>Ga0265298_10006069_pt1 | contig 15001 bp, 24 predicted proteins | sample AusTroGonzalo_MG_3_FD_193486 | JGI IMG/M metagenome (GOLD analysis project Ga0265298, IMG submission 193486) | Bovine rumen microbial communities from tropical cattle in Woodstock, Queensland, Australia - Gonzalo_01 | ecosystem: Host-associated > Mammals > Digestive system > Stomach > Rumen ... | reverse complement strand
ATATTAGCTAGATTAACAGCTTATTAGAAAGGAGATTATTATGGAATTAACAATACATGGAGATTTATACACAATCAATTTTGTAAGTAAAAGTAATGGAAAACTTATTGACCCTGAAGATGGAAGAATACATTGGGGTATAACACGTTTTGAAGAAAAAGGCATCTATATCCGCAATGATTTAGATAAACCAACAATTAAGAAAGTGTTAATACATGAGTTGGTCCATGCTTTTGCCGATAGTTACGGATTTGGACAAGTAGAATGGACAGAAGAAATTGTTGCTGATTTCTTTGAACAATACTTACAAGATATATCTAGCTGCGTTCAAGACGTATTAAGAGAATACTTTTGCGAAACAACTAGAAATAATTGACATTTAACAAAATCTTGATATAATAAAAGGGGGAAAAGAAAATGTGGGCAGAAGTTATTGAGAGATTTCCAGCAAAACCGATAAAATGAGGTGTCTGATATGAGGGATATTAGTGAACTAAACTACAACCTTATATGTACTAATTGCACTAAACATTGCAATTATACCCTACTTAATATGTCTTACAATTATTCAAATGGTGTAGAAGTTTGGAAGTGTAAAAATTTCAATCCTAATATCGTATATGATAGAGAAACATTAAGAAATCAAGTGTTCGTAGAACAAAGACAAATTGAAAAATACTTCGATAGAAAGAAGGAAATATAAGTGCAAGAATATAACGAAAATATCCTAAAATTTATGCAGAAAAATATAATCATTTCACAATTACAAAAACACGGTATTAGAGTTGTAGAAATGAAAGATATAAAGAAAAACCACTCTGATTTATTCGCAAGGGAAATGACAACATCAGATGAAATAAAAGAATTGAGAGGCGATAAACTATGAATATAAACAGGAATATAAATAGAACATTCAGCTTTGTATTTATAGATAAAGACAACAACTACTATGATTTGTCTTATGAGATAAAAGATTTAGAAATAAAAGATTTAGATGATGATATAAAAATCTTTATAGATGATTACTTACTATAGATAAAATATACATAGATTATATCTCTAGAAAGGAAAATTAAATATGATTAAAACAAAAATTAAGTCTGTGGAGTTCTCTATTAACAATACAACTTTTACTCTATTTCTTATAAAAGACTATCCCATCGTAGATTTAGAAAATAAAATATTCTATGTAAAAGAAGATTGCTCTTATGACGATATTAGAAAAGTAGTAGTCATGGCTCATATCTTAACTAACAAAAACAAACTATCAAATGACTGTGAAATAACTGATTTTATATGTGATAACTTTTTAAACTTTCAATGTGATACTAATGCACTTGTTAAATTGTTAATACCAAAATACTTGTAATATACTCTATGAAAGGAGCTGATTGACTTTGGCTAATAGTTTAGATAACCTTCGCCCTAACATAACAACCACCGAACAAGCACAGCTTTTAGGTCGCAAGGGCGGTTTGGCTTCAGTAGAAAGTAAAAGACGGAAGAAGACCATGCGAGAAAACGCAGAATTGTTGCTGTCGTTACCATTGCAAGAAGGCAAGTTAAAAGAACAAATAAAAAAGCTAGGCTTAGAAGATGATGAAGTAACAAATCAAATGGCAGTAATGGTAAGTTTGTTCCAAAAAGCATTAAGTGGCGATGTAAATGCGTTTAATTCGTTACAAGCAACAAAAGGTGAGAAGCCAGTAGCAGAGGTTGTATTAACGCCGAAGAAGACTGATATAGATGTAGAGGAGATAAAAAAACGACTACCACCAGTAGTAAATGAGAAAGAAATAGTTGTAGTAGAAAAAGACGTACAGTAAAATGTGCGTCTTTGTTTACAATAATAAAAAATTAGTAAACCAAAAAAAGAGAAAAAATAAAGAATTTGACATACTATATAAGAATAAGAGGGACCAGCTCGGAAAAAACAGGTGCGTAATGCAGTGATAGTATGCATTTCGTGTCTTTTTCTAGGGTGCAAATTTTTGCACTCAAAACGGCTTTAAAGTGCAAATTCTTGCATTGTGTTGATTTTTGCACTCTCATAATTAGTTTGTGAATTGCGTTTGAGCGGTGTTTAGTTTTTAGGGCGAAAATTCTTGCACTCTGTATTTTAATATGTTATAGTATTGCTGGGGGTGCAGATATGGACAAGAAACTAAAACTAATAGACACATCAACAGGAGAAGTTATAAGAGAATTACAAGAGGGCGATAGAATAGTAACTAAAAAACAACAAGATTTTCTGAACAACACAATGCCATTAAATGAAGACGAGAATTTTATAAAATTAATGTCAAAGATATTAGAAGATTTAGCAAGAGAAAAACTGACTAGTGCAGAGTGGCAAGTAGTAATCGTATGTTTAAAACATTTATCATATTATAGTGGAGCAATAAAGTTTGAAAACAATGGGAACTTCGTAACCCCACAAGATATAGCAAAAGAAAGTAAATTAAGCAAAAGGTCGGTGCAATATTGCATAGAGCATTTAGTAAATATAAAGATATTTCATAAGGGGAAAACGGGGGAAGAGTTTCAACTATTTGCAAACCCATTTATCTTTATGAAAGGGAACAAGGTTAATAAAACCCTTTACGATATGTTCAAAACTTCAAAATGGAACAAGAAGAATACGGAAGAAGACGTTTAGCTCCTCCAGTTTTTCCATTTTTGGTAAAAAATGCTAAAAACAAGAATGGCTTGATAGAGAGGAAAAATGGCATCGGCTCACGGGCGGAGTATCGGAAGAAGGCGCCAAAAAATTTCCAATTTTTACGGAAGAAGACGAGTGTTAGCTCCTCCAATTTTTTCAAAAATGTCGGAAGAAGACTGCTTAAAATGGCTGATTTTGTTTAGGAAACAAGTGTTCGATAGGGGATAAACAAAAACACAAAAAACTTAAAATATAGATGGAAAAAGGCTTTAGGGGTTGGCATTCATATTGAAACAAAAAAGCCCCTTAAATCAATTTAATATTTTAGCATAGTAATTATATTAAAGCAAAATAAAAACCGCTTAAAAACGATTTATGGCGGTATGTGTACCTCTTGCGATGGGGTAATATCTGCAATATGTAAAAAGGTATAAAAAAAGAGGCTTAAAAGCCCCTTTTTATTTTTTCTTGTGTGGCAATATCAGCCAAAATATGTAAATAAATATAATTGGAAATAATAAAATAAATTTAATTAACTTGAATGCTATGTCAACCCCCTTTGTGATATTTTGTTTTAATCTCTCTTTTTTAATTGCTTGTTTCAAATCTTGCCTCTGGTTATATTCGGCTTGTGCCTTGTATTGTTTGCTTACTTCTTGCAATACTTCCATATATAACTTTGCGGGTATTTCCTCGACTTTTGCAGTCGATTTCACTTTTGATTTTACTTTTTCGACGCCTTCTTTGGTTCTTAGATACATGTTAGCATCCGCCCAACTGCAACGGTCAAAATATATCTCAAAAGCCGTTTTTAATAGCTTTTTTGTTTGTTTTATGTTGTAATCAATGATAAATTTTTCCTCTTGTTTTGCTTCACGTTCTGCCTTCCGTTCCGCCTTTTCTTCTGCAATTGCTTTTCGGCGTTCTTCACGTTCCGCCCTTCTTTGTGCTTTCTCGCTTATATATTCACTTGTTAATCTTTGAAGGTTGCTTTTTATTCCTGCCATATTATGCAACCCCCCTTTGATAATATGTAAATCTTACTTTGTTAGTTTTGCCATCAAATTCGAAATACTCAACATCACGCCATTTTATACCGTTTAACTCTAAAAAATTTTTAAATTCTTCATAAGAATTTGCGGAGCCTTCATATAATAAAATCCCTTGCAATCCTCTAATATTATCTTTTATTTTTTCGATTTGCCTTGCAATCCATACTTGCTTTTTATAGTTGCTTTCAGTTGGTGCAAAGAAAGCCCCACTTTTTGTGCTATTGTACATAAAATTTTTATATTCGTGCATAAAGATTTTATTTGCCTCGATATACAAAGCCTTTTTTTGTTTCTCTGTCAATTTTGAAATTTGCGAGTTTTCTTTTTCAATATAAATATTTTGCGTGTAATTATAATCGCCATCTAATATATCATCTATAAAAATCGCCATTGTATCACTACCGCATATATAAAAATCAATTTTATGTTTGCCTATTTTTTTTGTTATATATCCCATATTAAACCCCCCCCTTTAATAATACCAGCTTTCGTATAATGTGCGCCCCGTATATCTTGTTGCTAGTCCATAACTGCATATATCAATATATGGGCTTTCCTTTGTGCCTTTTACTTTTTTTGTAATTTTTTCGCCGTTGTCGATTATTGCATAATCTGTTGTGCTGTAAACCCTGTTTGCTGCATCATATCCCGTTGGCTCGTCTTTAATAAGTGCGGGGACGACTTCCTCCAAAACTACTTGCGTTTTGCCTTTCAAGGCTGTTACAACATAAAATGTATTGTTTGTTTGCTCGTAGCCCCACACCATGACAAACATATCCCCAACTTTTACGCCCAATTCATTGGCTCCCCCTTTTTCTTTCCTTTTAGTTCCTCCTATTTTCACATACCAACATTTTTTTGCTGGGTTCCATTTATACCCGTTGTTTTTTAGTTCTTCGCGCTCTTTGTATGTAGGTATTGCTTCAAAATATAGCTCTATGCCGTTTTTCTCTTCGTTTTTAACTTCTTTATAAAGTGTTACTAACTCCATAATAAAACCCCCTTATATTTTTTATAATTCATATTTTTTCAACTTGTTTTCAATTTGTTTTGTGCTTTTATGCGCCTTTTTTAAATATTCGATTTCTTTCTTTAGCTCCTCCACCTTTTCGACCTCATCGGAGCAAAGCAAATATTTTTTGCCTGTTTCAGTATCCTCTACGATATAAAAAGCATGTAGTAAACTATGCCCCCAATCGTTGGCCTTTGTGCTTGCTTCAATCCAATTTCGCATACCTTCAGCGATAACATTTGAGTATTTATCGCACAACGTATAATTTAACATTTTAACCCCTCCCAATAAAAATTATTTTAAAAAAATTCCAATTACTAGGATTATGCGTTGCTAGTACCTCAATATATGAGGCCAAACACCACACAAACCCTACCTCGCTGGCCAATTCTAACCAACTAGTCAGCAACGTTGCCAAGCTCCAATGATATTTTTTCATGTTTTCACCCCCTTTATCTTACAATGTAATTATAATATATTTGTCTAGACTTGTCAATACTTTTTTATAATTTTTTCAAAAAATATTTATATATTATTTACTTGTTACAATATATTTATCGGCGTTTTTATTGGATACTTTATAGGGCTTTTGACCTATTTTGAAACCCTACCCCAAACCCTTTTTGAGAACACCCCACACCATGCTTTCTTACCCCCGTCTGCACCGCAAGGGTTTTGACATATAACCTCCGCAATGGTATAATACAAGTGAAATACACATAGAGAGAGGAGAGAGTGATATGATATATGGGTATGGGAGTGAGAGGTGTGAAGAGAGTATAAGAGTAGATAGTACAGGAATAAGTTTGTTGAAAGGTTTAGGAAAAATGGTAAGAGGAGATACGTTAAGGTTAGGCAGTAAGGAGTATGTGAAGAACATAGAGAAGCTGAGTGAGATATGTGGAAGCATGGGAATTGAGTTAGAGATAGAGGAGAAGAAGGTAGAGCCGAGTAAGAGGCGAGAGAAGATAAAAGCTGGAGTGATAGGTAGAGGAAGGAAGGTAGAGAAGTATAAGAGTAAAAAAGAGGACGAGGTAATGAAGTTGTACGAGGTAGGAATGAAGAGCGTGAGTGAGTGTTGTAAGGAGCTAGGGGGGATAACGAGGAGTTATTTTCATAGGAAGTATAGGGAGTGGTCGAAGCGATGAGTAATGAAGAGGCACTAGAGATATTAGAGGGAATAAGAGAGCCGAGTTATGAAGAGTTAAAGGACACGTTAGATTTAAGTATCTATATGGGAAAAGCGGATAGTATAAAGAAGGTACGAGCAGAGAGTGTAAGAAGGATAGAGAGAGGACATCAAGTAGAGGACTACTATGAGTTGTGTAAGCGTAGTTATTTAGGTTTAGCAGAGAGTAGTTTTGATGATTATTTAATCTATTTAGAGTGGGACAGACCTGCTGAGAAGAAGTTTTATCTACCTCGAAGGAAGATATTGAGTAAGGTAGTAACAGAGTTGCAGATGTTAGAGGACGGAGATTTAGAGGAGATATTTTTGCAAATGCCACCTCGGGTAGGGAAACTGGTAGAAAATTCCATTTTAGTATTAACGAAGAAAGGTTGGAAGAGGCATGGTGATTTAGAAGTAGGGGACGAAGTAATAGGTTTAGATGGGGAGTTCAAGAAAGTAACGTATGTATTTCCTAAAGAATATGCGAATGTGAGGGTACATTTTACGAATGGAGAATATGTAGATGTACATGAAAATCACGAATGGTATGTATATGATAGAGGAGTAGGGAAATATGTAGTATTAGAAACAAAGAAGATGATGTCGCAGAAGTATGTTAGGAATGAAGGGAACAAAGAGAGGTATAAGTATCAATTACCTATAAGTGAGTTTGTAGTAGGGGAAGAGAAAGAGTTACCTGTAAAACCATATACATTAGGGGCATGGCTAGGCGATGGTTCGAACAAAACTCCGAGATTAACGAATGACAAGAATGATTTAGCGATAATAGAAGGGATAGAAGAAGAAGGGTATGAGATAAGTCACACATACACACATAAAACGTATGGTACTATAATGAATGTGTTTAATGATTTACGACAAGATTTGCAGAAATGTGGAATGTGTTATAGCCGAAAGACTACTTCAAAACATATACCAGAGGAATATTTTACAGCTTCGATAGAACAAAGGTTAAAATTACTAGCAGGGTTATTGGACACAGATGGGACATTAGACAAAAAAGGACACAGGTATAACTATTCAACAACAAGTGAAGAATTAAAAAACGATTTTGTGACATTAATATCTACATTTGGTTGGAGAGGGAGTGTTACGGAGTATGAGCCGAGATTAAGTACAAGTAATATACAAGGTAAAAAGAAGGTTTATACGATAGGATTTAATCCAACGACATATATACCATGTAGGCTAGAGAGGAAACAATTAAAAGAGTTTTCAAAGCAAAGAAGGGTGTCTATATGTAAATTTGAAAGGATAGAGCCACGAGAAGGGAATTGTATTTCGGTAGAAGGTGGAATATATCGAGTAGGTCGGACATTAATTCCAACACACAATTCGAGTATAGTGATGTTTTTTCTGACGTGGATAATGGGTAAATATCCTGACAATAGTAACTTGTATGTAGCGTTTTCTGATATGATAACACGAGCGATGTATAGTGGTGTAATGGAGATATTGACAGACCCAGTAACGTATTTGTGGAAGGACGTATTTGGGGATAGAACGATAGCTGACACGAACAGTAAAGATGAAACGATAAACATAGATAGGCATAAGCGATACCCTACACTAACTTGTAGGTCGTTGTATGGCTCGTTAAATGGAGCGTGTGATTGTGATAAATATTTAATAAGTGATGATTTGTTGAGTGGAATAGAAGAGGCACTAAACCCAGCGAGATTAGAAACAGCGTGGGGACACGTAGATAACAATATGTTGACGAGAGCGAAGAGTAGTGCAAAGAAGATATGGATAGGCACGTTATGGAGTACAAAAGACCCTATATCGACACGAAAGATGTTATTATTAGAGAGTGATAAATATAAGAATATAAAATGGAAGGACATACAGCTACCAGCGTTGAATGAGAAAGACGAGAGTAATTTTGACTATGACTATGGGGTAGGGTTTAATACGGAGTATTACGTACAAAGGCGTAGTTCGTTTGAGATAAATAATGACATGGCTTCGTGGTTAGCACAATATCAGCAATCGCCAATAGATAGACAAGGAGCGTTGTTTGAGCCGACTACTATGAATTATTATAATGGGATATTGCCTGAGGGAGAGCCGAACAGAATATACATGGCTTGTGATGTTGCGTGGGGTGGTGGCGACTATTTTGCAGCAGCGATAGTATATTCGTATGATGAGGGAGATTTTGTAGAAGACGTAATTTATAATGATGGAGATAAGTACATAACACGACCTATAGTTGTAGATAAGATATTGAAGCATAAGATACAAGCTGTGCAATTTGAGGCGAATAATGGTGGCCATGAGTATGCAGATATAGTAAATGACACGTTGAAAGAGCAAAACTATAGGTGTAACATAACGAGTGCGACAGCTCCGTCAAATAAGAAGAAAGAAATACGAATATATGATAAATCGCCTGAGATACGAGAACTGTATTTTAGAGATACAAGCTGTAGAACAAAGGAATATTCAAAATTCATGCAAAATTTGTTCTCTTTTACGGTAACTGGAAAAAATTTACATGATGACGCACCTGATTGTTTAGCGATGATAATAGATATGAAAAATAAAGTACGAAATAGAGTTGAGATATTTAAGCGTCCGTTTTAATTTGAAAAATGGGTTAGAAAGTAGTATATTAGAGTTAGGGGAGAGAAAACCCTATCCCTTAAAACCCTCTCTAAATGCAAGAAAACAAGTGTAGAAATATGCTTGTTTTTTTGTATAGTGCAAAAATACTTGAAATAATTTACATTATATGGTACTTTTTTATTAGCGAGGTGAGTTCATGTTAGCAGAAACTATTATAAACGAAGCGAGAATAGGTAGAGAAGAGATAACAACAAGTATTGCAAACATCGCTACAGAAGATGATTTGATGAATGTATTTTCAAGTGCATTAACAATTCATAACAGAAATGTAAAAAAAATACAAATGTTAGAAGATTATTATTGCGGAGTACACTCAATATTAGGGAGAATAAAGGCGATACGACCTGATATTAACAATAAAGTAGTGAGGAATTTACCTTATGCGATAGTAGAGTTCAAAAAAGGGTATGAATTTGGAAACCCTATACAGTATATCCAAAAAAAGGGAAAAATAGAGCCTGACCCTGAAACAATAAGTGCAGATAACAAAGTAACGGGGTTAAATGACGTTATGAGTTTAGCGGACAAGAAGACGAAAGACTTGGAGTTAGCGGAGAACTTATTTATAAGTGGTGTAGGATATAGGGGTATATTTCCGAACAAAGATGTTGAAGACATAGATGAAGCACCATTTTATTTAGACACGTTAAACCCTAAAAATGCGTTTGTAGTAAAAAACAATGGAATAGGCAAGAAAGTTGTATTAGCGTGTATGAAAGTAGAGGACACGCAAAGGAAAATATCAAAATGGGGTTGCTACACTAAAGACTTATATTTTGAGATAGACGGAAGCAACAATGTGCAGAGAAAGCCTAACCCATTAGGAATGATACCTATAATACAATACAGATTAAACCCGAGAATGATAGGGAGTTTTGAGGCTGCATTAAGTGAGATAGACGCACTAAATACTCAATTAAGTAACAGAATAGACGCAATAGAGCAGATAGTACAAGCGATATTAGTATTTGAGAATTGCGATATTGACAATAACGATTTGAAAGAGTTAAGAGAGAAGTTAGCGATAAAAGTAAAAGGCGATGTTGGAGTACCAGCTGCTGTAAAATACATAACAGCTGACTTAAATCAAGACCAAGTACAAACGAGTATAGATGACAGTCATCAGAACATATTAACGATATGTAACGTACCTGATAGGAACGCAAGTGCTGGTGGAAACACAGGGGCAGCATTACAAGTAGCAGAAGGTTGGGCTGGAGCAGAGGCACAAGCCAAATCAGACATAGCGATGTTTGAAGAAGCAGAGCGTAGTATGTTACGAGTAGCAAAGAAGATAATAGATACTACTTCACTAGATTATGCTTGTAAAGGCATAAAGATTTCAGATATAGATATAAATGCAGACAGGGAGAAAAATCAGAACTTACTAACAAAGACACAAGGTTTGTTGAACTTGTTAGAAGCTGGAATAGACCCTGCTACAGCGTGTGCAAGTGTTGGTTTATTTAACGACCCACAACTTGTAGCTGATAAAAGTCCGAACATGGAAAAATGGAAGACTGAAACACGCAGTACGGTAGCAGAAGTAACAAATGCTACTACAGAAGACACAGCAAACAACCCTAATAACGCAAGTTTTTAGGTTTGTATAAATAAGCCTACTCGGTGTTATAGAGTAACCATGTGAGAGCGAACTCGTATAAAAGCGTATTGGAGAAAGTAGAGGGTAAACCATGAAGAGAGAAGAGTTAAAGCAAATTTTAGGCGATGATGTAAGTGATGATGTAATAAAGAAAATCATGGACTTACAAGGTAATGAGGCTACTAAAGCAAAAAACAATTACGATGACTTAAAGCAAAAGTATGATGAAGTGAGCGACAAGCTAAAAGAAGCAGAGGATAAAGCAGAAAAAGACAAAATGGCTAAATTAAGCGATGATGACAGGCTTAAAAAAATGATGGCTGACGCTGAAAAAGTCAAGAAACAAGCAGAAGAGGCACTTGCTAAAAACAAAGCAGAGTTTGTCAAGTTCAAAGTAAAGAATAAGTTTGCAGAGAGTGGCTTAAAAGAAGATGACTACAAAGATTTTATTGATAACATGAAGTTTGATGACGAAGATGTTGCTATGAGTAGTGCAAATGCGTTAGTAACGATGTTAAACAATAAAATTGACGCAACAAAACAGCAAGTCAAGGAAGAGCAAATGAAAAATATGCCAACTCCAACTACTTCAACTGGTGGAACTACTGGTGGAACAGAAACCACACAGCAACCTTTTACTAGAAGTGCAGATGACATAAAGAAATTTTATAAATAAGGAGGAAAAAAGATATGGAGTACGTTTTAGAAAAACAAATCTTAATCGCACCTGAATTAGCATTTACCATTAGTGCAACTGTTAGTAACACAGGCGTTGACGCTATAAACAATGCAAATTCTCCATACAACGGCAGAAAAATGATTTTTGCTGGAGAAGGTTTAGGGGCAGCAAACAATGTATTTGCAAATAGGGCAACAGTATTAGCAAAAGCTGGAGATGATGTAAACAATGTCCCTGTATATGGTGTAGCATTACACAACATAGACGTAACAGACGGAAATGTTGAAACAGCTTTATTAGTAAGGGGTATCGTAGATACTGACAAATTAGAACAAACTGTTGACGCTAATGTTGTTACAGCATTAGAAAATAAAATCTTGTTTATGAAGGGAGATGTTCAATAATGCCTGATATTTCAAAATTAGTAACCGCTTTAGAAGTAACAAAAAAGTGGAATGAAAAATTACAGCAAAGAAAACCTTTTTTAGGCGAAGCATTTTTCCCTACTAAAGTACAAACAAGTAGAATGATGAACTCTATAAAAGGTGGAGTACAAAAAATTAGGATATTAAATCTATCTGCATGGGACGCAAAAGCTATTCCATTAGATAGAGAAGGTTTTGAACAAATTTCTACAAAAATGCCTTTCTTCAAAAACACACTTAATGTTGATGAAGAATTAGCAGATAGGTTAGCAATAATTGCTGACACAAATACAGCTGAAATCAATGCAGTTGTAGCTGAAATATTAGATGACCAAACGACATTGTTAAGAAACGCTGATATAACAAGAGAGTACATGAGAATGAAAGCTCTTACAACTGGTGCTATCAGCTTCTCAAACAACGGTGTATCTGTAGCAGTTGATTATGGTATCCCTGACGCAAACAAAGTAACATTAACAAGTACAGCAAAATGGGACGCACCTTCAACAGCAGACCCTGTAAAAGATATTAACGATTTAATTGAAACAATACAAGCAACTGGTGCTGATAAACCCGACACAATCATAATGAACAGCACAACATTTGGCTTAATGAGAAAGACAGCAGCCATGAAAAATGCTATCTATGTATTTGGAAATGGTACTGTAACACCAAACATCAAAAATGCAACTCAATTTGTACAAGATGAAACAGGCTGTGAATTGTTCTTATATGATAAAGGTATTGACTTAAACGGAACATTTACAAAATTTGTACCTGATAATTGCGTAGTATTGTGCTATGGAGATAATGTAGGACAAACAAGACTTGCAACAACTCCTGAGGAAAGAGATTTAAGAACTGGAAAAACAGCAGAAGTCGCAGTTGTTGACGGAGCTGTAGCTGTTACACAATATGTAACTCCAGACCCTGTAGTATCAACTACAAAAGTATCTATGATTTGCTTACCTTCATTAGAGGGTGCAGATAGCATTGGAATATTAACAGTAGCGTAAGGAAGGAGAGAGCCATAATGACACGAGAAGATATAGAACTGTTAGAAAGAGTAAAAACAAGAATGAGAATATCTGACAATAAAGATGACGCAATATTACTTGATTTTATGCAAACAGCTAAAAGTGAAATTATGGCTCGTAGATTTCCTTATGGAAATGGCAACGAGGAATTTCCAAAAAGATACAATGAATTAGCCATACAATTAACAATCATACAATATAACAAAATGGGAGCAGAAGGCGAAAATGCTCATAGTGAGAATGGTGTATCACGAAGCTATGACGATTACAATAAATTGCTATATACGGTAGTCCCTATGGTAGGTGTTATAAAATGAGAAGTTTAGAACGTAACAAACGAGAGATATATTATGCTTTATATACTGGCAATGAAGAGATAAAGGATAGTAACAATTATGCTACTGGAGAATATCGCAAAAGTTATAGTACGCCTGTAAAATTGCGTATAAATGTATCGGCAGCAAGAGGTACAGCATACACAAGAGAATTTGGCGATTTTCAGAACTATGATAAAACAATGGTTACTACTGATGACTTGCCAATAGATGAGAACACTATCTTATGGATAGATGATTTAGATACTACACACCCGCACGATTATGAAGTTATGCAAGTTGCAAAAAGCCTTAATCAAACTCAATATGCTATCAATAAAGTCAAAGTAAAGAAAGCGTGATTTTATGAGAGTGCCACTAAACAACATACAAACGATATTAAAAGGCATAGAAGAGGTAATATTTGAGCTAGAAGAAGGCGAAGGTCAAGAAGAAAATGAGATAAATGCTATACTAGACGAAGCGTATGAATATGCAATTAACATATTAGCTGACATGGCTTTATATGCTGACACAGATATGACAGCGGTTATAGACAAGTTATCTATAAAGTATTATGACAAAGCAACGCATAGAGGAGAGTTGGTATTAGCTGGAGGAGAAAAAGAAGAGAACGTAGGCTTGTATGTTGAATTTGGTACAGGTATAAAAGGTCTTGCAAACCCACACCCAGCTATAGCGAGTGGACAAGTATTTTGGGCATACGACCAAAAAGGTCGAGGCAAAAAAGGTTGGTGGTATCCTGTAAAAGAGGGTAACTACAAAAACCCAATTACATGGACTGACGATGAAGGCACATTAAGAGCATGGACAAAAGGTATGCCGAGCAGACCGTTTATGTATGACACAATGGTATGGTTATTAGACCGAGTAGGCGAAAAATATAAAGTAGGGTTTGAGTTTAAGGGGGAAACAACATGAGAAAAGAAGGAAATTTATACGAAGCTGATGAGGGTAAAATACTTCAACATAAAACTATAAAGAACATAAGATATAAAAGTATGATACTAGGTGCGTCAGATAATATAGATAATTACGAAGAAATTGCAGATGATTTTGACAAAAATATACCTGTCGCAGAAGCAAAGCCTAAAAAGACAAAAGAGGCAAAAGAAGAAACGACAAAAGTTAAATCAAAACTAATAGGAGAAAAGGCATGATAGATATTGAGAACTACATCATAAACAGTCTGTCAACAGGCTTACAGAGCGTTCAAGGCGTATTTGTAAAAAGTGAGTATGTAAAAAACATATCACAATTTCCATGTGTGTTAATTTCGGAAAAAACCAATACCGTATATAAGCGTTCAAGCGATGAAACAATAGAAAATCATGCTAATTTAATGTATCAAATAGATATTTTTAGCAATTTAGAAACAGGCAAGAAAACCCAATGTAAGCAAATAGCAAGTATAGTAGATAATATAATGTCTAACATGGGTTTTACAAGAATAATGTTAGAGCCTATTGAGAATATAGAAGACGCAACAATATATAGAATGGTAGCGAGATATGAAGCGATTTCTAGTAAAGCAATAGACGGAACTAACTACATTTATAGAAACTAAAAAAGGAGGAACACGAACATGGCTATTGAATTATCAACAGCAGGAATAAAAGTAATGTATGCAGTAGAAACTACAGCAGGAACACGTCCTACCGCTGCAAGTGCATACACAGATTTACAGGGTATTAAATCTATACCTTCATTAAACCCTTCCCCTGATAGTTTAGAAACGACTGATTTAAGTCAAACTGAATGGAAGACTTTTATAGACGGACTAAAAGATATGGGCGGGGCTTTAGAGTTTACAGCAAACTTAACAACTGATTTTCAGACTTTATGGAGTTCTTTAGTAACAGCATACACGACTGGTAAAGCCTCAAATAAAGCTACATGGTTTGCAGTAGTAGTACCTGGTTTAACAAACGCATTTTACTTTAAAGGAAACCCTACAGCAATGGGTATGCCATCAGTAGAAGTAAATACTGTGCTTGAAACATCTGTATATATAACTCCAACAGGAGTTGACGGTTGGGCTACAAAACCTACTACTTAATGGGTAGATTAAAATTTATAAGAGAGGGTGTAAGATATGATTAAAGTAAATGACAAAGAGTATAAAGAAGCTGAGATAACTTTTAACAATATATGTGCATTAGAGGACATGGGCTGTACTGTGCAAAACATTTTTACTAATACGTTTAGTTCTGCTAGAGCATATTTAGCATTATGTATGGGTGGAAATAAAAATGCAATGATTTTAGCTGGGAATGAAATCGAAGAGCATATTAAAAAAGGAGGAGAGCTAACCGATTTAATTCAAGCTTTTGGAAAAGCAATCGAAGAAAGCGGTTTTTTTCAGGCTCTCAA
>Ga0265298_10006068_pt1 | contig 15002 bp, 14 predicted proteins | sample AusTroGonzalo_MG_3_FD_193486 | JGI IMG/M metagenome (GOLD analysis project Ga0265298, IMG submission 193486) | Bovine rumen microbial communities from tropical cattle in Woodstock, Queensland, Australia - Gonzalo_01 | ecosystem: Host-associated > Mammals > Digestive system > Stomach > Rumen ... | reverse complement strand
CCACCAGCATACGGCTCATCACCAACAATCCCGCCAAGCGCGTGGGGTTGTCGGCTCACGGCATCCAGATCCAGGAAACCATCCCCATCATCATAGAGCCCAACGAAATCAACAAACGCTACCTGATGACCAAACAGGAGAAGATGGGCCATAACCTTCATATTGAATAAAGAGAAACGGTTATGAGAAAAAGAATCATCCTGGCGGCTTTGTCCATATTGGCACTCACTGGAACCCGCGCATTTGCCATCAACGACTCCGTACCGCTCTTCAGCACACTCCGCATGGAGGTCCGTGCCGATTTCGAGTACCACCATCTGATGACCTCCTCTTCCATCGCTCCCCTGACACACAACGACAACACCTACGGATTTGTGGGACGTTATTTCAACATCCACGTGGGCGGCAATTTCACCAAGGACCTCTCCTACTACTTCCGCCAGCGCATTGTAGCCAATCCCGGCAGCAACAGCTTCTTCGACAACACGGACTTCCTCTATCTCAACTATCAGATCACGCCGCGCTGGAGCGTGCGCGTGGGCAAAGAGGCCCTCGCCGTGGGCGGCTTCGAGTATGACGCACCGCCCATCGACGTGCTTTTCTGGTCGTACTACTGGGACAACTTCTACTGTTTCCAGCTCGCCGCCGGTGTCAAGTACCAGACCCTCGACGGCAAAAACGCCATCATTGCGCAAGTGGGCAACTCGCCATACCTGCACTACGGTTCCCCTTTCAAGAACTCCCTGCTCAGCTACAACCTCTTCTGGAGCGGCAACTTCGGATGCTTCCACACCTTGTACTCTTTCAACATGTTCCAGCGCGACAAGAAAGGGCACTTCATGAACTACATCGCGTTAGGCAACCAGTTCAAGTTCAACAAATGGGACTTCTATGTGGATTTCATCCACCGCGCCACCTCCACCAAACAAATCATGAAGGACTTCGGTATCATCGCCAAGGTCAACTTCAAAGTAACCCCCACACTGAACATCTTCGTTAAAGGGGCATACGAGCAGAACCTCGACAGGGATGAATATAACAACTACCTGGAAACGGAAGAGATTTGGGATTGCCTGGCCCTGCCCGGACAACGTTACACCTACGGAGGACTCGGAATCGAATACCGTCCGAAACGGTGCCCCGACCTGCGCATTCACGGTTTTGTGGCTGACTTCATCACCCGGAATCTGCAGAATGAAATCCAGGATCTCGCCGGAAACGTGTATCAGGCTGACCACAACTTAACGGCCAATGTAGGCATTACCTGGAACATTGATATATTGAGATACATTAACAAGAAGGTGAAATGAGAATAATTCGACGCAAAAACACATTCCAATACGCCAGAGGCATCGAGCGTGTCTTCAAGAAATTCGAAGAGAAGTTCAAACTCAAGAATCCCTTGACATTCACCAGCAAGCGCTCCATCGAGGCCATCATCTTTCTCATCGTTTTTGTAGGCTTCTTCAGTTTTCTGGCCTATAAGATGACCCTGCCCATGATGCTCAACACCTTCATGCAGACGGCCTATCATCTGCTGTTGGAGACTGTTTTCTACATCATGGCCATCTGCGTATTGATGGGAGCCATCAGCAAATTGCTGGCCGAGTTTGGTGTTGTCCGTTTGTTGGAGAACCTGCTACGTCCCTTCATGAAACCGCTTTACAACCTTCCCGGCGTGGCGGCCTTGGGTGCCGTCATGACTTTCCTGAGCGACAATCCGGCCATCATTTCACTGTCCAAAGACAAGAACTTCAGCCAATATTTCAAGAAGTATCAGCTCATTTCCCTAACCAACTTCGGCACAGCCTTCGGCATGGGTTTGGTGGTTTTGGCTTTCATGACCGGCCAGGGTTTCGCAAAGGGCGCCTTGATCGGTATCTTAGGGGCCGTCATCGGCAGTATCATATCCACCCGATTGATGCAACGATTCACGCTGAAAGCCTATCCTGAATTGGCAGAGCCGGTTTCCGAGGAGCAAGGCGACGAGCAACAGATCTCCTTCAAGAGCGAGGGCTCTGTTTTCATGCGTTTCCTCAACTCCATTCTGGACGGTGGCAAAGACGGCGTGGGCATCGGACTGGCCATCATTCCAGGCGTGCTGGTCATTTCCACTTTGGTGATGATGATGACCTTCGGGCCCGACACTGCCAGTGGCGCATACACCGGCAATGCCTACGAGGGTGTGCCCATCATCACGTGGTGTGCCGACAAGATCAACATCATATTCGTGTGGCTGTTCGGGTTTGAGAGTCCGGAGCTCATCTCCTTCCCTATCACAGCGCTGGGAGCTGTTGGCGCAGCATTGGGCTTGATCCCGCGATTCGTCTCGCAGGGCATCATTGACAACAACGCCATCGCCGTGTTCACGGCCATGGGCATGTGCTGGAGCGGCTACCTGAGCACGCACGCGGCCATGTTGGACTCCATGGGCTACCGCAAACTCATCAGCAAGGCCATCGGAGCACACACTGTGGGCGGCCTGTGCGCGGGAATCGCAGCCCACTGGCTATTTGTGCTGTTCTCCCTCTTCTAAAAAACACCTTGATACCGCTGAAAAAGGTTTCAAAGTATTTTCATCTCATTCTACATCAATAGAAAAAGAATTTGCCTGATGACAGTAACTCGAAACAGTCTTTACGAAATCCTGAAAGATATCTCGGCAAGACAACCCAACCATACCGCCATCACCTATTATGGCATCAACTGGACTTACAACGAGTTGCTGGAGAACATCGACAAGACCGCAGACGCTTTCCGAAAACACGGCGTCAAGAAAGGCGACATCATAGCCATTTCCCTGCCCAACCTTCCGGAATCTGTGATGTGTTTTTACGCCCTCAACAGAATCGGCGCCATCCCATGCATGATCGACGTCAGATACACCCCTTCACAGATTTGCGACATCATCAACCGGACGCATTCTAAGATGCTCTTCGCCATGGACTTCACTTGCAAAGGGCTGGTGACGGCAGAAGACCAACTCAATGTGGAAAAAGTCGTGGTATGCACGGGTGCGGATTCCATTCCTGTTGCAGCCGCATGGTACGCCATTGGCGAGTGGTTCAACGGACGGCGAAAAATGTTCCGGAGACACAAGAAGTTCTGTCGTTGGAAAGACTTCTTCCAGGCTGCGCAGGGGCAAGACAACAGCGAGCCCTATCATTGGATTCCCGACGAGATGGCCGCACTGTTCCACACCAGCGGCACCACCGGCACCGTCAAGAGTGTCATGTTGTCAACGGAAAACATTCTGCACTCGACCTTTCCCGAGCCGCCCGTCCTCAACAATATTTCAAGCGACGACACCGCCCTATGCTGCCTGCCCATCTTCACCTTCTATGGTACCAACATGCTAATCTTGACTTTCAGCCACGGAATGCGCGCCGTCATCATCCCCATCGTGCCACGCGACACTTTCCTGACGACCGTCGTCAAGCACAAGCCCCAGCATATTTTCTCGGTCCCGGCCTATTGGGATGTGGTTGCCAAAGAGAAAGACAACAAGGGTGACCTCTCCTATTTGAAAACGGTCAACATTGCAGGCGATATTCTAAATGCAACTTTCGAGAAGAGCATCAACGAATTCCTGCATGCACGAGGGTGTCGTTATGATGTCACAAAAGCATACGGCATGACCGAGACTTCCGGGGTCATCGCATTCACCACGCAAGGCACTCCTCATCAATACGAGGCGGGATTTTCTGGAAAAGTCGTGACCGGCTATGAGGTTCGGACATTCGATGATGAGATTTGCGTCCACTCGGAGATGAAGTTCCTCGGCTACTACCAAAACGAGGCGGCCACTCACGAGCTCATCCAGACCCACGAAGGCAAGCAATGGCTCCATACGGGCGACATAGGCTATGTGGATGAAGAAGGCAACCTGTTCGTGATTGGACGGAAAAAGCGCATGATTGTCCGTCACGATGGATCCAAGGTGTTCCCCATAGAAATCGAGACTTGTCTGGCCGAGCACCCCATGGTGGCATCGTGTGCCGTAGTGCCGATGCAAGACCCGGAGCATTCTGAAAGCAAACTTCCCAAAGCGTTCGTCGTGCTCAAGAACCCCGGCCAAAAGACACAAGACACCATTGAAGCACTGATGGAGTATTGTAAGGAGACGCTCCCGGAGCACCTTTTACCCGCTGAGATTGCATTCATCGACGCGCTGCCCGTCAACAACAGCGGCAAAATCGATTACCTGAAACTGATGTAAAAAAAGAGACTCACGGTTGCCCATGAGTCTCTTTTTCGTATGATTGATAATCCATTAGTACTCGTCCTCGTGGAAGAAAAAGTCCTCTTTGGACGGGTAATCCGGCCATAAATCTTCGATTGAATCGTATGACTCTCCCTCATCATCAATCTCCTGGAGATTTTCAATCACCTCCATGGGAGCGCCCGAGCGGATGGCATAATCCAAAAGTTCCTCTTTGGTCGCCGGCCAGGGGGCATCCTCCAATTTTGTCGCTAATTCTAATGTCCAATACATATCTTGATTATCTTAATTTAATGGGCGGCAAAAGTAAAATAAAAATTGGAAAAAACCAATTTTATGAATGTTTTTATTTCACTGATTACCAAAGTATTTCAGGAACATTCATTTTCTTGTGGTAGAAACGGGCCAAAGTAAAGAAAAAATCGGACAGCCGATTCAGCAAATGGAGAGGCTGTTCATAGCGGGGATCTTCATTGTAAAGAGCAACCACTTCGCGCTCGGCACGGCGGCAAACGGTGCGGCACACGTGCGCCTGCGCGATGGCGGCATTGCCCTGCGGCAGGATGAACCCCCTGAACGGTGGAAGTTCCTGCGTCATCTCATCAATCTTATGTTCCAGGGTGGAAACAATGACAGCAATATCGAACTTCTCCCAGAATTTCTCCCATTTTTCAGGGGGCGTGGCCAACATTCCACCCAGACAGAAAAGTTGGCGTTGCACCTCGGTTAGAAATTCATCCGCCTCCATAGACAGGAGAACTCCAATGTGGGAATTAAGCTCATCCACTGTGCCATAAGCAGTTAACAACATACTTGACTTGCTCACGCGCGTGCCGTCCGCCAGGGAAGTCTGGCCTTTGTCGCCTGTTTTGGTATAAATTTTCATTGTGTAATTTTTTTTTTGCAAAAATAGAAAAAAAATGTATTTTTGCACCCGCAAACAAGGCAATTGTCTCCTTAGCTCAGTTGGTAGAGCAATTGACTCTTAATCAATGGGTCCAGGGTTCGAGTCCCTGAGGGGACACAAGAAGACGGAACGAAAATTCGCTCCGTCTTTTTTCATTAAAATCCACAATTAAAACTTAATTTTTCTGTTTTTTTCTGAAAATAAAAATGGGCATTCCATTTTTTATTATTTTTGCATTCTGATTTTTTTAATTTTCTATTTAATACAATTATTCTCAAACTATTAAATTCACCTTTTATGAAAAAAACATTACTGTTTACAATGCTTTTGGCAGCATGGTGCGGCCTGTTCGCCCAGCACACCATTTCTATCAGTCTGACCACAGACAGATACGGCACAGAGACCACTTGGGAGGTTGTTGACCTGGCAACCAACACCACCCTCGCCTCCGGCGGCCCCTATAGCCAGCTGAGTTCTAATGGAACCGCCGTGCAGAACATTCCCGACATCAACGTGGATGGAAGCGGCTGCTACCGTTTCACCATCTATGATTCTTACGGAGACGGTATCTGCTGCAGCTACGGCAACGGTTCCTATTCTGTCTCTTACGACGGCACTGTGATGGGAAGCGGCGGTGCCAGTTTCTCGGAGAACATCCACTTCCTCAACCCCACCTCTTCCGCATGTCCGAATGACGAGATCGCCCTCTCCTCTGTGGACGTATATGGCTATCAGGTCCTGAACCAGGGATTCCAAGTGACGGGAACGGTAGTCAACAATGGTGTTAACGCCATTTCCTCCTATAAGGTAAGATACAAACTGGATAATGGCGAATGGTCTGCTCTCTATAACGTAAACTGTAATTTGGCAGCATCCGGCACCCATAGCTTCACGCACGATGTACCTGCCACCATTAACACAACGGGACACCACACCCTGTTGGTGGAGGTCTCCGACCCCAACGGCACTTCTGACCAAGTGAACGACAACACAGCCAGCATGGAAATCATCGTCAACGAGAACTCCGTGCCCAGAAAACCGCTGTTGGAGCACTTCTCCACCGCACAATGCCCCAACTGTCCTCCTGCACATACCAACATTCACAACTGGCTCAGCACTCGCCCCGACATCATCCATTTGATCCACCACTGCGGCTACTATACCGACACATACACGGTTACTGAAAGCCGAGACCTGATGGTATTCTACAATGACGGAGGTTCCACCTACGCTCCTGCCGTGATGATTGACCGTCGTCATCTCACCGACGATCCGGGTCCCATCTTCTTCCCGTCCTCCACAGGAAATTTCACAACGAATCTTTTTGATCAGGAGCTCGCCACCCCTGCCTTCATTACCGTGAACATGGATGGCACATACGATCCTAGTACACGTACGGTCCAGCTGACCGTGTCCGGCCAGTTGGTAGGCGAAATTCTGGAGACTTCTCCCAGACTTACCGTTTATATCATGGAAGACGGCCTTGTAGGTTCCCAATCCGGAGCATCGGGCAGCTACACGCACGACTGCGTGATGCGTGATGCCATCAGCGGCGGCGGCGCCTGGGGCGATGCCAATGTAATCAACACTACCGTTGGTTCCACCTATTCCAAGACCTACACTTACACATTGAACAGCAGCTGGGTAGTCGATAACCTCACCTTGATTGCTTTCGTCAACAATCACGACGCTAATGATGTGAACAACCGCGCCATCCTGAACGCCAACTCCATGAAAGTGGTGGATCTGCCTACCGGCATCAGCGACAACAACGAAAGCCGCACGACGATCTACCCCAACCCGGCCACCAACGTGTTGAACGTGGTTTCCGAGAAAGAAATTCAGATGGTTGAGATCTACAATGTGGAAGGCCAGCTGGTCAAGACCATTGGCGGCGATGTCAACACCATCGGCATCAGCGAGTTGAACAACGGAATCTATTTCGTGAAGATCCGCACCGAAAACGGCACCGCAACCCACAAGTTCATCAAGAAATAAGTTCATTCTGTTTCTGAACAACCTAAATCGAGTGGCTTACCATCGTAAGTCACTCGATTTTTTTATCTTTTCCCCCAGTTATCCCTATCCAAACTCCGGAAATTGATGGCCTCGCTCAGGTGGCCGACTTCGATGCTGGGACTGCCGTCAAGGTCGGCGATGGTGCGAGACACCTTCAGGATACGGTCGTAGGCGCGAGCGGAGAGGCCGAGACGGTCCATGGCGTTCTTCAGAATCTGCTGTCCAGCCGAATCTATGGCACAGTACTGGCGCACCATGCGACTGGACATCTGCGCGTTGCAGAATATGTTGGCATGTTCCAGGAATCGGGTTTTCTGTATCTCGCGGGCCGCCTCCACCCTCCTGCGTATGTCCGCGCTCCGCTCCGTGGGCTTGTTGGCGGCCAACTCCTCGTGGCTGACAGGAACGACCTCCACGTGAAGATCGATGCGGTCCATCAGCGGCCCTGACACTTTGCTCAAGTAATGCTGCACCTCGCCAGGCTTGCACGTGCACACGATGGTGGGATGGTTATAGTTACCGCACGGACAGGGATTCATGGCTGCCACGAACATGAAGGACGCGGGAAACTCCACCGAATACTGCGAGCGCGAGATGGTCACGCAGCGGTCCTCCAACGGTTGCCGCATCACCTCCAGCACCTGCCGCTTGAATTCGGGGAGCTCATCAAGAAAGAGCACACCGTTATGGGCGAGACTGATCTCTCCTGGCTGCGGGTGCGTACCTCCGCCGACCAAGGCGACATCCGAAATTGTATGGTGGGGAGAGCGGAACGGACGCACGGCTATCAGTGAGGCGTAGCGACTCATCTTGCCCGCCACCGAGTGTATCTTGGTGGTCTCTAACGCTTCTTCCAGCGTCAACGGCGGCAGGATGGAAGGCAGACGCTTGGCTAACATGGTCTTTCCAGAACCAGGCGGGCCGATGAGGATGACATTGTGCCCGCCTGCCGCCGCAATCTCCAATGCCCGCTTGATATTCTCCTGCCCTTTGACATCGGAAAAATCGTATTCGTAGTTGTTCAGATTGCGCTGAAACTCCGCCTCAATATTCACGGTAGTCGGAGGAATGGGCACATCCTTGTCAAAGTAATCGATGACCTGCTTGATATTCTCCACGCCCAACACTTCCAAGCCCTGCACGATGGCCGCTTCGCGCGCGTTCTGCGCAGGCAGGACGATGGCCTTTTTGCCACGCCGGCGAGCCTCCAACGCAATGGGCAACGCCCCCCGAATGGGCTGCAATGTGCCGTCTAACGACAGTTCTCCCATGATGTAGTACTCTTCCAAACGTCCCCCGCCTTTGATTTGCTCGGAGGCGGCCAATATGGCAATGGCCAGCGTCAGATCAAACGCTGAGCCTTCCTTTCGGATGTCGGTCGGGAGGTATATTTTGATAGTACCATTTTTCTTCCAGTAACATCAGTTTAGTTTCTGATATTATTGTCCAAACTGTCCATCTTGTCCGTGGACAGGACAATATGTTTTGCAATCAAATAAGAATGACACGAACGAAGGAAGAAAATTCCGCAATCCAGACGAAGACTCGGGTTGCGAATTATTTTGTAATTTTGCCGAAAAAAGAGAATCCACAATGAGACACGTAACGACCAATGATTTCGAGCAGGGCGACTGGGTGGAATATTCAGCCGATGGTATTCTTTTGATTAAAGACATACGTAGGATTACCCGCCCCGACAACGATTCGGTTACTATCGACATGACCATCGTGGTGGTGTGCCTCAAAGGGCGGATGACGGTGACCATTGACAACACGCGGCACACTATGACTCGCAATCAAGTGCTGTTTCTCCAGCCCAACAGCGTAGTGACTGACTACCAGCTATCTGACGATTTTGAAAGCAGAGCATTGGTCTTTTCGCTCGGAACGATTGAAAACAGCATCTACCTGAGGCGCAAGATTTGGGACAATATCAGTTACCTGCGCCTGCATCCCGTCGTGTCGCTTTCTGAAGATGACATCCGCATTTTCAAGCACTACTATGGTATCGCGACCGCCAACCTTCAAGCCGATGATGACAATCTCTACAAGCAGGAAATCATCAGTCACCTGCTGCGAAGTCACGTCTATGAGTTTCTGCTATTGACAGATAGACTCATAGCGGAACAAAGCGAAGCGACAAAGGAACGCATACAGACTTCAAATGACGGCCTGCACCGCCGTTTCCTCGAGTTGCTGGCCTTCTCGCGAGGACGTACCCGAAAGGTGGAGCAGTTTGCCGAGCAGCTGTTTGTCACTCCCGACCAGCTGACTGCCGCCACCAAGGCGGTAAGCGGTCGCACAGCCCTCGACTGGATTACCGAAGCCACCGTGAAGGCTATCACCCACGACCTGCTCTACACGCAGAAGACTGTCAGCGAAATCAGCGACGAGCTGGATTTCCCCTCCCTCTCCTTTTTCGGCAAGTATTTTAAGCAACACACAGGCCTCTCGCCGAGGGCGTTCAGGGAGAGATTTGGGCAGGAATAAAACCCACTCCACTTTTTCTCGGAAATAGAACACTGATTATTGGACGATGTTTGGTATTTTTGCACCGTCAAAAATCACCAAGTATCAGATTATGAAGATTCTCTATTTTACTGCTACGGGCAATTGCCTCTATGTGGCCAAACAATTGGGCGGCGAGCTGCTGTCTATTCCCCAATTGATGAAATCCGGCACATTCAGCATCGAAGACGATGTGGTGGGTGTCATAAGCCCCGTCTATTGCGCCGATATGCCCAAGATGGTGCAGCGCTACCTCGGACAAGCGAAAATCAAAGCACATTATGTCTTCGGCATTTGCACCTACGGCTATCAGGCAGGTGGAGCAATGCAGCACATGCATCAGTATCTCACCAAAGCCGCCGGACACGCGGAGTACGTCAACAAGCTCATCATGGTTGACACCGCTTTGCAACGCTTTGAAACCGCCAAGCAGATAGCCAACCTACCCAAGAAGGAGGTTGGGCGGCACCTCGCCGAAATCGTTGCCGACATCAACAGCCGCCGTTCTTTTATCGGCAAAACCAACTTCAACGACCGCATGATTGACCGTGTCTATCATGCCCTCGGTAAAGCAGAGATAGCCGACGACAAGGCGAAGAAGTACATCGTGGACGAGAATTGTATCGGTTGCGGCACCTGCGCCAAAGTCTGCCCCAGCGACAACATCGAGATTCGCGACAAGCGTCCCGTATTCCTCAATCGTTGTGAGGGTTGTTTCGGTTGTCTGCACAACTGTCCCAAGGTGGCCATTCACCTCAAGAACGAACAAAGCACCGTCCGCTTCCGCAACTCTGAAGTGAAGATTAGCGAGATTATCGCTGCCAACAAATAAGAACCCCGTTAAATCATAATATTATGGAACTGATTGATTACACCAACAAATGGCTTGCGGGAGAAATCTTCGAGGGCAAGTCGATTCTGATTGCAGGCCTTTGCCTGCTGGTTCTCACCATCATCGTGTGGCGTGTGGGTTCAACCGACTACGCCCGCGCCATCCTGCTGCCAATGCTAGTGGTAGCGATATTGCATATTGGCATTGGAGCAGGAATGTTTGTTTATAACAAGCAGCGCATTCCGCAGTTTGAGGAACAATATTCCCAACAGACCACGCAGGAATATTTGGAAAGCGAGAACGCCCGCGTGAATGAGTTCATGAAGATTTATCCGAAGGTCATCATCTTCGCTGCCATTTCGTTCATCGTGGCCATCTGCCTGTTCGCGTTCTGCACCATACCTTGGCTGCGTGCTACCGCACTCGCACTTATCTATCTCGCGCTCTCCTGCCTCGTTATCGACTATTTCTCCAAGGAGCGCGGCATGATTTATCAGCAAGAACTGAACGAGCAGCGAGAGCAGAGCCAAATTAGTTTGAGCTCTGCCGAGTCGCGAGTGAAGAAGAGCGAAGCTCAATTTAATAGCGTGCAGATAGAACAAGTGCAAGAATGAGCAGACGTATGAAAACCTTGTTGATTATACTGGCTGTTCTGCTCATAATCACCATTGTGGCGGTGGTGATTCTCAACCATCCGGCTTTCGGTCGGCGTATGTCCAAAGAGCGCAAAGCCCGCATCGAGGCATCACCGAACTGGCGCGACGGCATGTTCCAAAACGAGGAACCGACATCGCAGTTCACAAGCGACAAGTCCCTGTTCGGCATGATGTGGGAGTTCATCATGCATCGTCCCAAAGACCGCGTGCCCGAGGAGCATATTCCCGCTGTAAAAACAGACCTCCACAATCTTCCCACCGACCAAGACTGGCTTGTGTGGTTCGGACATTCATCGTACCTGTTCTGTCTCAACGGCAAACGCTATTTGGTGGACCCTCTGCTGAAGATGGAGTTTCCCGCATCGGTGATGATGAAGCCCTTCAAAGGGACGGATATCTACACACCGGACGACATGCCCGAAATTGACGTGCTTATCATCACTCACGAACATTGGGACCACCTCGACTACGCTACCTTGCGCGATATTAAAGACAAAGTAAAGCATGTGGTGTGTCCGCTCGGTGTTGCGGAACACCTTGAATATTGGAAATATGATAAATCCATTATCACCGAAATGGATTGGTATGAAGATACAAACGGCATCACATGCTTACCTTCCCGTCACTTCTCCAACCGTCTATTCGGCCGCAACCAAACGCTGTGGGCATCGTTCCTCGTAGAGGACGGCGGACGTAAGGTCTATATCGGTGGCGATGGTGGCTATGACAGCCGCTTCCGTCGCATTCAGGAAAAGTTCGGTTCTGTGGACCTTGCACTACTGGAGAATGGCCAATACAACAGCGATTGGAAATATATCCATGCCACGCCCGAAGGTTTGGAGCAGGCCATTTTGGACTTGCAGGCGAAGCAGGTATTCACCGTCCACCACGACAAATTCGCCCTCGCCAAGCATCCGTGGTATGAACCCGACAGCGTGGCACAATCCATTGCCAGGCGGCACAACATCCGTCTGCTTGACCAACCCATCGGTGCCGTAGTAAAATTCTAAATCACAAATAAACAAATAATTATGATTCTATATTTTTCAGGCACAGGTAATAGTCTCTACGTGGCTCGCTCACTAGCACAAGCACTGGGCGACAACCTTTGCCATATCAACAATACACCCGCCGACCTTACACAGGAGAAGGTGGTCGGGGTGGTGTATCCCGTATATACCTACGATGCGCCTGCAGCAGTCAAGAAGTTTGCCGACACACTCGTACTCAACAAGGAGGCCTACATGTTTATTATTGCCACTTGTGGCAGCACCCCGGGAAATGCCATCCTTTCGGTGAAGCAGCGCGTGGAGAAAAACGGCGCTTCGGTTGCCTACAGCCGCATCGTCTCGATGCCCGACTGCAGCGCACCCGCGATGAACAACAATCCCCACGACCAACTCAAAAAGTTGGAAGCCGTTCCTGCACTGTTGGAACAGATAGCGGAGGATATCCATGCACGCAAACACGACCTGCAACACGCCAAATGCACGGCGATGGGTACCATCATGAACACCCGCGCCATGCAACCTATCGGCATCGCAGCCGTGCGCCAGCACGTGAACGAGGACAAGTGCATCGGCTGCGGCATCTGCACCAAGGTCTGTCCGCAGGAGAATATTGTCATTCAGGACAAAAAAGCCCTCATTGGCGACCGCTGCACGCAATGCTTGGCCTGTGTGCATTTCTGTCCGCAGCAGGCAATGGAGATACGTCATAAAACGATACCGAAAGAGTGGCAATACCATCATCCCGAAGTCAAATTAAAGGATATGTTACTTAGATAATTCATTCATCATTAAAACTATAAAAAAATGAAAAACATTGCATTGATTACCGGTGCAACCGGAGGACTGGGGCAAGAATTTGTGAAACTGCACGCTCAGCGCAAAGGCGACCTCGTGCTGGTGGCTCGCGAGCAGGAGGCACTCGACAAACTGAAAGAAAAGGTTGAGAAGGAGTATGGGGTGGAGGCCTACACCATCGCCATCGACCTGTCGCAGCCCGATGCTGCCGAACGCATCTACAACGAAATGAAGGAAAAGGGCATCGCCATCGACTACCTGCTGAACAACGCCGGCTTCGGCGGACAGGGCGACTTCTTCACCCGCACGATGGAGCAGGACATGTCGATGATTGCCGTCAACGTGGTGACGCTCACCAAACTGACCAAACTCTTCCTGCCCGATATGATTAAGCGCGGAAGCGGCCGTGTGCTCAACACCAGCAGTACCGCCGCCATGATGCCCGGCCCGCGTCAGGCTGTTTACTATGCAACAAAGGCCTTCGTCACTTCGATGGGCAACTCCATCTGGCAGGAACTGAAAGGCACAGGCGTAACGCTTACCACTTTGATGCCCGGGGCGATGTCAACCGGTTTCGCCAAAGCAGGTGGATTGCAGAACACACCTTTGTTCGCCCATCCTGTAGAACCCGCCGCCGTTGCCAAAGCAGGTTACGAAGGTATGCTCAAGGGCAAGCTGAACGTGGTCAGCGGCCTCACCTTTGTGCAGCGCATCTTCATGTCGATGGCTCCGCTACTGCCGAAGAAGATGATGCTGAAGCAAGTTTATGACATGCAGACCATCAAGAAATAAGAGTGCAAAGCGACTTGTCTATAAATTTCCGCAATTCGGGCGCAGGCTTGGGTTGCGGAATTTTTGTAACTTTGCACCGTGGAACTTAACGAGAAAAATATCATCATAGACGATAGCCTCAACCGCATTGCGGAGGTAGGGATGGAAAGCTACATCACACATGCCTTCTGTTCGGCGGGTGAGTGCGAAGTTTGGTACGGAGGCAGCCACCTGCATTTCCGCAAAGGCGATTGCATGATTGTAGTGGACAACCGGCAGGTGACGCACCTGAAGCCCTCGGAGGACTTCCGTGTAAGCGTCGTCTATGTGGACCTCGACTTCATCAACGTCTGCGCCACCCATTCCAACTACGGAACCCGCGGCGGTATGTCTCTTTACATTAGCCCCATCATGTGCCTCAACGAGGAGGAGCAGAGGCTATGCGAGCGCGACTTCGAGGAGGTGTTTCGTCGTATGATGCATCCGCACCGGTATTTTCACGGCGACGAGATGGTGGCCGTGTTGCAGATGCTCTTCATTGACTTCTTCGAGTTCCACTCGCGCATTTACGGTGAGGCGGATTTGTCGGCGGAGACAGCTTCGGCGATGGACCGTTTCGTGGCGATGCTGGAGCGTGGTGACTACTGCAAACACCGCGATGTGGCATGGTATGCCAGCGAGCTGTGCGTTACGCCCAAGTATCTCTCGGAGATATGTAAGCGCGTGAGCGGTCAGTCGGCCAACTACTGGATTAACCGTTACGCCGCTATGGAACTCAGCCACCTGCTCAAAGACCGAACCCTTACCCTAACCGACATCGCTGACCGCTTCAACTTCGCCTCTCTGTCGTACTTTTCGCGCTATGTGCAGAACAACCTCGGACAAAAGCCAAGCGCGTTTAGGTCATAGATTATCAAAAAAGGAAAAATGTGAAAAAATCACCGAACTATGTGTAACATTGGTTCGGATTTTTAATTGTTATTTTGCATCGTTATTTTAAAGACAAACAAAAACAGGAAAAAATATGGACAAAATCATCAAATTAAGCAATGGCATTGAGATGCCGATTTTGGGTTACGGAGTGTTTCAAGTGCCGCCGCAGGAGGCGGAGCGTTGCGTGAGCGATGCCTTGAGCGTGGGCTATCGCCTTATTGATACCGCCCAAGCGTATTTCAATGAGGAAGGCGTTGGCGAGGCCATCGCCAAGTCGGGCGTCAAGCGCGAGGACATCTTCTTAGTTACCAAGGTGTGGATTAGCAACAACGGCGAGGAGCGCGCCGCC
>Ga0265298_10006067_pt1 | contig 15002 bp, 17 predicted proteins | sample AusTroGonzalo_MG_3_FD_193486 | JGI IMG/M metagenome (GOLD analysis project Ga0265298, IMG submission 193486) | Bovine rumen microbial communities from tropical cattle in Woodstock, Queensland, Australia - Gonzalo_01 | ecosystem: Host-associated > Mammals > Digestive system > Stomach > Rumen ... | reverse complement strand
GAGATTGTCACCTTTGAGAACGGCTTTCAGCCGAAACCGTCCGGAGAAGGCGTGGCATACCTCGTGGAAAAGTATGGCCTGGATCGGGAAACCACGGCGTATGTCGGGGACCGAACCCTGGACGTTTTCTGTGCAAAGGACGCCGGCGTGCAGGCGGTCCTCTATTTGCCGGACAATTCCTGCGTCCTCCAGACCGGCAGGGAAGACCGCGTGATCCGGAGGCTGGAAGAGCTGGCAAGCCCGAAGGTGACCCCCTGAAACCGAAGATAAAACTGCGTTGACAGAGCGTGATATACTGTCTGTTTTCTCTCCCGACAGCATAATACCGATCGCTATTTTTCGATTCCTGTCCTGTTTTCCCGTGATCTGCCATGGTAAGATACAGCCATGGTCAGGGGAACGAACAAGCCTTGGCCGGTAAAGGAGGAATTGATATGCAGACGATCATGTCTATCGCGGCCGGATTGGCCATCGGAATTTTGATTTATCAATACTTTGTTGCCAATCAGAAGGGAACAACCAACGGCCGCATCCACAAGAGCAGCAGGGATAAGAAAATTTGCGGCGTCTGCGGCGGCATTGCGGAATGGCTGGGCGTTGATCCTACAATCATCCGCATCGCCTGGGCGGTGCTGGCCTGCGGCTGGGGAACCGGGATCCTGCTCTACTTCATCTGTGCCTTTGTACTACCGGAGGAGTAAGGAAATTGGAAAGCGTAGAAGAAAAGGAGGAAAAAAGGAATGGAAAACAGGGATTTCTTTCAGAAACTGACTCAGTATCGTGTGAAGGTTGAACGGGACGGCAAATCGGTTGTGGATGTTCCCGGCCTTGTTTGCCTGCCGGCCATGCTGATGGCGCCGCGCATCAGCATCGCGGGAATCATGGCTGCGCCGCTGCTGGGATACAGTGTGCGCCTCGAAAATGATGAGGGTAAAACGGTGCATGTTGAGCAAGTGGTGCAGAAAACTGCTGAAACAGTCGCAGACACAGCCAAAAAGGTGAAGGAGGAATTGGATAAAGCGTGGCAGTCCATCTCTGCGGATGATCCGGAAGAAGAAACTCCGGAATCGGACGCTCCGGAATCCGGAAACCCGGAAGCTGAGGCTGCGGAATCCGGGAAAGAAGAAACCGCGGAAGCAGAAGATGTAACGGTTCAGGAACCTGCATCCAATGAGGCAATCGTCGAGGAGCTGGAGAAGCATGCGAACGACGATGAGGCCGCCCCTGATGTCGGGGAGAATCAGGAAAACCCTTGAATAATCACACCTGAAAAACTGCGCCCATGCGGCGCAGTTTTTTTCCACAGGCAGAAGCCATGCCTGCGGGGGCGTTTATTTCGTTTTCCCGGCGATTGATATGCCTTCTGTGTCATTGATTACGTTTTCCCGGCGGGTACTGTGCCTGCCGGGAGGCTTTTACATCCGGACCGGCTTGATTCCGATCGGTGATGACCAGGCCTTCCGGCCCGTTTCATCCCGTACCTCCACCCGGACAAAGTGATCGTTCTTCTGGATGAAGTAATTCGCTTCCGTGATTCCTGTTCCTATGACAGCCCGGCCTGCGGCCCAGGGACAGTCGGAGTAGAAGATCACGGCGGAAGCAGGGGAGCAGGTGACAATGATTTCCTGGTTGTTACGGTTTTCGATCTGGAAGATCTGCGGCCCTGTGGTTCCGTAGAAACGGCCTGCTTTCAGCGCTTCCATCACGGAAGGAACGGACAGGTCTTCGCTTTGCACCATGGTGGCGGCCACACCGGCTTCATTCCGGTACGGATGGGAATCGTCATTGGCGTAAACCGGGAGAAGCTGGCCGCCGGATGCCCAGGTGGTGTCCAGAAGGGAAGAGGAATCAGCACGGTCACCGTTCAGGGGCAGTGTGGAAACTGAGTTCCATATCTCTACCCCGGATAGTCCGGACAGCGATCTCATGAAAGCAGGCGTATTCAGCGACCATGCCGGATGGGCCAGAATCGCGATACCCCCAAGCGAGCGGATCAGGTCGATGCCTTCCTGCGGTGCGCCGAAGCGGTTCCATTGGTTGCCGATGCTGCTATCCATCCCAAGGCCCAGAATATGTACCCATTGGCCGGGAAGATTGTAGTCAAGCTCGATGCCGGGAAGCAGCATGATTCCTTCGGAAGGCGGAGGAGGTGTCACCGTCCGGTGGTCTGTGATGGATAGAATATCATACCCGGCATTCTGATAAAACGTTACAACGGAGGCCGGATCCAGCCTCCCGTCAGAGTTTGTGGAATGGCAGTGGAAATTCGCTTTGTAAAAGGGTTGGGAATCGGAGAAAAGCTTCATGGCGGCCTCCTTACTAATGATGGGATATTATAGCTCAGGGAAGCGACGCAGGGCAAGAGCCAAACGCAATTTGACCGTTTCAATCCATATCATCTACAAGGTCTCCGTAAATCTCCAGCACGTCGGCAATCCGGATGGTTTCGAAGGATCCGGACTTTCCGGTTTTCTTCTGCAGGACGATGATTTGTTCCGCCTGGTCCACTTTTCGGATCTTCTCTGTGACAGTCTCATACCGGCCGCCGGCTTTCAGCGGGTCCGGAATAAAGTAGGTGATGGACAGCTCCGGCCGGGTTCCTTCCGTAATGGCGTCGGAGATCAGGCTGAGCTTGCGGTTCAGGCGGGTAAGATCCTCTTCTCCCGGTTCAATCTTATGATCCACCAGCCGTGATTCTTCGCCGATCATATCTTCATAACCGGAAAGCGCGGCAAAAGGGGCGAACTGTGCTGCCCGGTCATATAGGCTCATCTGCGGATGGTGGTCGGACACATGATGGGGGAGATTGAAAATATCCGCATAAACGATCTCCGGATCCGCTTCTGTGCTCATGATGTCCTTTGTCATGCGTCTGCCTCCTGCTTCTTTTCTTTCTTTCGCGGCGGAGGCGCGCCGTTTCCGGCCCTGTGCCCGCCGATCTGGCCGTTGCGCTGGATGGTGGTTCCTTTCTTCTCCAGGTTCATGCCCTTCAGGATGGCATTCTTGCCAAACCGCTCCTGCATCACCAGTGTGGCTTTCTGGAGCCGGTGTTCCTTCTCCTCCGCCGCTTTTCGCTCGGCTTCCTGCTGTTCCAGCGCTGCGTAATCAGTAAACAGGTCAAGCTGTACCGGCCCTTCCGTGGGGATATCCTTCTCGCTGATTAAGTTGCAGGCAACCACATAGAACCTTCTGACCAGCAGGTCCGGATCCACGATTCGGTCATACAGCGCCATCATGGCTGCCACGATTGCTTTGGTGCTGGAGGTCCAGTGGTCCAGGTTGCCGGTGCCGTGGGCATGCTTCGGATGCGGCCGTCCGTGAGGATCGGCAATGACGGTCCCTTTGTAGGGCATCCCCGTTTTCGCCACGCCGTAAACGGTATCCGTTATCCTTTTCCCGGCACGTAGCACAATCAGGCTCTCCCGGTCGTAGCAGACGGTCAGGGTCACCTGCTTCGTGACGACATTCTTCCGGACGAGGTCCAGGACAAGCAGCTCCGTCATTTCCCGAACGATGAGTTTGCCGTCGGAAGCGGTATATGGCTCCGCCAGCACCTGGCCGGAGGACAGGCTGTTTGCTTCCGGTTCATAGCTTTTGATCGTTGCAATTTCCGTAGGCTCCCAGCCCCAGGCGTGGTCGATGAGGAGCTCCGCGTTGATGCCCAGGGTATTGTACAGAAGATCTTCATCTTTCACGCTGAGCCGGGCGATATCGCCCATGGTGTGGCAGCCGAGCTTCACCAGCCTGGCCGCGATTCCACGCCCAACCCGCCAGAAATCCGTCAGCGGCTGGTGGCACCAGAGCAGCTTTCGGTATTTCCGCTCATCCAGCTCCGCGACCCGGACGCCGTCTTTGTCCGGCGTCACATGCTTTGCCACAATATCCATGGCGACTTTCGCCAGATACATGTTGGTGCCGATACCCGCGGTGGCGGTGATGCCGGTTTCATGCAGCACTTCCCGGATCATTACCATGGCCAGCTCATGCGCTGTCAGGGAGTAGGTCTTCAGATACCCGGTGACATCCAGAAAAACCTCATCGATGGAGTATACATGGATATCCTCGGAGCTGACATATTTCATATAGATTCCGAAGATTCTGGTGCTGTACTCCTCATACAGCTTCATCTGTGGCGGAGCGGTGAAGTAAGTCACCTCAAAGTTCGGATTGGCCGCCAGCGTCGGCGCGTCGAAGGAGGAGGATGTGAAAGCATACTGTCCGTTTTCGTCCTTTTGGATGCATCCTGACCGGATGCCGTTCTGCAGCCGCTGTGAATTGATTTCTTTCATTTTCTGCACAACTTCAAACAGGCGGGCGCGCCCGCTGATGCCATAGGCCTTGAGGCTGGGAGAAACCGCAAGGCAGATCGTTTTCTCCGTCCGGCTGTCATCCGCAACGACCAGGTTGGTGGCCAGGGGGTCAAAATGGCGCTCGACGCATTCAACGGATGCATAGAAGCTTTTCAGGTCGATGGCGATATAGGTCCGGTCCATGCTGCTTCCTCCTTTCTTCGAAGGTGCCCAGACGGTTCACAGGGAAAGCATCAGTGGCTGGCTTCCACAAACCACCTGCCGATCCGCGTGGGAAACAGGTCGCCGGTTTTTTCAAAAAACAGGTGCCGGGTTTCTCCTCTGATCTCAATCGTATAGCAGTCGCCGGACATGCCTTTTCTCATGGATGATGCCGGCCGGAAATCCTTCACTTTGTCAATTTTGAAGGTCCTGCCGTCCGCCCAGGTGATGGAGCGCGGCTGCATATAACCGGTAGAATCAAAGTCGGAGTTGACGTTGACATAAATCCGTTCTGGCATAGAGGCCTCCTTCAGCTGGCTTTGATCTTGTCCAGCAGCATCGGATTGTGCATTTTCTCCTGCTCCAGATCGTGATACCAGTCTTTTTCCTCCAGGGTGGCTTCCCGGACATTTTCAGACCCGCAGTCCGGACAGGCCAGGGGTAGGGAATCAGAGCAGAACGTGTAGCGGCAGTTATCGCAGGTACAGATCATTGCTTTCAGTCCTTTCCATGAACCAGTTCATATTTCTCAATATCCTCCGGTTTTGCGTACTGTGACTTGTCGAAGATGCCGAGGACCCGGCCGATCAGATACACGGATTCGTCCTCATTGAAATGCATTGTTTTGTAGCGATGGTTCAGCGAGTGCAGGCCGTCCTCCTTATATACTTTGATATAGGTTTCGTTTCCGATAATGAAGGCGCCGATTTCCCCGTAATTGAGTTCGGGACCGTCGGGAATCCGCTGGACGAGGACATCCTGCCCACTGTGGAAATCCGGCTCCATGCTGTTGCCGTTTACGGTGAAAATACAGTCTGCACGCCGGACCTCGGGCGAGGAGTACACATATACGGCTTCTCCTTCATCGTCAAATTCGTCCGGGCTGGCAATGCCGGCGGCAAGCTGGCGGCTGTAGTAGGTCAGGATTTCAAGGTCAGGACAGGATTCAGCAGCTTCAATTTTGATGAGCGTATCGATCAGGTTGTCGACCACCCGCTGATGCCCGCTGCTCAGGCCGCTGTACTGCTCGATCAGACGCTGCTGTCTTGCGGTAAACCTGGCCGTCGGATCCTTCTTGTTGAAAAGGTCGTAAAAAGTGATGTGCAGGGCTTCACAGATTCCCGGCAGCAGATTCACATCCGGACGGGACCGGCCGTTTTCCCAGTTGCTGATGGAATTGGGCGTGATGCCGAGCCTCCGGGCCAGCTCCTTTTGCTCGATGCCCTGACGCTCACGATAGTGCCTGATGCGTTCACAGATGATTGGAAGGACAGGAGTTTCGACCGGCTTGCCTGTTTTCATGTCAATCAGGCTTCCTTTGCCGGAGGTGGACAGGTCAATTTTCTTTCTGGGCATGGACGTTCCCCTCTTTCTTCATGATGAATAAGGCATCCAAAATCTCGGGAAAAACCTCATCACGGAGATTATAACACATAATATTATGTTTGAAAAGCATAAATTTCAATTTAAAAGCATAAAATAATGGTTTACAAAATATGCACCCAGTTTTTTTATCGTTGCCAAATACTGTCGGAGCAAGTAAAATGAGAAAGCTGGCATTCAGGGAGCAGGGAAGCACAGGAGCACCCTGACTGGAGAATCATGATAAAAGGCTGAAGGGAGGCGGGGAAGCATTGAAGGAAATTACCTACAGGATTCCGGAATGCCCTGTGAGGATTGCGTTGCTGACAGATTTTCACAATGCCCCGTCCTTCGATTTTTCGCCTCTTCAGCAGCGGAAGCCGCAGCTGATCTGCATTGCGGGCGATGCTGTGTATGGAAAGGATCCGCTGGGAGAACAGAAAAACGTTCTTCCTTTTTTGCGCGCGTGCTGCGCTGTCGCTCCGACTTTTATGAGCCTCGGGAACCATGAACAGGGCCTGGAAACCCACGATTTGCGGGAGATTCGTGAAACAGGAACCGTCCTGCTTGACAACAGCTGGGTGGAAATGGACGGGATCGCTATCGGCGGGCTGACCTCCGCGTATGTTACAGAGCGAAGGAAGTATGGGGAAAGCCGCCAGCACGGCGAACACAAACCGGAAACGAAATGGCTTGAAGCGTTTGCCGCGGCGGACGGTTATCATATTCTGCTCAGTCATCATCCGGAATACTATGCGTTTATTCCGGAGGCTGTGGACCTGGTCTTATGCGGCCATGCCCACGGCGGGCAGATCAGGCTTTTTCACCATGGCCTCTTTGCTCCGGGACAGGGATGGTGGCCGAAGTACACGAAAGGCGTCTACGGCGGCCGAATGGTCGTTTCCACCGGCCTGACGAACACAGCGAGAGCGGTTCCCCGTCTTTTCAATCCGTGCGAGATTGTATATGTGGCGGGTACGGGAAACTGATGAAAATATAAAACAAGGCTTTCGGGACATCAGGGATATGGTATAATTGTGCTGCAGGGAGAAAACTGGAGGGCTGAAAATGCCGATGACTGATTCAAAGATCAACCAGACAGATATCTGTTATGCCGAGGAAATCATCGAGAATATGCCTGTGGAAGACATACGGGATGTCTATGAGGATTCCCTTCTTCTGTGGCTTTGCGGATCCGGGAGCGGCCCGAGCCATTCGGGCGGCAGCTATTACTGCGTTCTGGATTACAAAGGAAGAACAAAGTTCCTGGAGGGCGAGGTTTATGGGGCATCCGTCAATGCAGCCTTGATTGCCGGGTTTCATCAGGCAGTGGAAAGCCTGAAAAAGCCGGTCAACATTCTCCTGCTCACGCCATGTCCGCTGGGATTCCACGCAGGTTTTCGCGGAAAAGGCCCAAATGCTGAAAAGCTGCAGGCAGCGCTGGCCCTGATAAAAGAAAAAGGGTGCACCCTTACCGCAAGCGTGATTCCCGGTGGCCTGATTAAGCAGTTTGTGATGGAACAGGGCGGAAAACCCCAGGAACCAAAGGAAAACAAGTACAAGAAGATCATCTACCGTGAATGTCTGGAGAAGGTATGCAGGCTTCTTCAGGAGAACCAGGTGGATCCGGCAGTGATCCAGCAGGTAAGGGAAATCACTGCTGATGATTGAACGGGCAATGGTTACCGGCTTTCCCGGCAGAGAAATAAGGCTGCGGCAAGGCTTGAAAGGAGCGATTACGTATGAAACGGCGCATTCTGGCAATGGTCTGTTTATTCTGCCTGCTTTTGTCATCCGCCAGGGCGGACCTGAAACGGGGCAGCTCCGGGGCGGAGGTTGAAAAGCTTCAGCAGCAGTTGATCGATGTAGGCGCTTTGAACGATACGGCGGATGGGAAGTTCGGCAAGAAAACAGAAAAAGCGGTGAAGGACCTGCAGGGGTATTTCGGCCAGAAAAAGACCGGAAAAGCCGACCAGAAGTTTATGGATGAGCTGAGTATTCTGTGGTACACGCTGGAGGAGGAAGAAATCAGCTCCGAGCAGTACTCCGAGGAGGAAATGGAAGAAAAAGAGATGTACTGCTACCCGACGGAAGCGGAAGTGGAATACTGTCCCCGGCATGAATTTCTGGGCCATCTCGAGGGAATGCTGGATAAAAACGGGCGCAAGCCGCCGGAGGGCGTCCGAAGCAGAATTTACCAGCGCATCATACTCCTGGGCTATCGGGAAATCCTTGCCATGTATGACGTGTGGGAAGACCGAATGGACGATACTCAGAAATCCGTTCCGCGGGAGCAGAAGGAGAAGTTCATCACCGGGTTTGAGGACGTGTTCGGCAGTATAGAGAACTATAAATATCCCAAGCCCTGGCTGATCTCACTGAATACCTGGGAAGACCTGAGATGCTGGATTATGCTAACGCTGGTGAATGAATGTTATGACCTGTACAGGGTGGAACCAAACACGGAGCCGCCGCAGGAAATCTGACCGACAAGGGAAGGCAGAGTAGCAGAGATGAAGATCAATGGAATCCACCATATTTCCATGAAGTGCGGAACCAAAGAGGAATTTGAGCGGGCCAGGGATTTCTACCTGAATATCCTCGGGTTTTCGATCGTTCGGGAATGGCCGGAAGGCATCATGCTCAATTCCGGCGGAGGCCTGCTGGAGATCTTCTGTAACGGCGCGGGGATCAAAAGCAAAGGGGCCATCCGCCACGTTGCTTTTTCCGCGGATGATGTGGATGGCCTTGCTGCGAAGGTGAAGGCGGCCGGATATGAAGTGTTTATTGAACCGAATGATATCGTGATCCGATCCGAACCTGAATTCCATGCACGGATGGCTTTCTGCTTCGGGCCGCTGGGGGAGGAGATTGAGCTTTTTCAGGAGCTGGGATCCGGGAATAGCGGAAGAAATGAATGAGGGAATCATAAAGAATAAGAAAAAGCCGGTGCTGCGATGTACAGCACCGGCTTTGACGGTTGCGGGTTATTCAATGGGGTATGCGCCATCGTTCGTTTTCATAGAGCAGATCAGAGCTGGTTCAGCTTTTCCCGGGCGGCTTCCAGTTCCTCCTGGTTGGCGCGGAGCCAGTGGCCTTCTTCCACTTCATTCCATCCGGGAACATGGATCTCATAATGGTGCTGGGTGGGGTCATAGACCTCCAGCTTTTTGTTTTTCTCCGCTTCCGGGTTGGGCTGGGGAATCGCGGAGAGCAGCGCCCGGGTATACGGGTGAAGCGGGTGGGCGAACAGGGTTTCCGTCTCGGCCATTTCCACAATGGTCCCCTTATGGATGACGGCAATCCGGTCACAGATGAACCGCATCACGCTCAGGTCATGGCTGATAAACAGATAGGTCAGGCCATGCTCCTTCTGCAGGCGGCTCATCAGGTTCAGCACCTGGGCCCGGATGGAGACGTCCAGGGCGGAAATGGGTTCGTCCGCGATGATGAATTCGGGATTCATGACCAGCGCCCGGGCGATTCCGATACGCTGGCGCTGGCCGCCGGAGAACTCGTGGGGAAACCGGGAGGCAAACTCCGGCAGCAGTCCCACGTCCCGCATAGCCTGGTCCACGCGTTCCCGGATTTCCCCGTGGGGAATGCCGCGGTCCAGCAGGCCTTCAGAGACGATATAGTCAATTTTCGCCCGCTCGTTCAGGCTGGCCATGGGATCCTGAAAGATCATTTGTATCCGGTTAGTCAGCGCCCTTCGCTGGGCTTTCGGAAGCCGGCCGGTGATCTCTTCGCCGTGAAAACGGATGGAAGACCCGGCGGAGGCCGGGTAGACCCGGATAATCGCGCGGCCGATGGTGGTCTTGCCGCTGCCGCTTTCGCCGACAATCCCAAAGGTTTCGCCTTTATAGATATCAAAGTTGGCGTTCTTTACCGCCTGGAAGCGGTTTCTCCCATGGCCGAATGAAACAGAGAGCCCTTTGACAGACAGGATGACTTCACGATCCTCCATGGGCTTCGCCTCCTTCCGGTGTTTTTCCAAGCTCCCGCACTTTCCGGAGGGCTTCCGGCGGGCTCAGCTCCGGCGCCCGCTTATCCAGCAGCCAGGTTTTGGCCCGGTGGGTCGGGGTGATGTCGAAGAAGGGCGGCGCCTGCAGGGAATCGATGACCAGGGCCTGGGGATTCCGGGCGGCAAAGGCGTCTCCTGTTACCTCCTGGAACAGGTTGGGCGGGGTTCCCTGAATGGCATACAGCTCCTCGCCGCGATGCCCCAGCTGGGGCAGGGAACTCAGCAGTGCCCAGGTATAGGGATGACGGGGATCGTAGAAGATCTCATCCACAAGGCCGATTTCAACGATATCGCCCGCGTACATGACCGCCACCCGGTCCGCTACGTTGGCTACGACGCCCAGGTCGTGGGTGATGAAAATAATGGTTAGGCGGTACTTTTCCTTCAGCTCCCGAAGCAGGTGAAGCACCTGGGCCTGCACGGTCACATCCAGGGCGGTGGTGGGTTCGTCACAGATCAGGATCCGGGGATTGCAGGCGATGGCGATGGCGATGACCACCCGCTGGCGCATGCCGCCGGACAGCTCATGGGGATATTGCTTATAGCGCCGCCGGGGATTGTCAATGCGCACATCCTCGAGGATGCGGATGGTTTCCTCATAGGCCATTTTTCCCTTCATTCCCCGGTGCAGCATCAGCGCTTCGGAGATCTGCCATCCGACACTCTTCAGAGGATTCAGGCTGGTCATGGGGTCCTGGGGAATCATGCAGATTTCGCTGCCGCGGATTCTCAGCCAGTCCTCATTTTTTTTAAAGGCGGCCAGATCGATATAATCCCCGTTTTCGTCCACGCCGGCGCCGGGATAATGGCGCAGTTTGTCGCCCATACCGTAATACCGGATTTCCCCGCTGGTAATCCGGCCGTTCTGGTCCAGCAGGCCGATGAAGTTTTTGTTCAGGACGGATTTTCCGCTGCCGCTTTCCCCGACGATCGACAGGGATTCGCCGTCCGCCACATCCAGGTCGACTCCCCGGAGGGCGTGAAGCTCCCGGCCCCGCAGCGTGAAGGATACATGCAGGTTTCGAACGGAAAGAATAACCTTGCCCATGATATCCCTCCTTACAGGTGGTTCCGGGGATCCGCCGCGTCGGAGAAAGCGTTCCCGATAATATAGAAAGAAACAGTGACAATGGACAGAATGATCGTGGGATAGATCAGCTGGTACCGCAGATTCGGGGACATCATCAGCTTCCGACCCTCGTTGATCAGGTTGCCCAGGGAGCAGACCTCAATCGGCAGCCCCAGGCCGATATAGGTGATGAATACCTCGCTGCCGATGGCGCCGGGGATGGACAGGGCCATCCGCAGCATGATGACGCTGACAAGGTACGGCAGCAGATTCCGGGTCATGATCCGCCACGTGGAAGTTCCCAGTGTGCGGCTGGCCACGTTGTAGTCCCGGTCCCGGATAATCAGCACCTGGTTCCGGACAAAACGGGCCATGCCGATCCATCCGGTGATGGAAAGCGCGAAAATGATGGTGCTCATGCCCGGCCTGAGCAGGAACGAGACCAGGATCAGTACGATGGTGGTGGGAATATTGTCCAGAATGTTGTACAGCTCTGTCAGCAGGAAGTCCAGCTGGCGCACATAGCCCCACAGGATGCCCACCAGGATGCCGATGGCGGCTTCGATCAGCGCGACGGAGATGCCGATAATCAGGGAATTGCGGGTACCGGCCCAGACGCGGGCCCATAGGTCCTGGCCGATGGAATTGGTGCCCAGCCAGTGGACGGAATCCGCCGGCTGGTTTTTCAGGGGCAGGCCGTTTTCGGCGTTGGCAATGGCGTTGGGATCAAACTGGCCGGGAAGGTAAGGCTGGATAAAGGTGAAAATCAGAATGGCCAGCAGCAGCACCAGCAGCCCCATGGCGACCCAGTGGCGCCGGAAAGCCCGGAAGGTGGACCGCCAGTAGGAATAATCGCTGGAACCGGTCTGTTCCGCGTGCTCCTCGCTGAAGGGGGCAACGGAGAACAGCTTTTTCTCGCCGAGTTCTTTGGTAAGGGCTTCGGAAACATGGGCCTCGAGCCGCTCCACCTGGGGGTGTTTGATCAGGCTCATGCGCCGTCACCTCCCTTTTTTGTGAAGCTGATCCGGGGATCAAACAGCACCATCAGCACGTCGCCCAGAATCAGGCCGATGATGCCGACACAGGCGAACAGCAGCACAATGCCAAGAATCATATTGTTATCCTGCTTATGAATCACGTCCACCAGCAGTCCGCCCATGCCCTTGATGGACCAGAGGGACTCGATGTAGATGGAACCGATGACCGTGTTCAGGAAGGAGGTCGGCAGGTACTGGGCCATGGGAACGAACGCGTTGCGGAAGATATGGCGGAACATAATGCGGCTCCCGTTGCATCCCTTGATCCGGGCCAGCTGGACATAATCCTTGGTGCTTTCGTCCACCATGTACCGGCGGATCCACATAGCGTAGTACGCAATGTTGCCCAGGGATAGGGACAAAACGGGCAGAATCCAGCTCCGCCAGTCCCCGGGGTCAAAGCGCAGCTTGATCTGCATCAGCTCAGTGCCGTAGAGCTGAATGAACAGATAATACACCGCGGCAGGCACGGCCTGAATCAGCACGATAAAGGCGGTGCCCAGGTGGTCCGGCAGCTTTCCTTTTCGCTGGGCCATATGGATGCCCATCGGCAGCCCAACAAGCATGGAAAACAGAATGGACAGGCTGCCCAGCTGGATGGAGATGGGGATTTTGGTTTTCAGGATATCCCAGACCGGCTTGCCCCGGTTATATACCCGGCTGACGCCCAGGTCGCCGTGAAGCAGCCCTTTGTAAAAGTTGGCCAGCTGGACGGTCATCGGCTGGTCGAGCCCCATCTGGTGCAGGCCGTTCTCAATCTGGGACGGCGTCATCTTCTCGAAGTTCGGGAAATACCCTTCGATGGGCATCTGGCGGACTAACACGAAGACGATGGTCAGAATAAAGAACAGGGTCAGCAGGGACCGGGCCACACGCTTTGCCAAATACTTCAGCACGTTATCTCTCCTGCCTTTTGAGGTAATGAATAAAAGAAAGGAAGGGGAGGCCCGGAAAACCGGGTCTCCCCCTGCCTGTGTGTCTTAAGCAGGTGGCGATTACTTCTTCTCCATGCTGTCAACCCAGGCTTTGTAGCTCTGCTCGTTCTGCTCCGCGGTGACGAATTCGTCCTGCAGGTGCATGAACTTGTACTTCAGGTTGCAGATGCCGAAGGGCGCGTATTCGCCTTCGTACACGTCGATCTTCGTGACCTGATAGTCGGTGGTGGACTTCCGGAAGGGGATGATGATCGCGTTTTCGATCAGCATGGCTTCCGCTTCGGCGAACAGGTTGTAGCGCTTTTCGATGTCGCTGGTTTCCGCCTTCGCTTCCTTCACCTTGGCATAGTAGGCGTCCAGGAAAGCTTTGGTTTCAGCATAATCGGTGTCGTACATCTTGTCCATCTTGTTGTAGGAGTTGCCCTGGTACTTGCCGGTTTCGGAGTCGATGTTGATTTCGAAGGGATCGGTCCAGGTTTCCGGATCCGCGTAGTCCGCGCCCCAGTTGCAGCGCTGCATGCTGTACTTGCCGGCCCGGCGGGTCATGGACAGGAAGTTGTCCGCGGGGCCTGCGTACAGAACCACGTCGATGTAATCGGTGCCTAGCACGCTCTCCAGCTGGCTCTTCTGCAGCTGCACCTGGTTGGCCCAGTCAGAATCGTTGGTCTTGTAGGTCATGACCAGCTTGATCGGGAACTTCGCGCCGGCGGCGGTCAGTTCATCCACAGCCTTGGCCTTGTATTCCAGTGCCTTTTCCGGGTTGTAGAAATACTGATCGATATTGGCGAAGGCGGGCAGCGTGGAGAAATCCTTGCCGTTCACGGAAGCGAAAGCCGGAGGCGTGATGGTGTTTTCCAGCAGGGCTTCGGGTGTGTCGGTTTCAGCGGTCAGGGCATAAGTCCGATCCATCGCGCTCATGATGGAGTGGCGGAAGTTGGCATTGTTGACGGCGATCAGCCAGTTGGCGGGCTCATATTCCTCTTCATACTGGGGATCGAAGTCGAAGCAGTAGAAGTAGCTGTACTGCAGGTTGCTGCGGCTCTGGGTGATCAGCTCCGCATGGTTGGCGCGCCAGTCGTCCATGATATCGTTGTCCAGGGCGGCGTAGTCCACTTCCCCGCGCAGGGCGGCGATGGGGGACAGGGTTGCGCTCTCAGCGTTGTACAGCTGGTCGATCTTTTCAATGAAGACGTTGTCCGCATCCCAGTAGTTCTGGTTCTTGACGTACAGGCGCTCGCTCTGGGGCTCAAAGGTCTCCAGGATGTAGGCGCCGCTGTAGTAAATGCTCTGGTTGTCCACGCCCAGGCTCGCGCCCAGTTCTTCAGCCAGGGGGCCGTACACGGGCATGAAGGAGCCGTAAGTGGTCATGGAAACAAAGTAGGGAACGGGATTGGCCAGGGTGTAAACCAGCGTGTAGTCATCCGCGGCCTTGACGCCGACCTGGTCAAAGTCGGTCACTTCGCCGTTGTAGTAGGCTTCGGCGTTCACGATCTGGGCGGTGAATACGTTGCTGACGATGGCGCTCTCATAAGCGGGGGTCAGTACGTATTTCAGGCCGGACACGAAGTCCGCAGCGGTCAGCTCGGCTTTTTCCTCACCGAAGCAGTCATACCACTTCACGCCCTTCCGGAGATGGAAGGTCCAGGTCAGGCCATCCTCACTGTTTTCCCAGCTCTCCGCCAGGCAGGGGATGACTTCGCCGTAGGTGTTGTATTCCACCAGGGTGTCCACAATGTTGGCGCCGACGACCTGGTCGTTCTCCGTGGAGGAAACCAGGTAGTTCAGGGTGGAAACTTCACCGGCGTAGTAGGTCGTATAGGTTCCGTTGTCCGCCAGGGCGGCGGGAACCAGTGCGGCCAGCAGTGCCAGCGTCAGAAGCACCGCAAGAATCTTCTTCATGAAAAAAGACCTCCTTTAATTCTTGCCACGTTTTCCATGGCATCTCTGTTATGATTAATCGTAAGATTTTTACCGCCCCTTGTCAAGGAATCAGCCCCTTGCGGTTTGTATTCTTGCTGTTTTTCGGGAAAACGCCCGGAAAAACCGTTTCTCTTTTCTCTTTTG
>Ga0265298_10006066_pt1 | contig 15003 bp, 10 predicted proteins | sample AusTroGonzalo_MG_3_FD_193486 | JGI IMG/M metagenome (GOLD analysis project Ga0265298, IMG submission 193486) | Bovine rumen microbial communities from tropical cattle in Woodstock, Queensland, Australia - Gonzalo_01 | ecosystem: Host-associated > Mammals > Digestive system > Stomach > Rumen ... | reverse complement strand
ACTCCATCGAAAACAAAATCAGCAACCATAAAGGCTGCTGACCTTGTTTTCGGGTGGAATGTGGGGCTCGAACCCACGACACTCGGAACCACAATCCGATGCTCTGCCAACTGAGCTAAGACCACCGTGCGCGCAACGACCTCAGGTCGTAAGCGCATTTGTGATTTAAGATTTAAAATTTATGATTTAAAAACCTTCTTTCACAAAAGCGGTTTTTAACCGATTTTTTCTCGGCACAAGTGCCTTCGATTAAAAAGCGGGTGCAAAGGTACTGCTTTTTTTTGATATACGCAAATATTTGCGCAAAAAAATGCAAAATAATTGCATTATAAGGGCATAATCTCTGCCAAAGGCACCTTGACGAAGTCCCTCTGCGTCCATAAAAGATGGGGAATGTGCAATTCCGGAAGGTCCACAAAGAGCTCCTTGTCACCGTCAAAGGCACGGATGATGTCAATGTCGATATTCCGGTCGGAATATAGGGGTAATTGGTTATTGCTAATTGCTGATTGCTGATTGGTCTTTTTTGTACGGCCGAGGGAGCGTTCGATGGATTGCGTAGAGTGGAGGACGTCAAGGGGCTGTAAGGATGACTCAACGGCGCAGCAGAGGTTGCAGAACGAATGCTCGGACTTGAAGCCCCAGGGAGCCGAGTAGAAAAAGGACGAGCAGCGTCGGACGGGTCCGACTTGCTGCTCAATCAATCGGATAGCTTCGCGGAGCGTCTGCTCCCGCTCGCCTAAGTTTGCTCCTAAAGATAGATAATAGGTCATGATTCAGAACAGGTAATAACCAGCATAAAACCTGCATGTTCATAGCATAAAACCCCGATCAGGGTGATGGATGCCGTTGGCATCATTTCAGCACCTCGGGCATAATGCGGTTGGTGACCTGAACGGCGTAGGGGTAGACGAGGGAGGTCTTGACTACTTCCGCTTTGTCGAGCCAATGGAAATGCTTGTTGGCCGTATCCACGGCGAACACCACCACGAGCACAATGAGCGCATACTTGGCGGCGCCGATGACTCCGCCGAGTATCCGGTTCGCCCATCCGAGATGGATCGCTTCTATCAGTCTGGTGATGATCTTGGCGATGATGGAGAGGACAATGGCGATGGCGAGGAAAAGGAGCACGTATGCCGTGACTTCACACACCTCTTTGGACCACGCGAACTGCTGGAGCAGCCACGCGGAGAAATCGCCGGCGAACATGCGCGACCCGAGTACTCCGAAGACCACCACCGCAATGGCGATGATCTCGGAGATAAACCCGTTCATCATTCCTCGTACGAGGCCTACTACCAAAGGTAGCAAAATCAATATATCCAGCCAGTTGACTTTCATTCGTTATGGTGCATATAGATGTTGTAATACTCGGGATCGAACTCTTCAATAAAGCTGCCTTCCCATTTTTCTTCAGCAGGGTTCGTCAAATCGATATCGGCAATACCGATGCCCGGGATGCCGCGCGGCGTGATGGACCACTCCTTTCCGGTCAGGTTCTTGAGCGTACCGGCCTTGGTGCCCGTCGCATTATCGCAGTACCAACCGAGGATACCGGTGATGCTACCGGCCCACAACTCGCAGTTGCTGACCGCGTCAATGCTATCCGCCTTTGCGCCCGGCAGGAAGAAATTGGCGAACTTGCAGTACTCCGAGCAGGAGCAGCAGATGACAGACGAACCGCCCTTGACGATACGTCCCTGCGGATAACCGATGTTCTTGGTGGTCGGCGCAAAGACATTGGCATATTCGCTGGAATCCGGATGGGCGTAGATACATTTCTCCAGATCACCGTCCTGAGTGTAATACTCACCGGTGAAATGGATATAAGTCAGTTTGACCAGACGTCCGTCCGCCTTGCGGATCTTGTCCATCTCCACGGCGTTAACGGTCGGCTTGAGTGCCACCGAACCGGGTTTGGAGGCATTGAACAGGTCCGACAGTTTGATGACATCATATTGCAGTTTGGACGGGTCGGGCGTACCGATCATACGTACTGCATTGCGGAACTTGGGCGCAGGGATACGACCGGGAGCCCATCCCACTTTCTCCTTGGCGCTCACTGCATAGACGTTGTTGTTATATGCCGGCACGCAGAGTTGCGGCTGGTTGGCATAACGTCCGACAGCCAGTCCGTTACAACGGATGAGTAGTTCCTGACCAAGCTGATAGAGACCGCCGATCGAGCCCATATCTACCGAGATACGGATGTTCTGCTGCTCGCCGTCCACTACCTGCTGGATAACCATGGACTTATAGAAATTGCCGGAGAAATCGTCCGTCGAAACGCGACCGCGGATGTAGATACCGAGCGTGTCAGTCTTGATGGTATCGACCGTATAGAGGAAGATACCGTTTCCGTTGGTCGAACGCGAACGGTAAGGACAAGTGTCCGAACCGAGGTCGCCTTCCTCCGACATGAATGTATCGAGGAACTCGTTGATGTCATAGATCTTGTAACCCCATTTCGGGTTCTCGTCCGCCAGTTCCTTCGCCAAATCGTCTTCCGTTACGAACACGTCATCCGGTTTGAGCGCTTTGGGTTCACACGAAGCCAATACAAGGGCGAAAGTGCCCAGCACGATGTACGATAAATATTTGATTGTCTTCATATTGCTTAGAATTTATAGGTGACACTTAAGAAGAAGTTAACGCCCCAAGCGTAGTAGTACTTAGACGGATATTTCCACGCGTTGGCAGTGATGACAGAGTTCTGGTAGTCCTTCTCTCCTTGAAGCACACCACGCGGCAGACGTGCCTGCTGGTAACCGCCGGTTTTGAAGTGGGTGTTGTTGGTGATGTTGGTCACGCTGAGGTTGATGGAGAGGGACTGGCGCTTGGGCAGGTAGATCAGTTTGCCCACCGATGCATCGATGATGAAACGGTTGAGCGGGTTGGTAGCCGCAAGGCTCTCCTGCATGGTCATGATGTTATACGGGTACTTGAGTACAGGAACACCGTTCTTGTCCAGTACCGCGTTTTCGTACGTGGCATTGCCGTTCTCATCCACCGTAGCGCGAACGGTCTTGCCGTCCGTGGTCTCAATGGCGTTGGCATAGCTGTCTCCGAACCAGCCGTTAACAGCCGTTCCGTCCGTACGAATGCCGGTGTAGAGGCCCTGCATACGACGGCTCGGAGCCACAGAGAGGTAGTTCCAGTCGTGGTAGTTGACAGTAATGTCGGCAAACCACATCTTCGGGTGGAAGAACGAGAGTTTGAGGCTCGCGTTGACTTGCGGACCGGTGGACAGTCTGACGCCCTTGAGGAGAACTTTATCCGTTGTCTCGTACTTGAGATACTCCTGACCGGTAGTAGGATCGATCGCCTTGGCAAGCGGCATACCATTCTCCGCCGAGGTGACGGCGGAAGCGTCGCTGGTATAGCGATAGTCGCCGACAGCAGCGACACCCGTGAGGGTGAAGTACGTACCCATCTTAATGGCAATCGCCGCTTCACCGCCGATGTAGCGTTTGTCAATGCCGGTCATCGCCTGGTTGACGAACGTACGTGCCTCGTCATCGTAGTAGCCGTTCAGCTCGGTACCGTTCCAAGTCTGGGTGAAGTAACCGGTGAGACGACCGCGTACGACGGGGTAGTTGAATTCGTAGGTAAGGTCAGCCGAAGCCACTTTCTCACTGGCTGCGAAGAAGTCCTTGAGGTTCTTCGCATTGTCGTGCGTATAGATATTATCCACCACGCGGTCATGTACACGCTGCGATACATAGGCGTCGCGTGCGTACGGTGCGCGTGTCTCCGCCAATGCATTCAGTTTGAGGCGGTTACGGCCGTTGATCTTATAAGTGGCACCAAGTTTGAAGGCCGGATCAACGAACTGGTGGAGGTCACCGGCATAGGACTTGCCAGACTTGAGACTACCGTTAAGAATGGCATTATTGATTGCATCGTACGAGTTCTTGCCGTAGTATTTCCACGGGTCGGTACCGGTGCGCTCGTTGGCTATCTTGGTCAGATACCATGCACGACCGTTGATCATGTTGGTCACACGCTGCATGGCGCTGTAGTCGAACTGGAGCGCGTAGTAGAGATCCACTTCGTTGAAGGACCACTCGTTCTGGAACCACACCTTGGCGTCCGCCATGTTGATGCGGTAGTCATAACCGAAATGGCGCTTGGTGTCCTTGATAACCGGATCGTAGTCGTCCGCAATCTCGTTCAGGCGCACGAAAGCGATGTCCTCCTGCGTGAAGCCGCTGTTGGTAGCCAGCTCCTTGATGTCACGGTCTGCGAACGCATCGACGTCTATCCACTGGTTAGCGCCCAGCAGGTCATCAATCGTCTTGTAGTGAATACCCTGCGAGTACTTCGCCTCGACGCCCAAGGTCATTCTGAGATGGTTGTACTTGGAGTTCACATAATTGAACGAAGCGCTGGTCTCCTGAATATCATTGTGACGACGCTCCACGATGTAGCGTGCCGAACCGTTGGGGTTATTGATATTGTTGGCATAGTTGGCGGCATAGAGGCTTTCCCAGTCGATCTGGGTGGTCTTGTCGTCGCGTGTCTGCCACAGGTTAACGAGCTCGTTGTACTGATTCCGATCCACCGTCGGGCCGAGCAGATTGCCGTCCAGGCCGGTGAAGCCGGAGCCTAAGGTATGGTAGGCATAGTCCTGACCGAGGAACAGACCCCACGGGTAGTGGTTGCCGTTCTCGTCATACAGCTGGTCCTGCGTATTCTTGATGTTACCGTTCGGGTTCACGATCTGGCCGTCCCACATTGCGGAAGGCAGATTGCGGTAATAGTCCGGACGCGGGTCGGGCGCGTTGTAGAAATTGATGGCGGAGTTGGAGTACCATGAATAATGGTATCCGGCAGCCACTTTGAGTTTCTGCTTGTCATCAATCTGATACTCGTACGAGGCAACGATGGTCGGATCGAAGGACTTGACGATACGCGAGTTGCGCACCTTGCCGTTCTGGTAGCCCCAATAGGGGTTGTAGTTGTTCGAACCCGTCAGGTCATAGACCTCCTGCGTCACGGCAGCGCTCTGACCGCGCTCGGTGGGAGCGCCGAAGGTAATCAGCTTGAGACGGCCTTTGGTCCACTGTTTCTCTGCCGAGAAGAAATAACCGAGCGAGTAGTATTTGATACCTTCACCGATGATGCCTTTGTTGTCAATGTACGGCGAGAAGCGGTACGCGAGCTGTCCGATGAACGACCATCCGTTCGACAATACACCGGAGGCGTAGGTGGCGTTCACACGTGCCTTGTAGTTGCGGTTGGTACCGGCAGCACCTACTTTCCATCCCTGCGCATAGCGGCTGGCGCCCATCAGGTAGTTGGTTGACTGGCCTACACCGCCGAAGGTGAAGTTGGTGGCCTCCATCGGGTTCAGCACCTCTTTGTAACGGCTGGCGTCGTTCAGACCGCCCATGGCGGAGTAGTTGAACTGACCGCGCTCGGCCGAGTTGAAGTTGACACCCTCGATGTAGTAGTTCTCCACTTTCGACTCGTAACCACGGTTGCGGTAGCGTGCGGTGGACCATCCGAAGGAGGTGGTGGAGTTGAACACGTCGGTCGAAGCGGAGGCGGTGGAAGCCTGTGCCTGCGAGCGGCCTTCGTCATCGCTCATCTCCTCTTCGGTGAGGTTGAGCAGGATCTCATCCTGCGTCTGCGACACGATGTCCTGCTGCAGGGCGACAGCTCCCAAGTCGGTGAGCTGATTGTCTTGCAGATTGATCAACTCCAACCCGGCTACGTAGCCGTTTGCTTCGATGAGCACCTCTTCGTCCATCGCTTCCAGATAAAGCAGCGTGAACTCACCCGACGCGTTGGTCGTGGTGGAGATGTTCTGATTCGCCAATGTGATCTTCGCTCCCACAACAGGCGCCTGTGTGGCCTCGTCGATGATCTGGCCTCTAAGAGACGTCTGCGCTACAGCCGCAAGGCTGATAAACAGCACAGCCATCAGTGATAAGAGTTTGTTTCTCATACGATTGTTTGTTAGTGTTTTTATGATAGTATTGTTAGAATTCACAATTTACAATGCACAATGCACAATTAGAATTCAGCCGTTTTCGGGGTACGCGGGAAGGGGATGACGTCGCGTATGTTCTGCATGCCGGTCACGAAGAGCATCAGTCGCTCGAAACCGAGACCGAAGCCTGCGTGCGGCGCCGAACCGAAACGGCGCGTGTCGAGGTACCACCACATGTCCTTCATCGGGATATGACGGCGCTCAATCTCCTGATTGAGCAGGTCGAGACTCTCCTCACGGACGCTACCGCCGATGATCTCGCCGATCTGCGGGAAGAGCACATCGGTGCCTTGTACGGTCTTGCCGTCCTCGTTGATCTTCATGTAGAATGCCTTGATGTCCTTCGGATAATCGGTCATGATGACGGGTTTGCGGAAATGTTCCTCTACGAGGAAACGCTCGTGCTCCGAACTGAGGTCGTCGCCCCAGTTGCAGGGGAACTCGAATTTCTTTCCGTTCTTGATCGCCTCCTGGAGGATATTGATACCCTCGGTGTAGGGCAGGCGCACAAACTCGGTATCCACTACCGATTTGAGACGCTCGATGAGGCCTTTGTCCACGAACTGGTTGAGGAACTCAAGGTCGTCCATGCAATGGTCAAGCGCCCAGCGGACGCAGTATTTGATGAAGTCCTCCTCAAGGTCCATCAGTTCGTCCTTCTGGATGAACGCCACTTCAGGCTCAATCATCCAGAACTCCGCGAGGTGACGCGGCGTGTTGCTGTTCTCGGCGCGGAAAGTGGGACCGAAGGTGTATATCTTACCCAGCGCCATGGCACCGAGTTCGCCTTCAAGCTGTCCGCTGACGGTGAGCGCCGCCTGCTTGCCGAAGAAATCGTCGGAGTAGTCGATCTGTCCGTTCTCGTCTTTCTTGAGGTTGTACAGGTTCTTGGTGGTCACCTGGAACATCTGGCCGGCACCCTCGCAGTCCGAAGCCGTGATGAGCGGCGTATGGAAATAGAAATATCCGTGCTCATGGAAATAGGTGTGGATCGCCATCGCCATGTTATGACGGATGCGGAAGACGGCACCGAAGGTATTGGTGCGGGGACGGAGATGCGCGATGGTGCGCAGGAACTCCATCGACAGGCCTTTCTTCTGCAGCGGGTATTTCTCGGGATCGGCGGTGCCGTACACTTCGAGTTCGGTCAGCTGGATCTCCACCGCCTGACCGGCACCCTGGCTCTCCACGAGCGTACCCGTAGCGGAGATACACGAACCGGTGGTGACAGGTTTGAGAAGTTCCTCGTCGAACTTCTCCAGATCAACTACAATCTGTATATTCTTGATGGTGGAGCCGTCGTTGAGGGCGATGAACGATACCTGTTTGTTGCCCCGGCGGCTGCGCACCCAGCCGCGCACGTTGACGGTGGCACCGAAATCGGTGCGTTTGAGTGCGTCTATGATTACTGTTCTTTGCATATATTTTTTACAATTGATATTGACTTAAATCTTCTCCCAAACTGTTGAGGGTGGCACCGTCGGCGCTCATCTGCTGGCCGAAAGAGACGGCACCCAGCGGGTCGTTCATCTTCGATTGGATGGACACGTTCTCTGCGGGAGCTGACATCGGCATCATCTCGTCCGCATCGATAGCCTCGTCCTCGTTCTGGAACTTGGCGTACTTGCCCCGGAAGCGGAGCCATATGGAGTCGGTGGCGCCGTTACGATGCTTGGCAACGATGATCTGTGCTAGTCCGCGCAGGTCCTTGCCGGTCTTGTCGTCGTTGTACAGATGGTAGTACTCGGGACGATGGATGAAACACACCATATCTGCATCCTGCTCGATGGCACCGGACTCACGCAAGTCGCTCAACTGCGGCGTCTTGCCTTCGACACCCTGACGCGCCTCCACACCACGGTTGAGCTGCGAGAGGGCGATGATGGGTATGTCCAATTCCTTGGCGAGCGCCTTGAGGCTTCGGGAGATGATGGACACCTCCTGCTCGCGACTGCCGAAGGACGAACCCTGCGCGTTCATCAGCTGCAGGTAGTCGATGATGATGAGCTGGATACCATGCTCGCGCACGAGCTTGCGCGCTTTGGAGCGGAGCTCGAAGATAGAGAGCGAAGGTGTGTCATCCAGATACAAGGGCGCACCCTTCATGATGTTGATCTTGGTGTTCAGACGCCGTGTCTCCTCCTTGCTCATCTTACCCGTTTTGATACGGTCGCCTTCCAGTTCGCACACGTTCATTATCAGACGGTTGACGAGCTGCACGTTGCTCATTTCGAGCGAGAAGATGGCCACGGGGATCTTGCGGTCCACGGCGATGTTCTTCGCCATGGAGAGCACGAAGGCGGTCTTACCCATGGCGGGACGGGCGGCGATGATGACCAGGTCGGGTGTCTGCCAGCCGGAGGTGATCTTGTCCAGCGCATGGAAGCCGGACGGGATACCGGAGATAGATCCGTCGTTCTTCGCGGCTTTCTCCATACGGGCGAACGCCTCTTCGATGACAGGGTCGATCTGGGTTACATCGCGTTTCTGCGAGCGCTGAGATATCTCAAAGATGCCCGCTTCGGCTTCCTGCATGAGGTCCTCAACATCCTGCGTCTCGTCAAATCCTTTCTCCTCTATCTGCGCCGCGAGGGCGATGAGGTCGCGTGCCGTAGCTTTCTGGGCGATGATCTGCGCATGGTAGCGCAGGTGCGCCGCCGACGCCACACGCCGGGTCAGTTCGGCTATATAGACCACACCACCGGCTTTCTCCAGCGTGCCCTGTGACCGCAGTTTTTCGCATACGGTCATCGCATCAATGGGCTGGTCCTTGGATGCCAGTTCGCGGATGGCTTCATAGACCATCCGGTTCTGATCCTTGTAGAACACCTCGGGACGCAGCAAGTCGGCTACCGTTCCGTAGGCTTCTTTCTCCAGCATGAGTGCGCCGAGCACGGAGTCTTCCAACTCCTGTGCCTGCGGGGGCAGTTTGCCCATCTCGTTCGCACCCACTTTGATGATGGTGGTAGGTTGTGTTCGTTTGTTATTTTTGGTTGCTCCTGCCATATGCAGTCAGTAAATTATGTGCAGCGATGAAACTGCTTATCTCATTGTTGAGCACCTGCCTTTCGGCCACTTCTATCTGATGCTCCATCGCTTCGTTCTTGTAGAAACCGTCCAGCAGCGCCTGATTGATGGTCTCGTACATCCAGTACTTGGCCTGCTCGGTACGATGGCTGTCAAAATAGCCGTTCTGCCTGGTGAAGGCGATGTACTCTTCTATATTCTGCCATACATCCATGACGCCTGTATGGTCGATGGACGAGCAGCAGATGGCTTCGGGTTTCCATCCGGACTCGGAGGGAGGGAAGAGAGCGAGGGCGTTCTTGAAGCTCACACGCGCGGCGCGCGCACGTTCAATATTATTACCGTCACATTTATTGATGGCAATGCCGTCCGCCATCTCCATGATGCCGCGTTTGATGCCCTGCAGTTCGTCGCCTGTTCCGGTCACCTGGAGCAGCAGGAAATAATCGACCATCGAATGAGCGGCCGTCTCGGATTGTCCCACGCCTACCGTCTCCAGCAGGATGGTGTCAAACCCTGCAGCTTCGCACAGCACGATCGTCTCGCGTGTCTTGCGTGCCACGCCGCCGAGCGAACCGGCGGACGGGCTGGGACGGATGAAGGCGTTGGATTTGACCGACAGCTCGTTCATACGCGTCTTGTCGCCGAGGATGGAGCCCTTGCTGCGTTCGCTGGACGGGTCGATGGCGAGTACCGCCAGTTTCTTGCCGTGGTCGCACAGCTCGCTGCCCAATGCCTCGATGAAGGTCGATTTGCCGGCACCCGGCACGCCGGTAATGCCCACACGGATGGAGTTTCCGGCATAGGGCAGGCACAGTTCGATCACTTTCTGCGCGATCGCCTGATCCGCCAGCAGATTGCTCTCCACGAGCGTCACCGCCTGGCTGAGGATAGTCATGTCGCCCTTGCGGATGCCTTCGAAATAGGCCTCGGGGCTGAGCACTGTCTTCTTGCGGCGGAACGTGGCATAGGGATTGACGGAAGGCAGGTTCTCTACGCCTGCGTTCACCGTCAGTCCCTTGTACTCTGCGCTATTTTCCGGATGGTCTATCATTCCACGTCGAAATGGAGTTGTACTTTCTGGATGGGGTTGGCGTAATCATTAGTGATGACGATGACCTCGCGGGTGTAGGAACCTGCCTCGAGGCCCTTGGCGCTGATCTCCACGTTCACGTTGGCTTTCTTGCCGGACTTGATCGCCTTGGGCTGCTTGACGGTCAGCGCCTGGTCGGTTGCATATACACGACGGATCTCCAGTGCGTTGACACCGCTGTTCTTGATGGGGAAGCTGAACTTATGCGTCTTGCCGGCAGCGATCTTGCCTGCATGGAAGTCGTTCTGCATCTCGGTGATCGGCGCCTGCTGCTTCTCCTCAACGGTCATCTGGCTGAAATCCTCCACGATATTGGCCTTGACGGTGAGCATGTATGCCTCCGACTTGTCGAGCTTGCCGTCCACACCTACGAACGCATATACCTCCACCGGACCGTACAGTTTGGTGGCTTTGGTGTCGATGGCGAAGATGAACTTGCCTATCTCGCTCGGCTTGACGGTCGGCAGCGTAACCTGGTTGATTACGTAGGCGTCAGCTGCGTTCATGAACAGCTCTGCCTGATGCTCCTCTTTGGTGAGGTTGGCATACTCCAGTTCGCCGGACTTGTTCTCGCCCTTCTTGACGGTACCGAGGTCAAGCGTTTTGCTCTTCATGCTGAGTGCACCTACAGGTACGGTATAGCGGTTCACCGGCTTTGCCTGCTTGGGGATCACCTCACCCTTGATATACACTTTCTTCGTCGGATCGGAAGCGTTGGAGGTGATGGTCACGGTCTTCTGGAACGTGCCGGGACGGCCGTTGGGGTTATAGGTGACGGTGATGCTGCCTTTCTGTCCGGGCTCTACCGGTTCCTTGGTCCAGGTCGGGGTGGTGCAACCGCAGCTGGCACGTACGTTGCTCAGCACGAGCGGAGCCATTCCTTCGTTCTTGAACTCAAAATTAACAGATACACGACCGTCTTCTTCGTGAATCTTACCGAAGTTGTGCTCAGTCTTTTCAAATGTGATTACCGGCTGTTGTGCCGACATGGCTACTGCTGCGAGAGCCATGAAGAGAGTACTAAAAATCTTTTTCATAAGTTGTCCTTAAATATGTCTTTGTTAAAAAATTGAAATCTTAAATCATAAATTTGAAATCATAAATCATCAATTCTCAACAACCACCCGCTTCACCTCTTTGATGTTCTCAATCTTGCGGATGGCTTTGAGCAGGTCGTCCAACTCGGAGCGGTCATAGACGTAAATCTCCATCGTTCCTTTGAAGATGCCGTCTTCGCTGGAAATATTGATGGCACGCAGGTTGATATGGAAATCCTGCGTCATGGTCTGCAGCACGCGGATGAACACGCCGAACTTGTCTATACCCTTCAGTTCGATGGTCTCGACGAAGGACTGCACGCGGTGGGTGTTCCACGTCGCGGAATAGATGCGCTTGCCGTAACTGGTCTTGAGCAGGTTGGCTTCCGCGCAGTCGATCTTATGGATGTGCATCAGCCCTTTCTCGTCAAGGTATCCCAATACCTCGTCTCCGGGGATGGGGTGACAGCAGTTGCTCAGCACGAATTTCTTGCCCAGTTCGTCGTCCGTCAGCACGATGGCATGCGCCCCCTTCTTAGGCTTGACGATCTCCGTCTCTTTGTCCGGAGCCGGTTTGACCACCGGTTCCTTCTTGCCCACGAACGGTATATATGACCGCCAGCCGCGTTTTGGGAACACGATCTCGCGTATGTTGTCCAGCCGGATGGCTCCTTGGCCCACCTGCGAATAGAGCTCCGCGGGCTGCGTCATCTCATAGTAGGACAACAACCGTGCCAAAGCCATATCGTGGTTGTCGGCCAGATCCTTGTCCATATGGATGGCATCCTCCACGAGCCGCTCGCCGTGCTTGATATAACGGCGTTCCTCTCGATGGAAATACTGGGTGAGGTTGCTCCGTGCCTTGGCGGTGGTCACCATGTCAAACCATTCCTTCTGCGGATGCTGGCTGCTGGAGGTGAGTATCTCTATCTGGTCGCCGCCCTTGAGCCGGTAGGACAAGGGCACGAGCGTATGGTTGACCTTGGCGCCGATGCAATGTTCGCCCAGCTCCGAGTGAAGCTGGAAGGCAAAATCGAGTGCGGTCGAACCGAGTGGCATCGTCTTGATCTCGCCCTTGGGCGTGAATACGAATACCTCCTGTGCGAACAGGTTGAGCTTGAACGTGCCGAGGAACTCCATCGCGTCCTTGTCGGGGTGGGCGAGTATCTCCTTGATCTCGCGCAGCCATTTGTCGAGCTCGCTGTCGTCCGATTCGCCGGTCTTGTATTTCCAATGCGCCGCGTAACCGCGTTCGGCAATCTCGTTCATGCGGTCGGTACGTATCTGCACCTCTATCCATTCGCCGTTCGAGCCCATCACCGTCACGTGCAGCGCCTCGTAGCCGTTCGCCTTGGGCATGGAAATCCAGTCGCGTATGCGCTCGGGGTGGGGACGGTACAGCTCCGTAATGGCGGAGTAGATCATCCAGCACTGGTCTTTTTCGCTCATCGATTCACTGGGCGTGAAGATGATACGCACGGCGAGCAGGTCATATACGTCCTCGAACGCGCACTGCTGCCGCATCATCTTTTTCCATACCGAATAGACGGACTTGATACGCGCCTTGATGATATAATTGTAGCCCATGCTGGTCAGGCGCTCGCGGATAGGAACGGCAAACTGCTCGAAACTCTCCATCTGCTTCTCCTTGACCGACTCCAGCTTGTCGTGTATCTCCTGCCAGGTGTCGGGATGCTCGTACTTGAAGCTCAGGTCCTCCAGCTCCGTCTTGATGGGGAACAAACCCAGACGGTGCGCCAGCGGCGCGTAGATATACTGCGTCTCACCGGCGATCTTGTACTGCTTGTCTTTGGGTTGTGCGCCGAGCGTGCGCATGTTGTGCAGGCGGTCGGCAATCTTGATGAGCACCACGCGGATGTCATCGTTGATGGTAAGCAGCAGCCTGCGGAAGTTCTCCGCCTGCTCGCTCGCCTGCTCTCCGAACACACCGCCGCTGATCTTGGTCAGACCGCTCACTATCTGCGCGATCTTGTCACCGAAAAGGCCGGCTATGTCCTCTACCGTATAGTCGGTATCCTCCACTACATCGTGCAGCAGTGCCGAGCAGATGCTCGTGCTGCCCAGGCCGATCTCTTTCACGCATATGCGCGCGACAGCTATCGGATGAAGGATATACGGCTCTCCGCTCAGACGGCGGACGCCGTAATGCGCCTGCTTTGCAAAATTGAACGCATGCGTGATAAGCTCCACTTTCTGCCGGTGCGGAGTATGCGCATAATCATCCAGCAACGCCTCAAATTCGCGTTGGATCATTTGCTCCTCTTCCGGTGTAAATTCACTCTTTTGCATACAATAACCCAAAATACCGCGCAAAGGTACTGCTTTTTTTTGACATATGCAAGATTTTGCAAAAAAAAATCGTCTTTTTATAAAAAAGAAACAGACGCGTTTCAACGGTCTGTTTCTTTCAATTGGCATTGGAAATGATGCCCGGTTATTTCAAAATCATATAGACAGAGTATCCGTCTCGTGTAACAATGAAACCATGGTCTACGGAAACTAACCAGGACGATTCTTTCTCAGCTTCGCTCTCGCCGAAACCGTTGCCAACCAACCAGTTCTTAATTTCCGATTCACTCCATTTGTGCTTGCCTTCGCTGGTCAGATTCTCAGCAATACGATCCCATTGATTGTTGGAAATCTCAATACGACGATAGTAGCCGTCATCGAGCGTCATGTCAAATGCATCCACGAAATCAACGTAGCGTGCTGTTTCCGTCCATACGGTGTACTTCTCGTTCTGACAAGACTGGAAAGAAAAAGCAGTCAGCATCAATACCGCAACTGCGATCAGAGATAATAATTTTTTCATAGTGAATAATAAATTTTTGTTGATTATTAATCAATTCGGCTGCAAAATTACAACATTTTTTTGAATTGTGCAAATAATTCGGTACTTTTTGTGAAAAAAATGCAAAAAATGTGTGCGCGCTTGCACATGTCAAAAAAAAGTTGTACCTTTGCACTCGCAAAAAATGTGCAAGATCAATAACAACACAATATATGAGCAAAAAGGAAATTCAATTCTCCCTTGTCTATCGGGACATGTGGCAGAGTAGCGGACGGTATGTGCCGCGTAAGGACCAGTTGGCACGTGTGGCGCCGGTGATTATTGACATGGGCTGTTTTGACCGCGTGGAGACCAACGGCGGTGCGAGTGAGCAGGTGAACCTCTTGTATGGCGAGAACCCGAACCAGGCGGTGCGTACGTTCTGCAAGCCGTTCAACGAGGCAGGCATCAAGACGCATATGCTGGACCGCGGTCTGAACGCGCTGCGTATGAACCCCGTGCCGGCGGATGTACGCCAGTTGATGTACAAAGTGAAGCATGCGCAGGGCACGAATATCACCCGTATTTTCTGCGGTTTGAACGATCCGCGTAATATCATCCCGTCCATCAAATGGGCGAAAGAGGCAGGCATGACTGCGCAGGCGACCATGTGTATCACCTATTCGAAGGTACACAACGCCGAGTATTATATCAACCTCGCCGAGCAGCTGATTGCCGGCGGTGCGCAGGAGATCTGTCTGAAGGATATGGCCGGTATCGGTCGTCCGCATATGTTGGGCGTCATCGTAGCGGCTATCAAGGAGAAGCACCCCGACATTATCATCCAGTACCACGGTCATACGGGCCCGGGCTTCTCGGTAGCTTCGATGCTCGAGATTGCCAAAGCCGGCGGTGATGTGTTCGACGTGGCTATCGAGCCGCTGAGCTGGGGCAAGGTGCATCCGGATGTAATCACCATCCAGGCGATGATGCGTGACGCCGGTTTCCTCGTAAAGGACATTAACATGAAGGCCTATATGGAGGCGCGCAAGCT
>Ga0265298_10006064_pt1 | contig 15010 bp, 9 predicted proteins | sample AusTroGonzalo_MG_3_FD_193486 | JGI IMG/M metagenome (GOLD analysis project Ga0265298, IMG submission 193486) | Bovine rumen microbial communities from tropical cattle in Woodstock, Queensland, Australia - Gonzalo_01 | ecosystem: Host-associated > Mammals > Digestive system > Stomach > Rumen ... | reverse complement strand
CCTGCGCTCCAGCTCGGGCATGCCAGCCTTCAGCGTCTCGATCTCCGCCGCCGCCTCGTCCCTGAAGTCAGGGTCCTCCAGAAGGGCCCTGTTGCCCTCAATGTCGGAAAGCGCCTTGCCGTACGCGGCGAAGTTCGCCTCGAGCTTCTTGAGGAACGCGTGCTCCCTGAGCGTTGCGCGGTAGCGCTTCGCGTCGGACAAAACACATGGGTCGCTCAGGTCCGACTCCACGGACGCCAAACGACCCAGGACGTTCCTTATCTTCTCGGTGTCGAGCAAAGCTTACTTCGCGAACTTGGCGTAGCGCTTCTTGAACGAATCGACGCGGCCCTCGGTATCGACCATGGTCTTCTGACCGGTGAAGTACGGATGGCACGCCGAGCAGGTGTTGACCGTCATCTCCTTCTTCGTGGAACGGGTGTGGATGACGTTGCCGCACGCGCAGGTGATCGTGGCGTCGCCGTAAGCCGGATGGATGTCCTTTTTCATTTGTCTTCTTTCCCTTTCGAAAATTGAGAGAGTATTATACTCTTTTCCGCGCAATCGCGCAAGTGGGCTCAGGAACCGGGGTGGACGGGGCGTCCGCCGGCCTTGCACATGGGGCATTCCTCCGCCGTCCAGGTCTCTGGCGTCATCTGCATGAGCGAGAACATGGGGATATCGCCGAAAGCCACCTTCCCGCCCGACCTGTCGACGAGAAGGACGACCGCCGCGACTTCGCAACCGGCAGCCTTGACGAGATCGATCGTCTCCTGCACGCGTCCGCCCTTCGTGACGACGTCCTCGGCGACCACGTAGCGCTCGCCGGGCTTCAGCGTGAAGCGGCGCATCGCGAGAACTGTGTTCGGCTTGCCGCTCGCGTCCACGCCCTCGCCCTGGACCTTCTCGGCGAAGACGCACTTGACATCAAGGGCGCGGGCGACCTCATGGCCTACGAGAATGCCGCCGACGGCAGGCGATATGACGCCGTCTACGCGACCGAGGTCGCACCCCGCCTTGGCCTTCTCGACCACCGCATCGCAGAGTTTCGCTGCTATCCTCGGGAACCGCAGCACGTTTGCGCACTGGAAATACCTGTTCGAATGGAGCTTGGAGCGAAGCTCGAAGTGTCCCTCGAGCAATGCGCCGGTATCCTTGAATGCGCTCAGAACTTCATCTTGGGTCATGTCATGTCATCCTTTCCTTTAAATGGTCTACTCCAGGCGAAGCATCTCCTCTTTCGGGAAAGCCATCGCCGGCGCGCCTCCGCCCTTCGCAGGCGCGATCGAATCCGGCGCGGGGGCCCTCATGTCCGTCGGTATGACGGCGGGGATGTCCGGCAGCGGGGCCGAACGGGCCACGCGCGTCCGGATCGCTATGTCCGCAACAGGATCGAGGGTGGCGGCCGGGATCTCCTCCGCGAACATGTCAAGCCTGAGCCTGCGAACGCCTTCCGTGCTGATCTGCCATGCCGACCTCGAGGCGGCAAGAATGCGCCGTTCCTGGTCCTGTCCGAGAGTGACGAATGCGCACGCCGATCGTCTCGGGCCGGCGGCGGCGGCCACCCGGGCGGACGGGGCCAGAGCCTTGTAGGGGAACGTGTAGAATATCGCGGCCGGCAGCGCCAGGGCTGCGGCGAGCTGCCCGATCTCTATCCGCAAGCTGCGACGCGGCCTGTAGGGACGGCCTTTCATTCGGACGCGGACTCCGACTTGTTGGCGAAGAGGATCTTCTCCAGCCCGCTTTCGCGCGCGACCGACGCGACCTTGGCGATCTCCTCGCATGAAACACGGCGATCGGAGAGGACGAGAAGCGACTTGATCTCGACCTTGGCGGCACGCTCCGCGAGATGTTCGCCGAACGCCGCCGTGGACACGCCGTCGTCAAGAGAGTACCGTGCATCGTCGAAGAATACGCACGTTTCGCTCTGAAGCGGCAGCACGAGGGCCACAAGCGGCGTCGCTTCGCCGTCCGAAAGACCGCCCTCTGGAAGGTCGAAGAGCACCCCCTCCGCCTTGGTGAGAGTCCCGCCCAGCATGCCCATCATCATGAGAAGACCGCCTACCGTGATCCACGGCACCGCCGCGAAGAGCGGGCGCAGCCACGAAGGCACGTATCGCCACATCCCCTCCGGCAGCTCAGGCATCCATCCCCATGAGGACTTCATTCTCCCTCCTTGCCGGCGAGGTGCCCGACGATCTGGCTCGCCGCCGCCTCCATGTCAACGACAAGTCTCTCCATCCTGAGGCGAAGCATGGCGAACATTATGGAGACCGGTATCGCGACGGCAAGGCCCATTGCGGCGGAGACAAGAGCCTCCATCGAAGCGCCGACGAGGTCGGTCCTGGAAACCACCTGCTCTGCGTTCACGAGGAGCATCGTCCTTATAAGACCTATTATCGTACCCAGAAGACCGAGGAGCGGCGCTGAATTGCCGATGACCGCAAGCGTGGCGAGGCGCCTGTTCAGATAGCTCGCCTCGGCGCGCCCCTGGGCGTCGACCGCCTCCCTCAATGCGCGCCCGGAGACATTGCGGTGGCGTATCGCCGTCGCAACGACGCGCGCGACAGGCACCGACGTGTCCTCGCACACGGCAAGGGCCTCGTCTTCATTGCCGCTCGCCAGGATGTTCACGATGCCTTTCACGAAGTCCTCGTAGTCTATCTGGGCGCGCCTGAGCTCGAAGAAGCGCTCAAGGAAGACTATCAGCGCCGCGACCGCCATCACCAGAAGGATCCAAAACACCGGTCCGCCGGAAATCGTCATAGAAACTTTCCTTTCCTTTTGATTCTCTCGATCCTGCGGGACGCCTCCGCCGCCGCGGGAACATCGCTCCTCGAGACGAGCTTGAGGACATTGATGGCCTGCCTGTCCATTCCCCGGCTTTCGTACTCCTCGGCAAGGCGAAACGCGGCACGAGAGAAGTCCGCCTTGGCGGAGTCGTCGTACCTGAGGCCTTTCGCGCGCCCGTCGCGGTATGCGAGGACCACCTGCGTATAGTACTGGTCTATCGCCTCCTCGATGCGCTTCAGGCGCTCGAGAGCCTTGCCTATCTTGAACGAAAGCGTAATGCGCTCCGTCGGGGTGAGGTTCTCCCCGAGAAGGACCGTTCTGTAGGCCTCAAGGGCCGCTAGATACCGCGCAGGGTTGTCGGCGCCCATGGCGAAGAGCGCGTCCGCCCTCAATATCTGGGCGCGAAGGCGATCTGCCGCCGAAACCCCCTGGACAAGAGCCGCACGCTCCAGGACAAGAACGGCTTCATCGAATCGCGCAAGCTCTATGAGCGCCTCTCCCTGCACCAGGAACCCGGCGGCCTTGGCGGCGGAATCCGGATATTTCGCGGCAAGGGAACCCACGGTGGAGACGGCCCTCTGATAGTCGCTTTCCGCGAAGGCGGCGCGCGCGGACCACACAAGCGCCATCGGGGCCTGATCAGAACCGGGCGCTATGGCCACGTAGTCGGAGAAAAGGGCCGCGGAGTCCCGCCACCTGGATTTGTTGTAGGCGAGCTTGGCGAGCCAAAGCGTCGCTTCGGCGCGAAGGCTCGCCGGCACCGACACATCGTCAGCGAGCGATTTCGCGCGGCGTTCCGCCTCGTCGTCAAGGCCCTGCCCGTAAAGGCAAAGGACCGCGTAGTAGACCATCCTGGGCTTTCTCGAGGCATCCTCCGCGGCGATCTTCTCGAACGTCCTCTGCGCATCGGCAAACCTGTACTCGCTGTAGAGCGAACGGCCCTCGTCCTCGAGCTCCTGCAGGCGCAGGATGTCATCCAGCTTTGCGGCCGCTTCGGTATCGGGGTAGTCGCGCCTTACGATGCGGTAGCGGTCTATCGCCTCCGCTCCCCGCCCGAGCGCCGCGAGGGCATCGCCGGATTTTACGATCGCCGTGGCCTTCACGGACCTGTTGGTGGTCAGCTCAGCGGCACGCTCGAACGCCGCGAGAGCCTCCTCGTCGCGGCCAAGGTTGGAGAATGCCCAGCCGCGCCCCTCCTGGAACGACGCGTCCTTGGCTATGTCAGGCCACGTCTCAAGCGCCTCGGAGAACGTCTGGGCCGCAGCCGCCCACTCTCCCCTTTCGAGCCGCGACTCGGCGAGCGCCATGAATACGTCGCGCGCGCCGTCCGCGTCAGGCGCGTCCCTGACGAGCGTAGCGATCATCTTGGCGCCCTCGTCGAACGTAGTCGGATCCCTGAGCATCGCGACGCCCAGGTGGAACCCGCAGAAGCGCTTGAGGTCAGGGATCGTCAGACGCAGGTAGACCTCCATGAGCACATTCGCCTCGCCAAGCCTCGCCGCCGCGGCGGCACGCGTCTGCTCGGGGGCATCCCCGCGCGCAATGCGCCGCCATATCTCCGCGGCGCCGGAATAGTCTCCCTTCGCCTCGCGCGCCTCGGCACGGAGCATGTCGGAGTCGAGATCACCGCAGCCTGCGCCGTCAAGCATCGAGAGGGCCCCTTCCGCGTCGCCGTCAGACAGCGCGATCTCGGCTTTCAGCCGCGCGACGGTCCTGACGTTCTCGGGGGCTGAAACCGCCGCCCCGGCAAGAAGCTTCGAGGCTTCTGCACGCTCGCCAGTCCTCACAAGCGCGGATGCGCGGTAGCACACATGCACCTCGTTCGACGGATCGCCCCACTCCGCAAGACTCTTGAGCACGTTGGCCCAGGCCCCCTCGCGGGCAAAGCTCTCCAGGACGACTATCTTCGCCTGGTCCGAGCCATCCTGCATCGCATGGGCCCTTGCGATATCCCAAAGCCCGTCCCTCAGAGCCTCCCGTGCGACATCAAGCTCGTCCGCCGCATGCGCGGCAAGCGAGCCGGCCACGAAAAGAGCTGTAAGGAATCTTCTCAAACCAAGTCCCCCATATACCCCATCTCGGAGAGTATCTTCGGGTCCTTCATCCAGCCGGACTCGACCTTCACCCAGAGCTCAAGCGACACCTTTACGCCGAACATCTCCGAAAGCTCCTTCTCGGCAGCCTTCCTGGCGCCCTTAATCGTCTGGGCCGCCCTGCCTATTACGATCGGCTTCTGGGACGCGCGGTTCACGAGCACATCGACGGCGACAGCCCAGCGGCCATTACCTTCCGATATCTCCTTCACCCTGATGCCCAGCTCGTGAGGCAGCTCCTGGTGGAGCTTCGCGAGGAACTTCTCGCGCACCGTGTCGGCTATGGCGAGCTTTCTCGGGTAGTCGGTCACGACGTCCTCGGGGAAAAGAGGCTCTCCCTCCTCGGCGAAGCCGAAAAGCGCGTCCATCACGCCCTTCGCGCCATCGTCGGTCAGGGCGCAGCATTCGACCCAGAGCGGCTTCGCGGAGGACGGCCCGGGCGAAGACGACGCCTCCGCCCAGGCTTCATGGAACATCTCCGAGAAGAACGGCTTCGCATCGCACTTGTTCAGGACGAAAACAACCTTTTCGGGAGCCTCTTTCGCTATGCGCTGCATCCAGCCGACGTCCTCGAGCTGCGGCTCCTGGGAGGCGTCGAAGACGACGCAGGTTATGTCGGTCCCGGCGGCGCTTCTCCTCGCCATGCGGTTAAGCAATGTTCCGAGCGTGCCTACGGCCTTGTGGAGGCCCGGGGTGTCGAGGAGCACAAGCTGGCCGCGGGGATCGGCGACTATACCGCGTATCGTGTTTCTGGTCGTCTGCTCGACAGGCGAGACGATCGAGACCTTCTCGCCCACGAGCCTGTTGACGAGCGTGGACTTGCCCGCGTTGGTGCGCCCCACGACGCCGACTATGGCGACCTTTGACATGCCTTAGGGAACGGGGAATCCCGCCACAAGCGCCCTCGCCTCCCGCTTGACGCGCTCCTGCACGGCCTGGTCGGCGATATTGTCGAGAACATCCGCGATCCACGTTCCGATCTTGATCATCTCGGGCTCCTTCATGCCGCGCGTCGTGACCGACGCGGTGCCGACGCGGATGCCGGACGTCTTGAACGGCGACTCGGTATCGTAGGGGATCGTGTTCTTGTTGACGACTATTCCTGCGGCGTCGAGCGCGGCGGCGGCATCCTTGCCGGTCATGCCGCGCGACTTGACGTCAACGAGGAAGAGGTGGTTGTCGGTTCCGCCCGAGACGATGCGGTAGCCGCGATCCTGGACGGTCTTGCAGAGGACCTGGCAGTTCTTGACGAGCTGCGCGGCGTAATCCCTGAAGGCGGGCTGCATGGCCTCGCGGAAGCAGACCGCCTTTGCGGCGATCACGTTCTCGAGAGGGCCGCCCTGCATGCCGGGGAAGATGGCGCTGTCAAGGGCCTTGGCGAACTTCTCCTTGCAGAGCACGAGGCCGCCGCGCGGACCGCGAAGCGTCTTGTGGGTCGTGGTCGTAACGAAGTCGGCGTACGGAACGGGCGACTCGTGCTGCCCGCCGGCGACGAGCCCTGCGATATGGGCCATGTCGACCATCATGATGCAGCCGACCTTGTCGCATATCTCGCGCACGCGCTTGAAGTCGATCTTCCGCGGATACGCGCTGGCGCCGGTGAGGAGTATCTTGGGCTTGACTTCCGTCGCGAGCTTCTCGATCGCGTCGTAGTCAAGCATCTCGGTCTCCTTGTCGACGGTGTAGGGAACGATGTTGTAAAGCTTCCCCGAGAAGTTGACGGGCGAACCGTGCGAAAGGTGGCCGCCCTGGTCGAGGGACATCGAAAGGATCGTGTCGCCGGGCTTGATTGTCGCGAAGTACACCGCCATGTTCGCGGAGCTTCCGCAGTGGGGCTGGACGTTCGCGTGCTCCGCACCGAAAAGCTCGCAGGCGCGCTTTCTCGCGAGCTCCTCTGCGGCGTCGACGGGGAGGCACCCCGAGTACCAGCGCTTCCCGGGATATCCCTCGGCGTACTTGTTCATGAGGACGCTGCCGGTAGCCTCGCGGCAGGCGCGGCTGGAGAAGTTCTCGGACGCGATGAGGTTGATTTCAGTATCCTCCTGGACCGTCTGCGCCCTTATGGCGTCGAAGATCTCAGGATCGTCGCGCATGAGGCCAGAGGCGTCGCTGAGGCGGCCTGCGCGCTCAAGCTTCGCGCGGCGGCGCGCATGGCGCTCGCTTTCATCGACGGGCGTCGCTATGAACGCCTTTACGATCTCAACGGCGTATTCGGGCGAAACGACATCAGCGCCGAGGCAGAGCACGTTCGCTCCGTTATGCTGGCGCGTCATCGTAGCGGCCTCGGTTGTTGCGCAGACGGCAGCGCGAACGTTCTGGAAGCGGTTCGCGGTCATGCTCATGCCGATTCCGCTACGGCAGATGAGCACGCCGAAGTCTGCCTCGCCGGAGGCTACTGCGATGGCGACCGCCGCAGCGTAGTCGGGATAGTCGCAGCTCGCGTGGTCGGCGGGACCCTTGTCGTCTACTGCCGCCATAGGCGAAAGCGCATTCACCAAAAGAGCCTTAAGGTCAACTCCGCCGTGATCGGAGGCGATTGCAATCTTCATTTCTTGTATTCTCCCCATTTGCGTTAAGCTTTAGGGGAGTATTATACCAAATCTTCGCGCCCCCCGCTTGCCGAGGAGAGATTAATTAACCATGCAGAACAGGTAGAGCATGTAGATAGTTGAGAGTTGGGAGTTATGAGTTATGAGTTGGGAGTTGAGAGTTGGGAGTTATTGGGACGCATACTGGTAGGGCGCGCTCGCCATTTGACGCCCACCTTCTCACTCGTCCCTCCCTCTCGCAACTCTTCAGCGAATAGAATCCATTCCTACATGTATCCTAATAACTCACAACTCATAACTCCAAACTCACAACTCTCAACTAGGCTTCCAATTCCATTCTCCAACTCCAAACTCTTCCCCTTCGCACCGCTATGCTGACTGCGGGGACTGTCCCCGCAGTATGTTCGGGGGAGAAAGGGTAAAAGAAATCCCACAGCCTAGCCGCGCATAAGTCCTTCAGAGCGTTTCGTCAGAGCCCTACCACAGGCCGGATTATATATTCTGACGAACTATGCGGGCTAGGCTGTGGGTAAATGTCTATCTAAATCAATCGTCCGAGACCGCGGCTAACTGCGGGGACAGTCCCCGCAGTTTATGCCGCTACAGCACGATCAGTACACCGAGAAGATGGTACCGGGCTTCTTAACGATCGTATATGTCGTTACACCCGCCACAGTCGTGGATGTGACGGTGTAATATGGCACATCAGTCGTAACAGTAGGTGCGGCAGTTCCATCCGGGATCTTGACGCTTGCCCCAACCTTCAAGGTTACAGTACCGGAAATCGACCCTCCTGCGCCCATCGTAACTACAACGCCTTCCGACACCCTGACGCCACCTGGAGCAACCCAAGTTTCGCCTGCGCCAATCGTGGCCGCCGTATTGACGATTATCTTACCAAGATCGTCGGTTCCGGTAGGCTTTGTAGTGCCGCCAAGCACAATGCCCGCTCCACCAGCCTTGGTCTTAAGTGACCCAGTAAAGTTTGCAACATTCTTTAGCAGGAAGTAGGCATATGTGCTGCCACCTGACAATTCAGCAGCACTCAGGTCAAAGTCGCCAGCTCCCTTTACCACCTCAAATGTATTGGCAAAGCTCTGCGAACAGGATGTAAGCCTCATATTACCAACCAGTTCAACAATCGGATCCACTGTGGCATTTGCAAGATGCCCACTGTCGATTCCTTGTATCTGAACCGTCGACCAACTATGGCCCTGATTGTTATATCTAGCACCATAATGGTTTAGATTCAGATTAGAAGCTGGAAGACCATTCGGCAAAACAACCGTACCAGCCCATCCGCCATTCTCAAAAAGAGTATTGGTGTCCGCACTTTCGAGCAATTCTGTCAATATGAGTGTCCCATATGTTCCATAAGCATCATATTCACTTGCAAACGTTCCGGTGAACACGCCACCATCTTCGACAAAAGTAATCGACTTCCTGTGAATATTGATGGCGCTGTTGTCATTACGGGTAAGTGTTATTGTATCACCGTTTGAAGCGGCGGAAACTGCATCAGACAATGTTTGATACGGAGTCCCGCCAATAGTCGCCACTGGAATGTACGCAATTATGGCATTAGTGCCCGAAAGTCCCAATATGTATCCAGTTGGAACATCGCCAAGCGAAACAACATTCAGACTTGCGTTAGTAATCTGAATAAGCCTCAACGTTGCCCCCTCTGCCCCTAAGGCATCAGAAATGTCTATAGCAACACTTCCTTCGTCCAACATGGCCATGCTTCCAACAATTACAGCCTGGCTTGCTGTGTATTTTATATGCGAGCCATTATATGCATTTAAGACGGGTATTTGCACTACCTGGGCAGTGCTAGCAACTTCTAATGTTCCCCTCAAGGTTACAGATGTTGCGACAAATCCCGTACTGGCGGCAAGCCTCAACTTTGCCGTCGCAGCCACCTCATATGTTGTGTTATTTGCGTGTATTGCATTTTGCAAATCCAAAACACCACTATCAATGGTTGTTGCGCCTGTATAAGTATTATATCCGCTAAGCACCAGCGTACCTGCGCCGGTCTTAGTGATGCCGAACGAACCTGCGATAGGCGAGCTGATGGTAAGAGTATCATTCTCCGCAACATTTATCGTAATGTCTGTAAGGAGCGTTATAGTATTGGCTCCAGCAACGGCCTTTGCGGCATCGAATGTCGCATAGTAGGTCGTAACTGCATTTGCAGTAACCGATGCCTCGGCAGACAAGGCTGAATACGTAGTGACGCCAGCATCAGTCGTCGTGTTGTAGTAGACGTGGTTCGCGGTATCCGTCGTTATCTCGCCAGTATATGTATATCCGCCATCACAGAACGAAACACCATTGGGCAAGGTGATATCCTCGCTACTGTTATCCACAAGAGTTACAGTGCCGCCACTGGCGGCAACCGCCGCCTCTATCGCATTGGCGATAGAGCCGTATGGCGTGCCACCAAATGTCGCCACAGCGTCTGCAACGGAATATGTGGTGTTGCCCGCGTCAGTAACGTGCTTCACAATCTTGCCGTCTACAGATGTGTCAACGTTGACAGAAAGAGATTCAGGTGCAACAAGTACAGAATTGACTGCAGCAAGATCGAATGTCGCGCCCGAAACAGTTACTCCGCTTGCCGGAATGGTGAATGTCGCACCATCGGAAACGGTAACTGTGCCACTGAGAACGATAGTTCCTGCGCTTATGGTCGGCGTCGTAGAAGAAGAAACTGTGACAGCGCCAAGTGTGAGCGTCGTACTCTCGTTATTGTTGACAGTCTTCGAGAAGTTGCCGTTAAAGACTGTTGTCACACTGCTAAGATCAAGATTCTGGTTGAGCTGAAGCGTTGCGCCGCTATCCACACTGAGACCGCCGCTAAACGAAACCGTAGCAATGTCCCAAAGTTTGAACAGTCCGCCTATTGAAACAGCACCATTTATGGTCACGGCACCTCTCTTATTAGAGGCAATCCCCGCACCGTCAACGAATCTCACCGTCGGAGCAACAGTAATCGCCACTCCCGTACTAGATTCCTCTGCCCAGTTGTTAAGACACACACCGCTCAACGTCAGGGCCCCACTTCCGCCATCCGTCACACTTCCATAAATCTTCAGGTCTCCGGAGCCAGCAATCTCAACCGCACCACTGACTGTTATTGCGGCGCATTCAGCACCAGCAATCGTCACCGTTGCGCCATTGTTGAATACAACACTATCAATAGCGGTCGGATAACGTGTTGCTGCAGAGCCACTTCCATATGTCCAATTGGCTGGATCTGTCCAGCTCTTAACGCCGTCACCGGTTGCCGCCCAAGTATATGTATTTGCTGTTGGCGTAATAGAATATGTGGTGATTCCGCTCTCACCATCCGCAACTCCACCATCAACCGCATACTCTGCACTAGGGCTATTAACGGTGATGCTGCTTACGCCTGTACCATACTTCACCTTAAGTGTCGTGCCGACAGCATTGACGGTCTGCCCATCCTTGTTTACCGTTATATACTGATAATCAGCATTTTCATTCTCTGTAGTATCTACAGCATCTTGCACAGACGAAAACACAACATCGTCCCCGTTGGCTTTTTTCAGCACAGCAATTGGATACGCCTTGAGCACATTTTCCTCAAGACTCAAGACCGCGCCACTCACAGTCATCTTGTTTGCAACATCATCAGCCGATGGCGCTGATGCAAACGTAATCAGCGTCGTGCCGGATGCAGATAGCGTTATATCACTGACATCAACCGTAACGGTTCCAGATGCGGGATAAGTAACACTACCCGTAACAGTGAGGCCGTCGTCATCATCTTCATCGCGAGCGAATGCCTTGAAGGTCGATCCGGCGTTGAAAGTCAGGTTACCTGTAAGCGTACCCGTGCCGCCAAACGTGCCAGCAACCGTCGTCGCACCACCCCAAGTGCCGGTCAAATTAACGGAGCCATTGACCTGCATAGGTATCGTTTCGGTATTTGTGCCATTCAGCGTAAGAGTGCCAGGCGTTCCTTCGGCCGGTGGCACCACATTGAACTGAGTAATGCGGTTAGAGACAAACTTGCCATCCCACTTAGTATCCTTCGACTGCGTAACCGTGAGCGTTCTGTTGTTCGAGCCAGCTGGAGTCCAATCTGAACGGATATTCTTCCCGCCTGCAAGATTGCCGATGACAGTTTCGCCATTATCGCACTTTGTGATTATCAGCGAATCCGCAAGCTCAACCTGAATTGTCAGCGTAGTGGCAGGCATATATGCGTCATTATCAGTAAACGCACGCCATCCTGCGGTGGATGTGTATTTGAGAGTGCCTGTGCCAGTGACTTTTGACATATCTACGGATGTTGGAGCAGGGGTAGAGCCAGTAGTAGCATCGTTCGTGTTTTCCGAACTTGTCAACTCCAACACGCCAGTATCTCCAAGCGCAAAACCAGTAGCAGAACTCATTTTATTCCAAGCAAACCCAATCCCAGGCGTTTTCAAGGTTCCATCGATTTTAAACCCATACGCAACATCCAAAAGACCTCCCGTGTTCTCCAATAGACCCGTTTGGTCTACATAGACAGGTGCTTTAGTTATGGACCATTGCATCGGGTATGCAATTTTCAAAATACCATTTGCACCAATTACTATAGATCCATCTTGGAAAGCTCTAGATGTGGATGCGCCGAACACCACTCTACTGTTATTTTCACTTCCAGCGAAAACAATCTTTCCAGCGAACTCAGAGGCATCCCCCTGAAAGTTCACGGATTTTTCATCGGAACCAGTCGTAGCAATAGTATATACCCCAGATCCTGTCAATTTGAATGGCAAATTGAAGTTCTTAGCCCCTCCAGAAGAATAAGCACCTATCTGATCAAAGCCATAAGAACCAATTTTGAGTTCCTTGATGTTGTGATCACTCTCACCTAGTGTAAGGGGTGCCTCTACGTTGTTCATGCATACGACAGAATTGGCATTCCCGTATGTCGCTAGAGTAATGCTGTAACCAAATGACAAATCATCAATTTCCACCGTTCCCGTCCAGTTTGCGGAATCAGTCCACCCCTTTCCGGTTTCAGGAGCCCCGCCTGAATAAACAACGGTGCCGGAGCCGACATATGTTGTCGCATCCAGACGATCCGGGTTTGCATTGACCGTAGCAAGACTCTCGACCGCAATGGTCGTTGCGGTAAATTTGCCGGAACCCGAAAGAGTCAATGTGCCAGTGCCTGTTATGGTTACGGTGCCAAGGTTTGCGGTTCCGTCAATTGCAAGAGCCGTATCGCCATCAACGACAATAACAGCATCGCCGGATGTCGGCTCTGTGCCACCGCTCCAGCTGCCATTGGAATAAACCTTCAAGCCGGAATGCGCCTCCACAATCTGAATCGCAGCGATGCCGCCACGCGCATTATTTGCGTTGTTGGCGCCGATAATGGTGAGCGTGGACCTTGTCTGATTTGGAATCCTTATGGCATTACGCCCGTACGCAGGAAGACGGGATTGCGTTGCGCCCCAGCGCGTCTCGGCTGTGGAGTCAGCAGAAGAAGCAACTACCGCGCATTGCTTGTCGTCATCCCAACGATAAGGCGTATCATTTACCTTGACTGGGCCAAACTGTTTATTGCTATTGTCTGTTGCGCAATACACGATTACATCATACACATCATACGGAACATCTGTAACGGTTATTGCAATTTGCCTGGATGTATCATCCAAATATCCAGACAGTATCTGGTTCTGCGGAGTATAGCTATAGCCAGACCAATTATGGGCATTCGCTGCCTTTTCGTTTACGGTTACGCCAGAGGCTTCGACCGCTGAAGAGCCATTCCATTCCATGATTGTCGCCGACACATCCGTGCCAGACGATGAAATTGTACTAAGGCCATCCTTTGTCCAGGCCGCATCAGGAACCGGCTCAAGACCATAGATTGCGGGAGTCGTGCCACTGCTGGATTTTGCAGACATGAGATTGAGCGATATCACCTTCTTAGATGTTGGCCAAACACCTTCAGACATATCGCGCACTATCTGCACTGCGCAGATACTCGTAGCTCCGCTGCGTATTGTGAGGGATAATTCCGGATTCTCAAGTCCCTTCAGCATAATGGCGGTCTGGCCAAGCGATGGCGACGCGCGACGTACGCCCCATGTTTCGGAAGAGGATGTCGCCTTGCGTGTTTTTGTATCCGTTGCAAGCGATGTATCGCCGACATATGGAATGCCATTGACGAAAACTGGGTTGAACGCCGAATCATCGGCACCAAAGCAATAGACGATTATGTCATACTTTCTATAAGGAATGCTCTGGACAAGAATCGAAGATGTCTCAACTACTGTGCTATAGCGCGCAAGCCAGGCCTTGTGGAAAGTTGGGTTGTTCTCAATATCTTGATATCCATAGTTGGCGGTTCCAGAACCTTCTACCGCCCATGTAAACATCACATTGGAGAGCGTGGTCGCTTCTTTGCTTGAGCCGTCGTATGCCGTAACACCCGTCACGCGTCCATTCCTTGCATCACCAGAAACCACGGCATTCCCCGAAGGCGTGTTCTGCCATGCATTATCAAGCATTTCGCCGGCTAATGTGGAAATCGTATCAACTCCAAAACCAGTAATCGCAAAAGAATCTCCATTGGAGATATTGAGGTTAATCATATCCCTCTCTGGCAACGTCTCCCTCATGACCTCGCTCGGCCATTTGTAATCGGCAAGATCCGAATTCGAATAAATACTACCGACAAATATGGCGACTTTTTCTATTTCAAGGCCGCCCCAAGCACCCCACTTGTTTGCTGATGTCTGACCAGTAGGCCCACCAATGCCAACATGTGTTATCTTGCCGTCATATCCACCGAAGTAATATCCCGTCTGGCTACCACCAGTAACTGTTGCCAAAGAGGCCCCTTGGTATCCACTTATTGTTGATTGCGTCTTGTCATATGAAAAAATCACATATCCGCCGTCAGAAGACATTGCGGAAGTAAAATTAGGCTGCTCATTACTATACTTGTTAACGCCAAAGGAAGACGTATCCTTATGCCAGGCAGGCAACAAACCACGATTGGCTGCGCTCCAGCTCACAAAACCCATATCGTATACATAATCTTTGCTTGTATCATTATAACATACAGTCGCACCGTAACGACAATCTGAAGGATTGGTCAAGGTTTTGTACTTGTATAGAAGTGTGACCTTTGTCTCACCAGCGGCCGTTACATTTGTAAGAATGATGGTTGCCGCAGCACTACTAGAACCATTGATAACGATGTTCCCGTTGCCATTTATCGTATGCCCGGTATACGAAATGGAATAACCATTTTTCGTCTGTCCAAACTGTCCAGACTCCCACACTGCTGTTGCAGTCGGCGCATCTGCCCATGCGCTGGTTGCGCAGAGCATGAAAGCCACGGCCATCATAGCCGTGCTTGATATTCTGTTCATCATTTTGATCATAGGATTCATCCCCTTTTCTATCTGTTGTTTATTAAATTTGTTGGTGGTGAAATGGAATCATGCTACACGTTTTATGCGGCCGGAATAAAACGAAAGGCATATGCCAACGTGTGTTGGTATATGCCTACGCGAATTTAGATAAGTGGATTGTTTGCTAGAGAGGTTTACCCCC
>Ga0265298_10006063_pt1 | contig 15010 bp, 28 predicted proteins | sample AusTroGonzalo_MG_3_FD_193486 | JGI IMG/M metagenome (GOLD analysis project Ga0265298, IMG submission 193486) | Bovine rumen microbial communities from tropical cattle in Woodstock, Queensland, Australia - Gonzalo_01 | ecosystem: Host-associated > Mammals > Digestive system > Stomach > Rumen ... | reverse complement strand
TTATACCTTGCTTTATGATTATTTTTCAGATTGTCGGTATGACATTTTTGTATTTCATACCTAACAAGTCAATCATAAAAGGGTTGAAAGAGTGGTGGCAATACTAATTCGGCAAAATTGAAGTTATATTCGAATTGAAAATCCAGAATTCAGGGGCGGAATATCCGCCCTTTTTAATGAAAAACGAAGGGAGAAAACAACAAATGAACATTAAAAGTTCCGACGGGTTCGGCGGTGCAAAGTACAAGGGCGTGGATATGCCGACATTACACGGACACGTCAAAATGAAGATTTGGAATCCGAAGACACACAAGACCGACTTCGAATTTGAAGGTTCGAACATTGTGACAAATGCGATTCCCGACATTCTTTCCCGAAACCTTTTGGGTTCGGTCAATTACGGAAGTATGCTTCCGCTTTGTGAAAAGTTCTTCGGCGGTGTCCTTGCTTTCAGAAACGCTTTTTCAACCGTCACGATCGACGGAAACGTTGTTCCTGACCCTTCGAAGTATTATCCGGAAGGTGACGACGTGAACCCTTGCATTGCACACGCGGGCGATACCGCGCCCGCTTCCGCAACGATTGTCGCACAAGACTATAAACGCGGAAGTCCGACGGGTGTCGTTAAGACGGGAAATTCGATCAAGTTTGATTGGCAATGGTTACCGTCACAAGGAAACGGAATAATCAATTCCGTTGGATTGACACACGTTGACACGGGAAACGCGGGGTTAGGTTCTACGGCTGACGCTTTCAAGAACTTTTATCCGTTTGCGAACCTGACAAGTTCAGACCTTCCCGCCTTGACAGAATCCTTCAGCGGTATTCAGTCATTGTTCGCGCAATATGACGACAATCACGGCCTATATTTTCACATTGGTGAAGATTCCGATTGGTATTCTGGACATTCTTCGTTTTCAACAATGAAGTTGACCGTTAAAATCCGTCGACTTCCGTTTTTCAAGACGGGTTTACACGAACTTTTGTCGGTTGTTTCTCTTGGTGAACGTTCCTTCGAAATAACAACGGGTTACACAATGTATGTTCAACCCGCATATTATTTCGACTACACAAACAAATACTTGTGGATTTTCAGCAATGCGACAAAGGTTGCACCGTCAGGCGCGGACGCTTCCTTCACGTGGAATCAGACAACCGTCAATTATACGATTATTGACTGCGTAAACGAAACCATTGTTTCCGAAGGAACGATCGTCAGCAACGCAAGCGACCTTGCGCCTATTACGCTTCAAACGTGGCAAAATACAAGCTATCCAGACACCGTTTCGAAGTGGATAACAGCGAACATCATTATCGACGGCGATTACGCTTATTTGCCTATGTCGAACGGAATCAGCGTCGGCGACCGTTCCAATCTTTGCACAATGAACATTCGCGGATTCAAACGAATCAATATGACTGATTCTTCAGACCAAACAGAACTTACATTTAACGACGTTCAGACACAATTCTTGCCGTCAATGAAGTTTGGCGGTCTGATTGTCAACGACGGACGCGTAATAAATAACGGCATTGGTTACACTTGCAAATCGCAGTTGCCGTTCGGCGGTATGGGGAACCGTGCTTATACAAATTATGCTTTGACAAGTCCCGACGGCGTTTCGACCTATGCTAACGCGATCGGAACGGGCAACGGCACGACCGGAAGCGCAAACCGTTATTTGTTGGCCTCAAAACTGATTCTGTCAACAAAGTATAATTTGCCGTCACAAGTCGAAAAGACGGGCGTTCAGGCAATGACAATCGAATACACGCTGACAGAATCATAATTGAAGGGCGGTGATTCGATTGATTGATTGGAACGTGATATTTTCACTAATTGGAACATTGGTCGGTTCGATTACGGGAATCCTTGTGTCGAACCGCCTTTCAATATATCGAATTGAACAGTTGGAAAAGAAACTTGACCGATATGTTGACAATGTTGATGAAATTCGGGAACGGTTGGTCGTCGTTGAACAGGCGACCAAATCCGCACACCACCGTTTAGACGATATAGCAAGCCAAATGAAGATTAAAGAAAGAAGGTGACCCCGTAATGAACGACAAGACTTACGACATTGTAAAGAGCATTGCTTTGATTGCAACGCCTGTTCTGACATTCGCAACGGCTTTGGTTTCAATCTGGAATGTTCCTTTTTCGGCGGAACTGACCGCCACTTTTTCAGCTTTAGACATTCTTTGCGGTGCGATCGTGGTCGTTGCAAAGAAGATATATGACGACAAACAGAAAGGCGGTGACAAGTAAATGGGTTCACTTTATGCAAAAGACGTAATTTCGACGGCTTTGAACGAAGTCGGTTACATTGCCGAAGGGTCTAATCACAAATACACGATTTATTCCGCTGAACTTGACGCTGTCGACTACTTCAACACGAAGAAGAACGGTGTTGCCGATTGGTGCGCGATTTTTATTTGTTGGTGTATGTATGCCAATACAAGGAACGCGAACGGCGAAATCGACGCGGACAAGTACGACGCGCAATTCTTTCAGTATCAACCCGACCACAACGCGTGCGCGGGTGTCGGCTATATGGCGGACTGTTATCAGCAAAACGACGCGTGGTTTTCTGACACTTCAGAAATCGAACGCGGTGACATTGTGACCTTTAGGGACTACGCGCACGTCGGATTGATTGTCGATTGGGACGAATCCGGATTCACAACCGTTGAAGGAAACGTCGGCGGTGACGGTGAAGTCGACAAACGTTGGTATAGGTACGACGATTCCAGAATCGACGGGTTCGGCCGTCCGCGTTACGACGGGTGGGAATTCGTAAAGGAATCCCCGAAGGAATCCGACAAGAAAGAACCTGAAACAATCACGATCAAGATTACGGTTACGACCGATAATGCCGACGCGGTCAAATCAGCTTTGAAAGGCGCAAAGATTACAGTTGACTAATGAACGCTTGTTCATATTAAAATCCTTCGTGAAGAATTACCCCTGACTTCGGTCAGGGGTTTTTCTTTTGCCTGAATTTCAAACAAAAATCAGCTCGTAATGTCTGAAAACGGAAAAGTCATACAAAAAGTCATACACCAAAAGCAATCAAAAACCCCGAATCCCTTACGGAATCGGGGTCCTTTTTGGTGGGGCTGGTGGGACTTGAACCCACCGCATACAGTCCACACGTGGACTGAAAACGACCTGAAACCCCATTAAAACGGGGATTGTTGTCTTTTGTCCCTTGTAGTTGTCCGCCGTGAAAAATACAAATGTCATACAAAAAGTCATACATAAAAGGTATAATCAAAGTGCCATAAAACGGAAATCGCACTTTCAAAAAATCACCTAAAGAATAACCCCGAATCTGAAGAAGAATCGGGGTTTTCTGTTTTTATGAATTTTCGGCTTTCAGTCTTTCGAATGTCAGGTTGATGATTCGACCCGCGTTTTCGATTTCGCCGTCAACACGGTGTTTGTAAACGTCGAATGTCTGGAAGTCCTTTGAATGACCGACAAGGTCTTTGATTGTTCCTTCGGCTAAATGGGTTTGACTTGATACAATCGAAATGAACGTGTGTCGAAGGGAATACAAAGAGCCGTGAAGACCGCGTTCGGCTTTAAGCTTGTTCCATTGCTTCCTGACGGTGTCCTGACAGGCGGGAAGTCCGACGCAGTTTGGAAATATCCATTCTGTTTCGAAGTGTGCTTCGTGGTTTCGCTTGATCGTGTCGCGAATGATTTCTTCAGCCAAAGGCGGAAGGGGAACTACACGCCTTGCGTTCTTGTTCTTTCCTGTCGTGATTTCCCCGTTGTCGTTGATTCCGCGTTGAATGTAAACGACACCTTCGCCCAAATCGGATTCCTGAAGACCCAAACATTCGGAAGGGCGCAAACCTAATAATAACATAATCAGAAAGGCGTTATGATACCAATATTCGGACGGTTCGAACAACCGCTTGATTTCTGACGGCTGAAGGATTTCCCGAACGCCTTTCTTGTGACCTTGCGGAATATACAGCGTTCCGCGCCATTCGTCGCAGTAATAATTGACGTAGGCGAATTTGTGAAGACCCGTCAGAACGCTTCGAATGTGGGTCAGGGTCTTATATGACAGTTCAGAACGCGTTTTAACCGCTTTAGCGTCGTTTATAACGCGTTGCCAATCCTTCAGCGTTAAATTATTCATTTTTGCCTTTGCAAGCGTAGGAAGGACATATAAACGGGTGTATATTTCCGTTTCCCTGAACGTGTCCTTTTCGCCTAATCGGGAACGAATGTCGTCAAGGTATAATTCGACGCACTTTTCGACCGTGATCGAAGACACACCGCCGAATTCGACCCATTCGTCGTACTTATCCAGAACTTCGCGTTTTCCTTTCTGACCGGACACGGAAGAATAAAACGTTTTGCGGATTCCGTTCTTTTGTCCCTGAATAACCCAAAGACCGCGTTTTTTGTTATAAGTCGGTGTTGCCATAACTTATTCCCCTTGCGAATCCAATAACGCCTGATAATAGGCGAACAGTCTTGCTTTGTTTTCTTCCGTCAGTTTGTCAATTTCTACGTTCTGGATTTCTTCCCCGTCCATTGTCAGGTTATAACCCAAAATCCACGCGGGCGACACGTCAAGGGCGTTCGCCATTTTGCCAATCGCGATCGAACGGGGAATGTTTTCGCCTGATAAATAACGGGAAACTGAAGATTTCGCAAGACCGCTTTTGCTTGCAAGTTCGGAAGCGGTCATTTGTCTGACCTTCATTGCTTCAAGAAGTCGTTCTTTGATAATAAACAGATTATTCATTTTGCATTACCAACCTTTCGGTCAGATTATATGACAACAACATTACAAATTGCAAATTTTGCAATTATGCGGTTGCAAAAAATGCAACACAATGTTAGTGTTTAATCAGTTGCAAAACTTGCAACAAATCCAAATGAAAGGAAGGTGAAAAAGTGGAAAAGTTAAAGGCTTTAATCGACGAAAAGTTCCCAAACCGTGCGGAATTCGCAAAGGCAATCGGTGTTGACCCGTCCGTTCTTTCCAGAATGTTGGCTTCGGGAAATTGGAAGGCTGACAGAATCGAAACGGCGGTCAGGGTCTTGGAGATTCCCGCAACTGACATTCCGATATATTTTTTTGGAAACGCAGTTGCAAAAAGTGGAACGGAAAGGGAACTTGTATGAAAACGACAAAGGCGGGCGGTTGCCCTAACCCGAAGTTATATCAGCATTTCAGGAACGCTGACGAAATCGGGAAAACAATCAATCGGTCGCGTTCATACGTTTTCAAGGCATTGAAGGCCGGATTTACGGAACGGGAAATGGTAATGCTAAATGAACGAATCACAACTGACAACAACGATTAACTTTCTTTTGTTCTTTGCTTCAGCTTGCCTGTTCTACGGCTTGACTTACCTTGTCACGGACGAACACGAAACCCGAATCAAGGAAAAACCAATCCGGAAGGTCGAAAACATTTCCGAACCGGCATACTTCGAACCGCGAAAGAAACTTTTCAACCCGTTTGAAGAATGTCTGAAGAATGTTTCGGTTCCAATCTATCAAACAATCACGGTCATTGAAACGGAATATATCGGCGAATATTTCGTCACGGCGTATGCTTCCGCCGAATTGGGCGGTTCAACTGCGACCGCAAGCGGTGTCGAATGTGAATATCACGAAGAATGGTATGTTCCGACAACTTGCGCGATCGACCCGAAGCTTCATTCGTTCGGCGAATACCTAATGATTGAAGGCAAAGTTTACCGTTGCGACGACACGGGCGGGAACGTAAAGGGTCATTGGGTTGATTGTTACGTTCCAGACCTTGAAAGCGTTTGGAATTGGGACACGGGGACAAAGTCGGTCTATTCGGTGACGTTTACGGAAAAACAAATTCAGATTGGAGAAATGACGCTTTATGAACTTTTTAACAACAATTTATATGGTTGCGGTCGGTGTGATCGCTTTTATTGCGGGAATGGTCATTGAGTTATTCATTGACAACAACCACTTCATTGAAATCGAAAAGGAAAACGAACAGTTAAAGGCGGAATTGGCGAAGGCAAGAAACAAACCCGAAGTAATTGAAATCGTTGACCCGTGGTCGGTTTCTTCGAAAGTTCCCGAAACAGTTTCATTCCCGCATAACGACGGATTTTAACGAAAGGAAGGAAAAAATAAAATGTGTGTATTATTTGACAAAAACAATGTTTACAAAACCCCTGAAATTGCTACGAAGGTATATGAAACGTTCCCTGACAGATATAGTTCTATGGCTTCGTGTCTTACTTCAATATCGAACAAGGCAACAAGACTTGAAAAACAGGGTTTGATTCGTTCAATCAACAATCAGAAACAGAATCGCGTCTTTTCTGGAATTGACGCACAAAAGATTGTTGATTTGATTACCGCTTCGGCAACTGTTGCTTCAAAAGCAAGTTCACTCATTGAACAACCCAAAATAGTTTCTGAAGATAATTTTTCGGGTTGGGTAATTCCGCGAAATTACCGCAATGTTCATTGCACGATAAACCCTAATTCAATTTTGATTACCGTTCAAAAGTCAGGCGGAAGGGACAGGGTTTGTTTTTCTTTTAGCGGTAACGCAAAGAAGGTGATTTTTGCGGAAAAAGAAAGAGCTTCGCTTTATATTTCGCGCAAATCGTCAAAGTTACTTCTTGTTGCGGGCGAAGTATACGGCGTTCCTTCTTGGAAGCTTACCAAAGTTGATTCCAAATACAAATTTTATGTAACGCTTCAAGAACCCTACGCGGAAATCGTAAAGAAATTTGTTGGAAATTACGACCTTGATAGTCTGACACAAACGGGAATTTCAACACCTGACAGCGGAAGCGTAAAGGCTTGGTGTTTCTAAAACGAAAGGATTTTTATATGGCAAACATTTATGAATTGACTAATGAATTGTCCCTTTTGTGGGACTTAATGGAAAACGGCGAACTTGAAGACGAAGTTTTGATCGGGGCGTTCGACGTTGCAAAGGAAGATTTGGCGGACAAGTTAGAAGGTTATTGCAAGTTTATCAAGAATCTGGAATCCGACATTTCAGGCCTGAAGGCTGAAGAAGAACGCCTGAACGCAAGACGAAAGACAATGGAAAACACCGTCAGCCGTTGCAAGGAAGCAATGAAAATGGCATTGAACACGGCGGGCGAAAAGAAGATTGCTTGCGGAACGTTCACGGTGTCAGTCCAGAACAACGCGCCTTCGGTCGTCCTTGACGAATCTTACATTGAAAACATTCCCGAAGAATACCTTGTTCCGCAAGAACCGAAAATCGACAAGAAGAAGATAAAAGCGGACATTGACGCGGGAAAGAACCTTGAAGGAATCGCACACCTTGAAACGGGCGTGTCGCTTCGAATCAGATAAAGGGGGAAACGGTAATGTGTAAATTTGACAAAAATCAGTCCTATTCGACAAGAACGGTATTTGAAGCCTTGAACAACAAGTTCCCTGAAGAAAAGGAAGAAACCCTGTTTCCACTTATCGGTCAGCGTTTCACCGCTTTGAAGCTTGTTCCGGTCAACAAACAGAAAAAGAACAGATTCTTTTCGGGAACAGACTGTCAGATTGTCTTCGACTACTACGACAAGAAGTTTTGCAAGAAGTACGGTCTTCCTTACAAGAAGGAAAAGGACAAGCAAGTCACGGTCTTTGAAGTCCTGAAGCCGAAGAAGGAAAAGGGTCTTTCCGTCACGATCAACGACAAGTTTGTTTCGGACGAACTGACCCGTCGTGCGGAATATGAAAAGATTCCCCGAAATGTCTATTTGCGCGGAATCCTGATTCAGTATTTTGAAGAACACCCGTGGGATTGGTCAGATTTGGAACACAAAACGGAAGGACTGACAACCCGTGAAGATTGGCTGAACTTTATCCGTGAAAACTACGAAAAGGGGGAAGAATAATGTCTGAACTTATATTCCGCGATTTAAGAGCCGACGAAATCGACGTTCGAATCGCACAAATCACCGAAAAGGGTGTTTCGTTGTTGCTCTACAAGGACGCGCGTTGCGATATGAACATTCTTGACGAAACAGTCGGGGCGTTCGATTGGAAAAGGGCGCACACAAGGGACAACGCAAACTGCGTGGTTTCCATTTGGGACGAAACGAAAGGCGAATGGGTCAGCAAGGAAGACACGGGAACGGAATCCAACACCGAAAAGGAAAAGGGTCTTGCTTCGGATTCCTTCAAGCGCGCTTGCTTTAATTGGGGAATCGGTCGTGAACTTTACACCGCGCCTTTTATCTGGATAAGTGCGGACGGTTGCAAGATTACCAAAAGGAACGACGGGAAGTTAGTTTGTTATGACAAATTCATTGTTCAGGAAATCAAAATCAAGGACAAAAAGATTGTTTCCCTGTCAATCCTGAACGCTTCCAGAAATGCCGTTGTGTTTAGCACAAGTAAACCCAAAAAGGAAACGAAGAAGGAAACAACAACCGTTCAAGAAACAACGCCTGAACCCGTTCCGACACCTGAACCGCCGAATTACCGCGTTCAGCTTCGCACATTCTGTCAGGCAAACAAGATTGACACGCGGACAATCGTTCAGGCTTGCGGACTTTATGAAGGGTCAACCGAAGAAGACTACAAAAGGGCGTTGGAATATGCAAAGACGCTGAAAGGGGCGTGAATGAATGAAACACTTTGGCGACATTTGCAACATTCACGGCGACGAAGTCCCGATTGCTGTCACAAAAAGGCATTTCCCCGAAGGGGGCGACCAATGACACAAATCGGAATGTGGATTCGAACCCAAACGGACAAAACGCACTATAAATACGCCTGTTCGAACTGTAAAAGGTCGTCAAGGTTTTATAAGTTCCCCTTTTGTCCGTGGTGTGGTTCTGAAATGGATTTGACAGCAACGTTAAATCAGAAAGGAAAGATAAATGAAAGATAAGATTCTGGAATCTGAAATCAGGAAGCACGCCGAAGCTTTGGCGGTCGCATTAAGGAAGTACACGGAAGAACCCCTTTATTTGCGCCTGACGTTGTTTACACGCGACGTTCAGGTCGCGGACGATAAAGAACACGTTCCCGACTTTTGCGACCTTGTATGCCACGCCTACGACGACACGGAAGAAGTCAATCCCTTCGTGTCACAAGCATACTTGATTTACCACGGTGAAGAAGGAATCAGCAAGACAACCCCGTTTCCTTACGAAAGGACGGCTGACAATGATTCACCGAATTGAACACGAAGACAATTTCACGGTCATTTCAAATGACCTGATAAGAAATCAGGATTTGTCCGACGGGGCGTTCCGACTTCTTTCCTATTTATTGTCGTGTTCTGACGATTGGGACTTCAACGTCAAAGGTATTTCAACGTGTTTGGGGATTTCAACGGGTGCGGTCAGCGCACGTTTGAAAGAACTTCAGGAATTCGGATTCGTCACGATCAAGAAGGTTAGAACCGGACAAGGAAAAATCAGTTCGTGGATTTGGGACATTTACGAACAGCCACATTCTAATTTACCGAATGTGGATTTACCGAATGTGGTTTTGCCGAATGTGGATTTACCGAATGTGGAAAACCTGAACGGTAAAGAAATACTAATAGAAAGAAATACTAATAGTAAAGAAATACCAAAGGAAAGAAATATATTCCGCAAACCGACTTTTGAAGAAGTTTCCGCCTATTGTCTGGAAAGAAACAACGGAATCGACCCTGAACAGTTCATTGACTACTACGAATCGAAAGGTTGGGTTGTCGGCAAATCCAAAATGAAGGACTGGAAAGCTTGTGTCAGGACTTGGGAACGGAACAGGAAGGGAAAGCCGACTGCGATCAAGAATCCGGTTCCTGAAGAAAGTCCGTTCAAAAAGTTATTACGGGAAGAAGGCTATTCGATATGACAAGGGAAGAAATAATCAAACTGTTAGACATTGTTTCGGCGACCTATCCGCACGCAAAAATAAAAGACCCGTCCGCGTTGGTGTCAGCTTGGGAACTGACGTTAGGCGACTTTTCAGCGGAAGCGGTCTACAAGGCGACCCGATACCACTTGGAAACGAACAAGTATTTCCCGTCGCCTTCAGACATTCGCGAAAATATCGTTCGGGCGGAACTGATATACAAGACCCCGATTCCGAACGCGATCGAATCCAGAACGAACCGCAACGACGACGAAAACTTGGAATTGTTCTGTCAATGGATTGGATTCGGTTACGAAGAAGACGACAACGTCGAATTACCCAAAGGCTTTTTACATTACGAAATTTGAAAGGAAGAAAATCAAATGAATAAAGTTGAATTAGTTGGAAGACTTACAAAAGACCCTGAAATCAAGCTGACACAAAGTCAGACGCAGTTTTGCGGTTTTACCCTTGCGGTTGACCGCCGTTACAAGGATTCGAACGGCGAAAGACAGGCGGACTTCATAAATTGCATTGCTTGGAAGGAAAGAGCCGTGTTCATTCAGAAATACTTCCACAAGGGAAGCCGAATCGGAATTTGCGGTTCTATCCAGACAAGGACATACGAAGACAACGAAGGAAAAACGGTTTTCGTGACTGAAGTTCTTGTCGACGAAGCGGAATTCGTGGAATCAGCAAGCAAGCCTTCAGAACCGACAACACCGACAACGCTTCCGCCTGTCGACGCATTGTCAGAACTTCCCGAAGAAGTCGACGCGCCTTTGCCGTTTGAAATATAAGGGGGCGAAAGTATGGAAAACGAAATCGTTGAATATGCGATCAAGCGCGACGAAGCAATCGTCGAATCAATCAGGACTGATTCTGTTCAGCCGTTCCGCCGTTTTATCAACGAACAAAGCTTGAAAGGGATTCTTCCCGCTTGCTTTATGCTTCCGTCAGACGAAATTCTGGAAATATCCATTCGTCAAATGGCGTTGCATTGCACAAGCATTGAACCCGAAATCAAAGGTCTTGCGGTCGATTGGCTTGTAAAGAACGGTCACGACTTGGACTTTACGAAATGAAAGGCGGTGACAAATGGACGAAATAAGACCGATTGACGCAAACGCGTTGAAGGAAAAGTTGTTAAACAGTTTCGCTTATATATACGGTCGCCGTTCGGGAAAGACTTTCACAAAAGAAATGTTAGAAAAAGTGTTTCAGATTATCGACAATACACCGACGATCAATCCCGAAAAGAAAGTTCAAACGCCTTCTTGCCTGACGAATCCCGAACGGTACGAAGAACTATTGGAAAGGTACAAGGAAGAATGAAAGACCAATTTTACTTACATTTCAAGACAATGCCGAAAGGTACGGCACAACAAAAGGGTTATAACCGCAAAACGGGTCGGTATTTCAAGAAAACGAAACTTGCTTCCGCCGAACAGGAATTCAAAGTCGCTTTGCTTCCTTACAGACCGACGACACCGTCGGACAAACCCATTTCCCTGACCATTCATTTTTACTTTGACACGAAGGATAAAAAGAAGTGGGGTTTGCCGAAAGCGACACGACCGGACACGGACAACTATTTGAAGCTTTTTAAGGATTGTATGTCAGCGGACAAGGAAGGCAAAAACGGCTTTTGGTTAGACGACGCGCAAGTTTGGGACGAACACGTCATTAAGACATACGCGGAAAAGGCAACAATAATGGTCTGTTACGAAGAAACGGACACGGAAGACATTCTGAACGGAATCAAAGCGGTCGACAAAGCAATCAAGAAAACAAAGAAAGAAGGTGTTTGAATATGGCTTCATTGAATACGGGAAAAAGGGACGTTGTCGAATGGGTCGTCCAGAACTTTGAAAAGGGTTCGACTTGTCTTGACGTTGGCGCGTGCGACGGAAAATGGCATTACCTTTTAGGAAATCACCTGACAATGGACGCAGTCGAAATCTTCGAACCGAACATTGTCAAGCACGATTTGGCGAAGAAATACAGACACGTTTTCAACGCGAACATAGTCGGATTTCAGTATTTCGAAGGTGACTACGATTTGATTATCTTTGGCGACATTCTGGAACACCTGACAGTCGAAGACGCGCAAAGGGTCTTGAAGTACGCTTTGCCACGCTGTCGTGATTTGATCGTCGCCGTTCCTTATCAATGGGTCAACCGTTCGCACTACGGCAACCCTTACGAAATCCACATTCAGGACGACTTGACCCCTGAAAATGTGGCCGAACGTTATCCGGAACTAAAGCCGTTCAGGATTTATGACCGTTACGGCTACTATACGAAAGGTTAAAAGGTGGAATCTATGGAAAACAGAACAACGGTTGATTTGACGGTTTTACGTCAGGCATTGAAGGTCGTTCCAAATATCGCGGAATGGAAATACACGGAAACCGAAGAAGCACTTCCGTTCGGCGGAAGCATAACGAAAAGGGGTTGGATTTGCACACATTGTGGATTCTTCAGGCGCAAAAAGCACGGAATCAGCAAGTTTTGTGAAGACTGCGGTTGCTCAATGAAAGGGGAAGTCGAATGAACAACGATTTAATCAGCCGTGAGGCTTTGAAAAAGGAAGTTAAAAATACTGTTCCTTATGTCGAACAAGAAAGAATACTTGATATTATCGACAATGCCCCGACAATTGAAACCGATATTGAAGTAGTTGCTAAAGACGCATACGAACACGGATATACAGACGGGTGGAAAGAGCGTTTTGGAGAGCCTGACGGAAGACCGCAAGGCGAGTGGGTTCCTGTTAGTGAGAGATTACCCGAAAAAATTGGAACATATCTTGTAACACTTGAATACAAAGAGCATGGAATAGGCATCACAACACTTTGGTATCACGGCAAGGGTATTGGATGGGATTTGCGTGTTGCTGATGAAGTTATTGCTTGGCAACCATTACCCGAACCATATAAGAAAGGAGAGCAGGAATGATTAAACTTAATTATGAAGAATTAGACAAGGGTGAAATTCAGAAATCAGTGCATCTTTTGGATTTATTTACAAAGACATTTTGTCGCTATTCAAATGATTACGAAAGATTTGATGATTTGAAGTTCAGATGTGATGAATGTCCTTTTCAAAAAGAGAATGGGGATTGTTTGTGCAAGGTATTCAAAAATAAGTATGCACCTGATTATAAAGACTTTGGCTCTATGGGTGATTTATGAAAGGCGGTGCGGAATGACAGATTATCAGAAAGGTTATCAAGACGGCTACAAAGACGCAAAAGAAGAAAGAACGCAAGGCGTGTGGATTCCGAGTGGTGTTGACATAAGTGGACATAGATTAAACAGGTGTTCTATTTGCAACGGAGTTTATCAAATGTCGTATGTTGGAGATCCTTTATCACGTTGGAATTTTTGTCCTAATTGCGGAGCAGATATGCGTAAACCGAATTGTGTCACTTGCGACCATTTTGGAAAGTGTGACGGGTGCGAAAAGGGGGAAGAAGAATGACCGAAAAACAGTTTCCCGTTCATTGTTGGCTTTCGCGAATGTGGGACACGGAAGCGCAAATCGAACAGAAAATAGGCTATCGCGACAAGCTGAATTCTTGGGGTGTCGGTCAGTATGACGCGGAACACGTCAGTTCCAGAACAGGCGAAAACACGTCAGAAACGAAATACCTTGATTACGCGGTTCTTTCCGAAGAAATCGAAGAAAAGATTTCAGAATACCTTTATCAGAACCGAAGGACTGAAGCCGTGATCGCGAAGGTTACAAACAACCTTTACCGCAACGTTCTGTTTGATTGGTACATAAACCACAAGAAATGGAACGTAATGTGTAAAACCTACAATTACGGCAAATCGCAGTTGTTTGCAATCCGCCTGAAGGCATTGGACGCGGTCGCGCCATACATTCCGAAAGGTGAAGCAACCGACGACAACAAGTATGTTTCGTTGAATTATTACAAAACAGCGGAATAAATCGGAATGGATTTCGTATTATAGTGTATTCAGGAAACAGACTGAAACGCATTACCAATGAATTCTGTTTATTCCAACCTTTCAAACCCCTTGCTTCCGGTTCCGCAAGGGGTTTTTTATTGGAGAACTAAAGACAATGCCAAAATTCGATATTATTTACATTCTGAAAGCAAAGATTGACACGGAAGAACTGAAGTATTCCTTGCGTTCGGTCGAAAAGAACTTCCCACACAATCGGGTTTGGTTCGTCGGCGGTCAGCCTAAAGGCTTCAAGAACGTATTGCGGTTACAACACGAACAGACGGGAAACTGTAAATGGGAAATGATTCGTTCGTCAATGTGGAAAGCGGTAAACGCTGAAGAATTGACGGACAATTTCTTTCTGTTCAATGACGACTTCTTCGTAATGAAACCCGTCAGGGGAAAGTTCAAGAACTTTGTTGACGGAACGTTAGACAGGCGAATTCAGGAATTACACGGAAGCGTAGGAATGAACGCCTATTGTCGAACCCTGTTCAAGCTGGAACAGGAACTTTTGACAATGAAAGAGCCGACAATGAACTATGATGTTCATTTGCCTATGCTGTTAAACAAGGAACAAGTCAAGGCAACATTATACAAATGTTCAAGTCCGCAAATGCGTTCAGCGATCGGAAACCTGAACGGACTTCCGTTCGTGGTCAGACCTGACGCAAAGGTTTACGACTTGGAATCCGTTCCGACCGACGACACTTACATTTCAACGAACGACCAAACATTCCAGAAAGGAAAGGTCGGCGAATACATACGGGAAATGTTCGACAAGCCTTCAAGGTTTGAGGTGTAAGCAATGGCTAAAACACAAAGAGCCGACCACACTTGGGCGAAGACACAATATAACAAAGCGAAGAAAATAATCTTTAATAGTCAGACCATTTGCGGAATATGCGGAAGACCCGTCGATTTCAACAAGGTATTTCCCGACCCGTGGTCAGCAACGCTTGACCACATTGTCCCCGTTCAAAAAGGTGGCGACCCCGCAAGTCTGGAAAACCTTCAGCTTGCGCACCTTCAATGCAACCGACTGAAGTCAACAAAAGCATTTGCACCGCAAATCAAGGAAAAAGCGGTTGACAACCGAAATCTTCCCTTGTCGTGCGATTGGTCGAAAGCGGGGGCATAGTGACCCCATACCTTCTTTAGAAGGCCA
>Ga0265298_10006062_pt1 | contig 15011 bp, 11 predicted proteins | sample AusTroGonzalo_MG_3_FD_193486 | JGI IMG/M metagenome (GOLD analysis project Ga0265298, IMG submission 193486) | Bovine rumen microbial communities from tropical cattle in Woodstock, Queensland, Australia - Gonzalo_01 | ecosystem: Host-associated > Mammals > Digestive system > Stomach > Rumen ... | reverse complement strand
TGAACAGAAGCCATACAACACAGCTGTGTTTACCTTTGTCCAGCATCATCTTAAGAAGCTGATGACCATCATACGCTTTATGCTCCTCACACAAGTAAGTGCGTTTGTAGTTCCATGCAACTCGCTTAGCTCCCTCCTCATATAGTTGATTGCCGTCAAAAAACACAAAGTCAGCCTTTGTAAGCTCTGCATAGTCATAACAACTCTGCAAAAGGTCAGGACTGATCGTGTCATCAGAATCCATCATATAGATGTACTCACCCATAGCAAGCCCTAAGGCCTTATTTCGAGCCACAGACTGTCCCTGATTGCTCTGGAATATACTTCGGATACGGCTATCCCTCTTTGCATAATAATCAATTACCCCCTGACTTCCGTCTGTTGATCCGTCGTTTACCACAATCACCTCAAAGTCCATCAACGTCTGTTGTAGCAACGACTGAAAGGCAGCGTCCAAATAGGGCGCCACATTATAGACGGGCATGATTACACTCACTTTAGGCATTGTGACATTGATAATTTGATGCAAAAATACAAAATATTTATGAATAATACATGATTATCGTACATTATTTCGTATTTTTGCATCGAAATGAAAAAAATAGCGATACTGACATCTGGCATTCTACCCGTCCCAGCCGTTCAAGGAGGAGCTGTTGAAAACCTGATAGATTTCTATCTGGAGTACAATAGCCTGCACCATTTGTACGATATCACCGTCTACAGCATTTGGCATCCCGATGTCAGCAAGCATCCTGCCCTACAAGCAGACTGTAATCACTATCATTACATAGACACCTTAAGCTTTTGGGCAAAAGCGAAGCGAAAGATTTACGGACACTTTCATCGACATGAGTACTACAACAGTTTCATCGAGTATTACTTCGAGTGTGCCTGGCAGGACATCAGCAAAAAGCAATACGATGTGATCATTCTAGAAAACCGTCCTGGCTATGCACTAAAGGTTAAGGAAGTCACGAATACCCCATTGGTATACCATCTTCACAACGACCTACTGAATAACGAAACGAAGAATGCCAAGGAACTCTACAATGCTGCTAGCAGAATTATTACTGTTTCCGACTTCATCCATCACCGCATACAGACCATCAATCCTGAAGACACAAAGACCATCACAGTACTGAACGGCATTGACATTCACAAATTTGCCACACACAAGAGACGAACTACCAAGGTTGGAAAGCCGTTCACACTCATATTTATGGGTCGCCTTATTCCAGAGAAAGGTATTGAGCAACTCATCGATGCCATGTCGCAATTGCGACAATACAACGACATACGTTTGATTGTAGCAGGTGGTTCATTCTATGCAAACAGCAAGCCTGATGCTTTTTCACAACGATTACGCGAGAAATCAGAATCCATACGGAATCGCATCCTGTTCACTGGCTATATCACTCAAGAGAATCTCCACGAATATCTACAACAGGCTGATGCAGCCGTACTGCCTTCCATGTGGGATGAACCATTTGGGTTGACTTGTGTCGAGGCTATGGCTGCTGGTCTTCCACTCATTACCACTCGCAGTGGTGGTATTCCTGAAATCTGTGAGGGTGTAGCTACTATCATAGAACGAGACGACATCGTCAACAATCTCGCCCAAGCTATACTTGACCTTTATGAGCACCATGAGAAACGAGAGCAGATGAGTAAGGCTTCACAGGAACGTGCCAAGCTATTCGACAAAGGTACCTATGCCCGGAACTTCTTTAAAGCATTAGAACTTTAGTAGAATTCTGAGCGCATAATGATACTCTTTCACGGACATCATCCAATCATATTACTCGCATGCATAAGTATATATTTTAAGTTCCCGTTGGAAAGGTTTCGGTCTGGTTCTTTTCGAGGTCATATCAGAAGAAGCCACAGCATAGCCCACCCCGCTTCGACCTGTCTCGAATCGCAGAACAGTGGCGAGAGATTTTATAACAAAACCTTTCTCATACCCGCAAAATACTGTTCCTTACTGCTTTTGATAGTTAAAACATGTTAAAAAATAGACAAATATAGATAAATACATGTGCATTTTCGTAATTTTGCAAATATTTAATATAGTTAGGATAAACTTTAGCTTATGAAAAAAAGTTTTTTATTTGCAGCAACAAGCATATTAATATTGGCTAGCTGCTCAAAATCGCCAGATTTCGCTGATGTCGCTCAAAAGACATCTACGCCTCAGGAAGAAATTAATGCTAACGCACAAAAAATCTTTGGCATTACGTTCGACTCTAACCATGACTGGTGTACAACAACCTCAGGTCAGGTGACTTTTAGTGGCATACCAGCTGGTACGACAAAGATTCAGTTGTATGCACTTATCGCTACAGAGGTGAAAGATGACGAGAATCAGGATGCCGCTGTAACATCACTCTTGAAACTGAACGAAGACGCTGCGATTAGTGGTTCACAAGTCACTCTGGTTTACGATGCCCCATCGCTGAACAATGGTATATATGCTGCCATTGAGTGTGATGGCAAGCGATTCATGAAGTTGGTGAATAATGGTAATGCCAATTTTGCCAACGCCAAGCGTACAGCTGCACGCAGAGCTCCATCTACCGTTGACTTTGAAAGCATGACCTTGACTGATGAGGTTGAGTCGTTCGCTAGTCAGCGCGGATGGTTACCAGGTCAGAAACTTTATGGTATGAGCGATGACGCTTATGAGAGTTGGAAAACTGGAGATGAAGGATATTCAGATGAATTTACTCAGGTGTTCAGAAACATCGTTTTCTCATATCTCAAAAACGGAAAGCAATATAACAACCTTCCCCTGATTAAGGAGAGTGGATACTTTAATGAAAGTGCTTATCCAGTAACCACAGGTACTGGAAATATCGTTGTTTCACCGGTCTACAAGTGTGATGGAGCTGATAAATGGGGTAATGAGGTTTGGAATTCAGACCTATACTATTACTACTTCAAGCAGGCTGACTTGGACAACTACGTAGCAGGCGGAGGTACAGCTGCAGATTACCTTAATACTCTGCCAAAGTTCAAGGCAATTCCCTTCAACCAGCATTTCGGAGAGGCAGAGGATGACAATATACAAAAGCGTTCATCTTATACCTTAATTTATTGGGGTGATGGCACACCTGAATTAGGCACAAAGGGTCAGCCTTTCCCCGCTGGCTATAAGATTGGTTTCATGGTTCGTGCAAAGACTGATTTTGTTGAAGACGGAAAGCCCAGGAAGCAAGGTGAATTATATTGTGATGGCCGTCTGAACAACCAAATCAACAACTATTCTGAATGTTACTTCAAGAGTTCCCTTAGATGGTCCAATAATATGATGAAGACTGATGGTCCACGTGCTGGATGGTTTAATCTTGAAGACAGATTATTCCTGTGTTTCGAATCAGGTACAGATGCAGACTTCAATGATATCATTCTGGAGGTTGAAGGAGGTATTGAGCCCATTATGTTCATTCCCGAGTTTGAGCGTGACTTCTACACCTTCTGTTTCGAGGACAGAGAGTTGGGTGACTATGACATGAACGACATCGTTATCAAGGCAACTCGAATCAACAAAACGACGGTAGAATATAGCATTGTTGCTTGTGGCGCACATGACAAATTGCAAATCAAGAACATTAATGGAACTACGATTAATGGTGACAAGGAGATTCACAGCTTGTTTGGTGTTCCTACTAGCACATTTATTAATACAGTGAAAGGCGAACAGGTCTACGATGCAGTGACCGAACGAATTACTGTGGATAAAGACTTCAGCTTCTTGGACGAGGACACACAACCGTATATCTACAATATATCGCAAGGCAAAGACATCAAAATATCGAAAAAAGGTGAAGATCCACATGGTATCATGATTCCATACGATTTCAAGTACCCATGGGAAAAAATATGCATCAAGAATGCCTACGGCCGATTCAACGAATGGGGAGAGAACAGAGTAAACAGCACAGACTGGTATAAATACTACACTCAGGGTAAAGTATACATCGTAGAGTAAATAACTCCTATAAGACGGAATAATTTATATATTCAGGGCAACGATTTGCAAAAGCAATCGTTGCCCTGAATATTTAGAATTGAGTTTGAAAACTACTTATTCTTTACCAGATTATCTTCCTCATCGTCGTAGTGGTCGGTGGAGTGGAAGATACGCGTAATGCCTCGCAACTGGATGCGCACATGGTCTACAAAGCTTTGCCACATCGACTGGTTGCCAATAGTGCCATAGCCAGTAATGGCACGACAACGACGATCACGCACAAAGACTATCTTGCCATACTTCTTCAGGTTCAGAGCCATCGAACCGTCCTCACCGCGGATGATGTCAACACGGTAAGGTTCCTGACGACCATAGTCAGCATTGTAGGCAAAAACCAAGCCTCGCACGCTGAGCTCCGGACGCTTGAAGTGCTGAATCCACAGGAAGAGATCGCGCACCATCTCAAACAGGCAGAGACTTAGCTTGGAATGGTTCTCGTCAGGGAAGTAGCTCCAAGTAGCTGATGCACAGCTGACACCTGGCTTCAGCAAATGTTCCAGCATAATCTCATAATACTGTGGTGGATAGAGCGTATCACTGTCCACATCGAAATAGAAACGACCTTTGGCATGCAGCAAGCCACAACGACGGGCATAGCCACAAGAGTGTTGGTACTCAGTATAATAAGGTATACCAGACTTTTCATAGATTTCAGCTGTACGATCCTTGGAATCATTGTCGACACCAATAATCTCAACTGGATACTTACAACGTATTTCACTGATAGCCCATAGGCAAGCCTGCAGATGCGTCTCCTCGTTATAACCGATCACCACGATGCTGGCTAGCGGCTCTTCACTCTGCAGAGCAGCCAGTCGTTCGCGCGTACCACTAATAATTTCTTCAGGCACCTCACTAAACGGTTTGCCATAGATGGTCATGTATTTGTCGTACCAGTTTGCCATAGTCACATCCTTTTGTTTTGCAAATATACAAAAAAAATAATAAAAAACAAGAAAGTTTGGGTATTTTCGATAATAAATTTTGGCAATTGAAACAAAGTTCGTATATTTGCAAACTAGAACTAGCATATTACTATTGTAAAATCATAAAAGATATGGACTTAAGCATCATCGTCCCTGTCTACAATGTCGAGGAATATGTCCGCCCTTGTTTGGAAAGTATTTTCAAACAAGACCTTGATGACTCCCGATTTGAAGTCATTATCGTGAATGACGGCTCTACAGACCATAGCATGGAGATGATTGCTGATATCATTCAAGTTCATAATAATATTACTGTTATCAATCAAGAGAATCTCAGTCTGTCCGTTGCCCGAAACAATGGTATCGCAGTGGCAAAAGGAGAATATATTATGATGCCCGACTCAGATGACTTGCTGACAGACAACAGTCTGGCCATCTTGTTAGATAAAGCGTTGGTGACAAAGGCAGACATTATTGTAGCCGATTTCCTTGAAATGAATGATGAAGAGATAGAGAATCGGTCTACTACCGAGCATAGAGTATTTGAGGCAACAGAAAAGACGGGAGAGCGACTCTTCTTAGAAGACTTAAATCCGTATCAATGCTACGTATGGCGCTCACTGTTCAGAAGAGAATTCTTAAACAAAAACCGAATTCGTTTCGTTCCAGGCCTACGTTTTCAGGACGTTCCCTTTACCCATGAATGCTATCTAAGGGCAAAAAAATGCATCAGAACCCATTGGCAACTCAACATCTATCGACGCGGACACGAATCAGCAACTTTCTCATTCAACAAGCAAAAAGCCAAAGAATTTTGTATCGTCATCGCCAAGACCTGGGAACTGACCCTTCTTTATGGGCTTTCCGATGCAGAACTATATAAACTGAAAGAAGATGTCTATACTTCTTTCTATCTCATGATGTATTCCACCCTACATTCTGTAAAAAGCTGGTCTGAACAGTTAGAGATTATCCATTATCTAAATAGACAAGCACCTACTCTTCGGTTTACAAACAATATTAAACAAAGATTTGAGTCTTTATTATTCTCAAACATGCCGCGCTGCTATTTGGCCTTACGTCGGCTTCACTGGAAATGGATAAACGCAAAAAAAGTTACGCATACTGACTAAAGAAACGATGCCACAAGGGCATAATAACATCTTCATCATAATGCTTGGATGTTGCCACGGCTTCCTCTCCAATTCTTTGACGTATACAAGGATTGTCCATCAAATAGCAAAGCTTTTCAGCAAAAGTTTTCACATCATTTTGTTTAACCAAGAAACCATCCTTACCATCTGTAATAATGTTGCCAGGACCATAGGGACAATCGAAAGCGACAACAGGAATACCACAACTCATAGCTTCAACAATAACCAAACCAAAGGGCTCGGTAACCGAAGGAAGTACCAATATAGAACTTTGCTTGTATCGTTTCATAATGTCAGCATCTGGTTCATGGACTTTAATGTTTAGCTTTTTAGTTTCTATCTCATGATTAAGCCAATCTTCCAATACGCCCGTACCATACATATCTAACTGCCAGTCTGGATGATGTTGCTGAACTTCAGCCCATATCCTAAGCAAACTGGGCAGTCCCTTTTGCTCTGCGAAGCGCCCTACAAAAATGACATTCTTCGAATGTAAATCAGCCAATGATTCATCTTTATTCAGATGAACCATATTGGGGATAACCACAACATTCTGAGTAATTTGTCTCCATTGGGCAGCATCACCTTCGGTAAGAGCAATTACACATGCAGCATTGCGTATATTCCTATTGGTAAGTAATCTTTTGCGATGTAAAAAAAGAGATAGTAGATTTGAACTGAAAGCTTCTTTGTATAAACTGTGAGATTCAACAACAAAAGGTATTGATAATACTGGGCATATTTTTGACAATAAAGTAATTCCAAATGAGTCATAAGTGGTACACATTACTATATTGGGGCTTTCTTGTTGTAAGAATGCTTGCATTCGCCGAACCAATTTGTATCGAAACAGAATTGTCAGTAAAGCTCGCTTAATAGTACAAAACCGATAAAGCGGGAAGAAACGGACATCCAAATCAACATGTTTAACATTTTCTGATAATGGATAAGCAAACGGGTGTTCAGCCTGTTCATAAGATAATGCTACAATCTCATAACCATGAGAGGACAACCAATTCATTTTATCTATTAGAATACGCTCTGTCCCAGCTTTTTGAGCATAATGTGGATAAAAGAAAACAATTTTCATAGTAATGTTTATTTTAATTACATTAATCTTCTAATCTTAGCCAATATCCACATCAGTGACACTGACACAAGCGGAGGTAGTATTCCAAACGAAAAGAGACAAAGATTCTTTAATCGCCAAGCTTTCGTCTGACAAATCTCTGCGAACGACAAGGGAGAGGTCATGATGTCACGTATTTCACGCTTTGTAAATTCCGGAGAAATTATTTTCATTTTCGCAAAGATAGTACAAACTATATAGAAATGTGTCATCATTACCTTATATAGCCATTTATGGAAATAAGGTTTTGAAAGAACGTGGGAATAACCATGCTTAACCTCACCCATAGCGTGGATAGTTTTCAGGATTTCTTCTTTCTTGATATGACTGCGCTTTTCGTAAATAGAAAGTGAACCATAACGACAATAATAGAAATAAGTGATATTAGAGAGCAACACAGCCCTATGAATGTAAAGTGGTAAATTAATGGTTACACAGAAATCCTCCCAATAATTTACTTTCTTATAGCGTATCCCATTCTTTATGAAAATGTCTCTCTTGATAAGGAAATTCCACGTATTAGCTTGCAAGAAACCGTATTGGCTATATACTTTATCAGCAAACTCATGCTCTTTCAGAAACTGTAAGTCTGGATACAGGAACTGTGTCTTTTCGGTTGTTCCATCAAACTCTTCAATCCTTTCGTGGGAACCATACACGATGTCGGCATCATACTTTTGGGCATTCTTATAAAGTAATTCTATCGTATTGGGAGCTATAGCATCATCCGCATCAATATAGTAAAGATACTTACCCTTAGCCTCATCTAAAATGCGGTTACGGGCACACCCAATGCCGCCATTCTCAGGCTGACGGACAATACGAATATCTTTACCTCGAGGATGGGTATTTTGATACTCGCGGACGATATCCATAGAACTATCTGTGCCACAATCATCCAATACAAGAAACTCAATACTCTCAAACGTTTGTGCTAACGCTGAGTCCATCGTCAAACGAATGTATTTCTCTACATTGTAGACGGGTATTCCTATAGTTACTTCGTATCCCATTATAACTTAGATTAAAGCAATTATCACTTCCTGCATCTGAATTTTCCACGTTAAGTGTTCTACCGTTTTGCGGATTTCTTCAGGCAGCATCATGAATTTATCCATAAAATCAATGATTTGTTGAATATCAATAGGAGACTCATCAGCAGGTGCTTTCATTACATAAGGTTGGTGATCAAAATCGCTGTCTTGTTCACTATAAATAAAAGGTATTCCACGCGTAGCATATTCCCTATTCTTCAAGGTCTTGATAACGGTAATGCCGCTGCGATGGCGACCTAATGAACCAATGGCAAACTGGCATTGATCAAAGACTTCAGTCAGTTCGTCACCAAAAAGTTGACCATGAAAAATGACCTTATCATACAGCTGATATTTATCCAATAACGGCTTAAAGACATTGTTCATATGAAATGGATGTACACATCCTACAATATGGAAGTAAACAGGAATATCACCAGCATACTCGCCAATTCCAGCTATAACTCGATCAAAGGCATGCCATGGGTGCACCTCGGCAACACCAATGAGATGAAGTTCTGGTGGCTGATGGCTGATGGCTGACGGTCGATGGAGAGGGATGCTATCAAAGTCTACACCATTACTGATGCGGATGGTACGCTGTCCGAAGATACGCTCAGCATCGCTGAAGGTTACCAAAGCATCCATCTGCTGATAGAGTTTGCGACGGAATTGCTGGTCCATTTTCAGTCCCCAACGGGCTTTCCAATCAAAATTCTTGAACTCATCGTCATACGGATAAGTAGGAATCTCTGTTACGGAATGGATTCCGGCTTTTTTCAGTTTCTTAAAAAAACTAATGAGCCATGGATTAGCATTTTGGAAACAACGGGCATAAACGAACTCAATTTTCTCACGAATGCAGTAGTCATAAATGCAGTCGTAACTGATGCGCTGACGAAGACCCGCTATAGCACCTTTCCCATAGTCTTGAATAATATCATCATCGACAAAGCGACACCAATGCCCATTAGGTGATTGTGCATAATAACATAGGCGAACGTCGTGACCATTCTCACGCAGTCCCTTCACCTGATAGTGTATCTTCTTGGAGATTCCACTATGTTCTGAGAAACCATGATATACAAGAAATAGAATCTTCATGATATGCTGATTTATAATTAATTACGCTTATAAACTCTCAAATAATTTCTTCCACTGCATGGCTATATGCTCAATCTTAAACTGCTCAGCCTTCTTTAAAATGGCGTTACCCATTGCTTCACGAATCTCCGGTGAAGTCATTACCTTGATCAGACTATCAGCCATTGCATCCACATTTTCCTTTTCAACGAGTAGGCCATCAACTCCATCCGTTATCAGATCACGTGGACCGCAAGGACATGCAAACGACACGATAGGCAGGCCACAGGCAGCAGCCTCCAACAAGGCCATACTCAACCCCTCAAAACGGGAACTGACAGCAAAGACAGAACTATTCACATATTCTTTCTGAATCTGACTTGTCGGAGCATTAAGATGACAACGGTTGGTATTTATTCCGAGCTCCCCAAGCAACTGCTCATATGAACTACGGTCTCCATCTCCATATATTACCAGTTCCCAATCAGGGCACTGCTCCTCTACTTTCTTCCATGCCCGCAAAAGCAAATCGAAACCTTTCTGATAGACGTAGCGGCCTACAGCGATTACCCTTTTTTCCTGTAATGAACTTACGCTAACAGGTTTAAACGATACAGGGTTATGAATAGCCACGACATTATTCAGTTCCGTCCATGCCACTTTATCTTCTTCTGTCAGCACGATAAAACGGTCCAACTGTTTCAGATGAGTAATCAGGTTCCACATCCATAACTTGGCAAATAGTTCTTTCAACCAATTAGTGTCATTAGCTTCGAAATTTCGATAGTTTGACCGATTAACATGCAACTCACCAATTTTCTTACTACCATCTTTTATTTGGGAAACAAAATTGATTTCGCGACGCAACAGTGAATCCGTAATATCTGGACGAATCCGCATCAACTCAGCCTTCAACTTCCGCTTGTATTGTCGCTGCTTTCTGAGATAAACGAGCACTTTCTTGAAGAAAGAGCAAGTCCATAATTCTTCAAAATTGATATCCAGATTAATTACCTTGATTTTGTCCGACAAAGGATAAGCCAACGGTTTTCCCTTACCTTCTGTCAAAATAATAGTAACATCATATCCAAACTGTTCAGCAAAGTAGTTTGCCTTCAAAGTCAGTACACGCTCTACACCACCAGCCATATAAAGAGCTGGTGTAAGATAGACTATCTTCAAAGGTTTTTGCTGCATATAGTAATATTTTATGCCACAAAATTACGAAGAAAAAATGGAATAATCAAATATTAATCCTGTTTTTTATTCGGTAACTTGGTATTTTGCCTTGCGCTCACGCTTAGCTTTCTGCGGAATACCCGTAGGACCAGCAACAGCATGGACGGTTTTGACACCACGGTAGCCATTCCAACGTTCGTGGATGCGACGGACGTAGTCAACCGTCTCGGAACCACGCATATAGCCATTGCGCACTACGGGATCATTGTAGTATTCAGCACGTTGCAAACCCAGCACAAAGCGTTCCACGTCGCGCCAACGAGAGGCGTCGCGGCCATGCTTGCGCGCCAAAGCCATCGCATCGCGGATGTGGTAGCCCCCACCATTGTAGGCCGCCAATACAAACTTGGTACGCTCGGAACGTTCACGGATGTCAGAGAACGACTGTTCCAGTTCGGCAATATACTTCACTGCCGCAGCGATATTCTTTTCCGGATTATAGATGTCAGCACGCGCCAAACCCAGATGGTCGGCTGTACCAGGCATAATCTGCATCAAGCCACAAGCACCCGCCCAAGAGCGAGCCTGCGGGTCGAAGGTAGACTCTTGATAGCACTGGGCTGCCAGCAGACGCCAGTCCCAGCGGATCTGCGACGCATAACGTTGGAAATAAGCATCATAATGGGAGATAACGCCACCAGCACGATTGAGCATAGGGGCAAAGATACGACGTCGGACGCTACGTGAAGAGAGCAGGAACTCCTCCTGTTTTTTGACCTCAGCCATCAACGATGGACGATACCACTTCTTCAGTTCCAAGGACAGGTCCTCTTTGTCGTCACCAACAATCCATCCAGCACCTTGCTTTGCAAGCGGATAACAGATGAGGTCAGCCTCACCATCTGCCAGACGCTGGCGCATCTCAGCAGTGTCACGACAAACCTCCATACGCAGGCTGACACCCAACTGGTCAGCAAATCGCTGACAGAGCAGATAGTGCGTACCCAGATGCCGTCCGCGATAGTCGTAGTAGGTCTCAGGGCCAGTCAGTGTAAGGGCTATCAGTTCACCATTGCGCTGAATGTCAGCTAGGTCGAAGTCCTCATCGGTGGGTATCGTGTCAGTAATCTCGCCCCACGGAGTGACCACGGGTTCCTGTCGTTTCTGTCCACAAGCGGAAAGAAGCAACAAGAGCATGAAAAGATGTATATATATGCTGTTTCTGCTCAATTTATTTCAATTTTGGGTGCAAAAGTAATCATTTTCTTGCAAATATCATTGAAAATGTGTAATTTTGCAAGCTAAAATTAGAAATTATTAGAAAAAAAGATATGTTAAGAATTGCAGTACAATCAAAAGGTCGTCTGTTTGACGACACGATGAACCTGCTGGCAGAGGCAGATATCAAGATTAGCTCAGGTCGTCGCACCCTGTTGGTGCAGTCAGGCAATTTCCCCCTGGAAGTGCTCTACCTGCGCGATGACGACATTCCACAGAGCGTAGCTTCAGGCGTTGCCGACATCGGTGTGGTAGGTGAGAACGAATTTGTAGAGCGCAACGAAGATGCAGAGATCATCTCTCGTCTGGGTTTCTCAAAGTGCCGTCTGTCACTGGCCATCCCCAAGGACATCGACTATCGTGGCGTAAACTGGTTCAATGGCAAGAAGATTGCCACCAGCTATCCCCATATTCTGAAGAAGTTCCTCGACGAGCAGGGCATCAGTGCTGAGATTCATGTCATCACGGGTTCTGTAGAAATCAGCCCAGGCATCGGACTGGCCGATGGTATCTTCGACATTGTCAGCAGCGGTTCTACACTGGTCAGCAACAACCTGCGCGAGGTAGAGGTCGTGATGCAGAGCGAAGCCCTGCTCATCGGCAACAAGAACCTCAGCAAGGAGAAGCGCGCAACACTCGACGAGATGCTGTTCCGCTTCAAGGCCGTCAAGGATGCTGAAGATAAGAAGTATGTACGCATGAATGCTCCGAAGGCTCACTTACAGGAAATCATCAATGTGCTGCCAGGACTGAAGAGTCCAACCATCATTCCCTTGGCAGATGAAGACTGGTGCTCTGTACACACCGTACTCGACCAGAAGCGTTTCTGGGAGATTATCGGCAAGCTGAAGGAAATGGGTGCACAGGGTATTCTGGTGACACCGATTGAGAAAATGATTCTATGAAAATATACAGATATCCGAAACGGAAACTGTGGGGTGAGATTACGTCTCGCCCACGTCTGGACTTGACCAAGCTGAACGAGACAGTCGCTCAGGTGCTGAGTGATGTGCGTCAGCGTGGAGACGAGGCTGTCAAGGAGTATGAACTGAAGTTCGACAAGGCCACACTGGAGACACTGGCAGTCAGTGGACAGGAGATGCAGGAAGCCGAGCAGTTGGTGAGCAGCGAACTAAAAGCGGCCATCGAACTGGCACACCAGAACATCTACCAGTTCCATGCTGCCCAGAAGTTTGAGGGTAAGAAGGTGGAGACACAGCCTGGCGTCAGCTGTTGGCAGAAGAGTGTCGCCATCGAGCGTGTCGGTCTCTATATCCCTGGTGGTACTGCCCCACTCTTCTCTACTGTGCTGATGCTTGCCACTCCCGCCAAGATTGCCGGCTGTCAGGAGATTGTGCTCTGCACACCTCCCAACCGAGAAGGCAAGGTGAATCCCGCCATCCTCGTAGCAGCACGTATTGCTGGCGTCAGCAAGATTTTCAAGGCTGGTGGTGTACAGGCTATTGGCGCCATGGCTTACGGTACAGAGAGCGTTCCCAAGGTCTTCAAGATTTTCGGTCCTGGCAACCAATATGTGATGGCAGCCAAGCAACAGGTAAGCCTCGACGAAGTGGCTATCGACATGCCTGCAGGCCCCAGCGAGGTCTGTGTGCTGGCTGATAACACTGCCAATGCCGAGTTTGTGGCTGCCGATCTCCTGTCGCAAGCAGAACACGGCATCGACTCACAGGTGCTCTTCATTACCACATCAGAACAGAAAATGACAGAAGTGCAGGCTGAGGTAGAACGCCAGTTGGCACTGCTGCCCCGTCAGGAGATGGCCAGCAAGGCGCTGGACAACAGCCGCCTGGTGCTCGTCAATTCCGTTGACGAGATGATAGCACTCTCTAACGTCTATGCCCCTGAGCACCTTATCATCCAGACTGCCGACTACGAACAGTTAGCAGAGCGCGTGACAAATGCCGGTTCCGTATTCCTCGGACAGTATGCCTGTGAGAGTGCTGGTGACTATGCCAGCGGCACCAATCACACACTGCCTACCCACGGCTATGCTACTGCATACAATGGCGTCAACCTCGACAGCTACTGTCGCAAAATCACCTTCCAGCACCTCACGGAAGAAGGCATCCGCCACATCGGTCGTGCCGTAGAACTGATGGCAGAGGCTGAGCAGTTGGACGCACACAAAAACGCCATGACGGTGAGAATAAATTCCCTGAAGAAATGAAACCATTAGAACAGTTAGTCAGAAAGAATATCTGGAGTCTGGCTCCATATAGCAGTGCTCGTGACGAATACTCTGGCAAAGAGGCTCACGTATTCCTCGATGCCAACGAGAATCCGTATAATGCCCCATACAACCGCTATCCCGACCCACTGCAACGTGAGGTCAAGAAGCTGTTGGAGCGCGTAAAAGGTGTACCCTCAGAGAATATCTTCCTGGGTAATGGCAGTGACGAGGCCATCGACCTGCCCTACCGCATCTTCTGCGAGCCCGGTCGCGACAATGTGGTGAGTATCGCTCCCACCTACGGCATGTATCAAGTATGTGCCGACATCAACGACATCGAGTGTCGCCAAGTTCTCCTGGATGACAACTTCCAGCTGCATGCTGACGCTGTTCTCAAGGCTTGCGACGAACACACAAAGATTATCTGGCTGTGTTCGCCCAATAACCCCACAGGAAATTCGCTGGACCGCGACGAGATCCTGAAGGTCATCGAGGGCTTTGAGGGTATCGTCATTGTGGACGAAGCCTACATAGACTTTGCCCATCAGCTGTCGCTGCGTCAGGAGTTGCCCACACACCCCAATCTCATTATTCTGCAAACCATGTCGAAGGCATGGGGCTCGGCAGCCATCCGTCTGGGAATGGCTTTCGCCTCCAAGGAGATTATCGCTATATATAATAAGGTGAAGTATCCGTATAATGTCAACCAACTCACACAGCAGCAGGCTATGGAGATGTTGAAAGACCCCTTCGAGGTGGACAAAACGGTGAAAATACTACTGCAGGAGCGTAACAGACTGATGCAGTCCTTCAGTGAGCTACCCATCTGTGAGCATATCTATCCCACAGATGCCAACTTCTTCCTGACACGCGTGACCGATGCCACCCGCATCTACAACTATCTGGTGGACAAGGGTATCATCGTACGCAACCGTTCACGCATCCAACTCTGTCAAAACTGTCTGCGCATCACTATTGGTACACGTACGGAGAATAATGAG
>Ga0265298_10006061_pt1 | contig 15014 bp, 9 predicted proteins | sample AusTroGonzalo_MG_3_FD_193486 | JGI IMG/M metagenome (GOLD analysis project Ga0265298, IMG submission 193486) | Bovine rumen microbial communities from tropical cattle in Woodstock, Queensland, Australia - Gonzalo_01 | ecosystem: Host-associated > Mammals > Digestive system > Stomach > Rumen ... | reverse complement strand
CTATCAGGAAGGCCCGTGGCTCTACAAAAGGAGTACAGGGGTAGGCGGACAGAGCAAGTATTACTTAGCCTACGCCACCACCTGCTGTCCCGAAGCCCTCGGCTATGCCATGAGCGACTCGCCCACCGGTCCCTGGGAATGGAAGGGTTATATCATGGAACCCACGCAGCGCGACCGCGGCAACCATCCCGGCATCTGCGACTTCGGCGGCCACAGCTATGTCTTCGGACAGAACTACGACCTGATGCACCTTGAGACTTTCCAGCACCACGAGCGCCGTTCCGTCTCGGCGCAGGAGATTACCTACAATGCCGACGGCACCATTCAGAAGATTCCCTACTGGCTCGACCAGAAGCCCATGAACCAGCTGCACTGGCTTAACCCCTATAAGCGTGTGGAGGCTGAGACCATGAACTGGGGCTTTGGTCTGAAGACGGCGAAGATGGGTATCCAGAACACGGGCGTCGTGGCCGATATGCCTGCCTCCACCGGTCGCCGTAACATGTATGTCTACGACCTCAACGACGGCGAGTATATCCGCCTGCGGGGCGTAGACTTCGGCACGGGAGCTAAGCAGTTCAGCGTGACGGCCGCCGCCACCGGTACAGCCACCATCACCCTGCGCCTTAATGGCATCGACGGCCCAGTCATTGGTACGGCGGTGGTCAAACCCACCGGTGGAGCCGATAACTACCGGGTAGTGTCTGCCAAGGTGAAAGGTGCTACTGGTGTTCATGACCTTTACCTTTGTTTCAGCAACGCTACCGGAGATGTTCGCTTGGATTGCTGGCAGTTTCGCTGATTGAACCCCAATCGGTCATTATAGATTCGGATTTAAGGGTGACAGGGTGCAGAACGCCGATGTACAGGGCGTTTGCACCCTTTTTCATGGCCGTCAGGGGCGACAGAAGGGTGACAGCTGGCGTGAAGACAGCGCTTCGGTACATTGAATTCTCTCGAGAATTCAATGCCGTAAGCATACGTTTAGATGCATAAGCGCCTCCCCGCCGCCAGATTCTCTCGAGAATACACCCGCTAAGTGCCCTCCGGCCTCTTGTAGCATGGTCATGCCACCCATCCCGTGCGGCATTTGGGGGAGCGCGGCCGTCTCGGCGGCATCTGTGGCGGGCGAGGATGCCTGCGTTCCCCTGAAGCCGCCGAGACGGCCGCGTTTCTCAGCGCATCCTGTCACCCTTCTGTCACCCCTGACAGTCTCAAAAAAGGGTGCAAACGCCCTGTACATCGGCGTTCTGTCACCCTGTCACCCTTAAACAAGAATAATTAGACCCATTTGTTTCTTAAAAAAACTATTGACTTTTTTTTGTTGAACGACAGAGGCCGCCGGCGCAGGGAAACGCGCCACGCGAGGGAGTATGAACATACAACAAGAGACAGGCACCAATCGGAATCCCGATTGGTGCCTGTCTCCTTGTTTGTGGGCAGCCGTCTGCTTAGTGTTTCACGAACTTACAGGTGGCGGTGTTGCCTTGCTTGTCGGATACTGTGGCGATATATACGCCGTCGCTAAGCTCCGACACGGCCATTTCGGCATGGTTGCTGTGGGGCTGCAGGGTGGTAGCTGTCACCTGCTGACCAGCGAGGTTGCTGATGCGTATGGTGAGGTCGTCGAGCGCGGTGCTCTGGATGACTATGCGGCCCAGGGAGTAGTGTGCGGTAAGCGGGGATTCGGCACCGGTAGTGGTGTTGGCAATACCCGTCTGGTTGGGCTGGTCTACAGCGATGATGTAGCTCGACGTAGCGTTGGCCTTGTCGATGGTGGGAAGATTCATCACGTAGACGTTATCCGTACCGTCGGGGTAGCGTCCCACAGTCTGGTCGCCTTTGTGCTCGATATAGGTGAGACGGTCGCTCCAGCTCTCGTCGGCAGCGGTAATCATCACGTCTCCGCCTTCTGCAGCGAGCTTGAATTCGGCATGGAGTTCTGTTAGCGGTTCCAGCTTGTCGCACCAGATGATGAGGTAGCCGTGGGGCTGGATGATGGTAGCTTTGTTGTTGGTGCCGGCTGCAATCTTGTATTTGGTCGGTTTCTTCAGGTTGTCGGTGAGATACATGCCGGCCACGTCGATGGCCTTGTCGGTGGTGTTGTAGAGTTCCACCCAGTCGTTTCTCTTCCAGTAGTCGTTCACGTAGATTTCGTTAGCAGCGCTCACCTCGTTGATACGCACGGGTGCAATGCCCTGTTCGGTCTTCTCGTCGTCGGTGAGCGGCGTGAAGGTAGCCATGAGGGCAATCGAGGCGTCGGCCGGCATCTTGAAGGTGGGGTTGTCGGAGACGATGCCGTCGGCGTTCTTCCATCCGGCGAAGCGGTAGCCTGTCGGTGCGATGGCGCCCAGTACGACGGGTGCGAACATGTAACCGTCGAAGTCGGCGTAAGGCACCTCAATGCCGTTGACGAAGATACGTGCCCCCTCGGTGTCGGTGCCGAGTGCCACCTGCTGCCGCTTGACATCGTTCAGCTTGACATAGCTGAACTTCTGCAGGTAGTTGGTCATCTTGTCGGCACGTTTGTTCAGGTTGTTCTTGATGCTGGTAGCGGCGCGGTCGGGGTCGTGGCCCTCGTTGAGTCCCTGCTGCCTCATGAGCTGTGCCATGGGCTGTACCACGGCCAGCAGCTCGTCGACAATCTCGTTGGCGCGGTTCGGCTCGAACACGCTTCCGCCTACTAAGCAGAAGGTGTCGATGAACAGGCGTCGGTAGTCGTCGTGGCCTAAGAGGTTGAGGAAGAGGTTGACGATGTCCTTGTTATAGCTTGTTCTCGGGGCGGTGCTGTCGTCCTTGAACTTGACGAAGGTGACAAACGGATCGTCGCTGCTGTAGTCCCAGCAGCCCTTGAAGGCGTAGTCAAGGTCATAGCTAACGAAACGGTAGCGCCCGTCGAGACGGCTGCGGTATGCCTTGATGTTGTTGTCAGGCCAGTCGTCGTTGTAGAGGAAGAGCGTGACAGCCATGTAGTTGGTGAACTCGTCGATGTCGAGCAGCGTCTTCAGCTCGTCGTATGCACCAGGCGTATTGATGGCCTGCCCCAGCTCGAAGATGCGGTTGATAGCGACGTTGTCGCCGTTTTTCATTGTCATGTTCTCTAAGGCGTCGAGCTCCTCGTCGTCGTAGCCCCAGTTAGCGTAGGCGTAGTCGTCGTTGTTGGGCTCGCGCAGGTTCATCACGCCGCGCAGCTCTCCGTTCACATATTCAATCACGGGCTGGTACGACTGTACGTCGAGGTTGAGCCCTGAGCGCTGGATGATGGTCTCGAGTGCGGGATCCATGAAGCGTGCGTTGTTCTCCCAGATGTCGTTGCCGCCGTTGCGCACCAGCAGTGTCTTGCTGCGTATGAACGGCTTCTGCGGGAAGAACGAGTAGTCGTAGCGGTTCTGGCCGTCGAACGCCTTGCTTGCCTTGAGTTTGAAAGAGCGGAAGCGCTGTGTGCGGGTATAGCCTCCTGACACCTTGATGTTCACATCCTGGTTATGGAGCATCTCGCCGTTGGAGTTGAGGTAGCTGAAGTTCACAGGGCGGTCCCAGTCTTGGGCGAAGTTCTTTTTCTGGCCGTTGGTGTAGCTTGCTACTGCGCCGTTGGTGCCGTCGCCGTCGCAGTCGATGCCAGTCTTCGGGTCGGTGAAGTACTTCTTGTCACCCACGATGCTCACCACGGGCAGCGTGTACTTGTTCGAAGTCTGTATATAGCTGCGGGTCACGGGTACGCTGGGCAGGTAGCCGTCGCGATAGAGCCGGAAGGTATAGTTGGTGGTCTTCGAGATGGTGAACTCTCCGTCCTCGCTCTTCTGGGTAGGGTCGGGCTCCTCTGCATCATCGCCCATCGACTCCCACGATATCTCGTCGAAGTAGAAGTTGTTGTCCGAGTCGGTCATCTGGTTCAGGTTGAAGGCAATGGTCTGCAGTGAGTAGGTGGTGGTGGGCTGGCCTCCCCAGCCTCCCCAGCCTCCCCAGCCGCCGCCACCCCAGCTGGTCTCTTCGCCAGCCTGCTGACTGGTGACGTCGCCTTCGTAGTCGATGTCTGTCCATTCGGTAAACACTTCGTAGTTGGTGTCCATCATTTCCCGCCAGATGTAGTCACCAGGCGTTTTGTGGGCCTGCACGCTGATATGTGTGGCTTTGTCGGCGCGCACCTTCATGTGGAAGCGGTAGTGTTCGCCAGTCTTCCATACGTGGTCGGGGGTATAGACGAAGAACTGCGTGGTCCACTCGTTGGCGGCATCTTTCACGGAGTGTACCGTGATGCCGCGTGAGCCGTCGACGCCCACGCCGTCGGTGATGCGGTGCACGTCTTTGTCGTCTCCGGTGGCGTTGCCGTCGCGGCAAACGAAGCAGGAGGCGTCGCTGCCCTCACAGTCGCCATTTTTCACGTATTGCGTCCAGGGCGACGGCTCGTTGCCCGGGTCTTCGGGCTTCGGTGCCGAGGGCAGGCTGCCGTCGGTGGTGTACATCAGCGTGGCACCCTCAGGTATGTCGACGCTTATCTTCAGCGTGCCAGTGAACAGTTTGCTGCCTACGCTGACCACGGGCGGGTCTAAGCGCTTGGTGGCGAAGGTTGCCGTGGCATTGCTCTCGCCGGGCGTGGGCGTGGACGTCCATCCCCACTCTTCGCCGCCATCGGTCTTGCGCGCCCAAGCGGTACGACTTTTGGCTTCAGGATATTCCTGTGTGGCTACGACATTGCCGCTTTTGTCGGTGAGGGTGACGGTGCCTCCGTCGCAGTCGAGCTTGAATGTGGCCTGTGTCTCCTTGATTTCGTTAGAGCCGAGCCATACCACGGTGAATCCCTGCGCCGGTACGTTGCCCATGTTGGAAGGCATCTGCCACGTGTTGCCATAATGGTCGCTCAGGGTCATGCCGCCCAGATTGACGGCCTGCGTACCTGGGTTGTACAGTTCAATCCAACTGTCATAGTTGATGGCGGGACTCATCGCCTCGCCCAAGTTAGAGCTCATCACTTCATTGATGACCAAAACGGTTGATAGTAAAGCTGTCCAAATCATAATTTCTTTACAAGGTTATATGGTATTCATTATTTAATAGTTCAAATGATGCCGCAAAATTACAAAAAGTTAGTTGAACGGTGTTGTTGTTTCTATTGTTATTTTTGTTGCGTCCATCCCTGTGCTACATTTACAAAAAAGTCTGATACATTTCGTGGGACAGCTCTGCAAATAAATCCGTATCTTTGCCACGATTAACCAGACTCATCAAAACAAAAAACGTAACCATTATGAAGAAATTGCTATTCTTGCTGCCTATGCTGGCATGGCTGGCTGGCTGCACCACCGATGACAACAGCACATCGCCGGTGCTCACCGTTGAAGGTGGACAGATTGTAGGAGTGAAGGCAGAACTGCCAGGTGTCTTTGTCTATCGGGGAATCCCATACGCTGCACCGCCCATTGGAGATCTGCGCTGGAAGGAACCGCAGCCTGTTGTGGCTTGGGACAGCATCCGTGTCTGCGACAAGTTCGGTCATCCCGGCTATCAGGCCGTGCACTATCCTGGCGGTTATGCTACGGAGTGGGGCTATGGCGACGAGGCTCCCTACAGTGAAGACTGTCTCTATCTGAATGTGTGGACGAACGCTCCCGGCCAGGTAGACCGTAAGCTGCCCGTGGCGCTGTGGATTCACGGCGGCGGCTATCGTGAGGGCTGGGGCTCGGAGCCTGAGTTCGACGCACAGGAATGGGCAGCCAAGGATGTTGTGCTTGTCAGCATCAACTACCGTTTGGGCATCTTCGGCTTCATGACCTATCCTGAGCTGTCGGCAGAAAGCCCGAACCACGTGAGCGGCAACTATGGCATTCTCGACCAGATACAATCGCTGAAATGGATCAAGGCGAACATAACCCAGTTTGGCGGCGACCCCGACAACGTCACCATCTTCGGACAGAGTGCCGGTGCCGGCAGTGTGCGTACGCTCTGCGAGAGTCCGCTGGCACGCGGTCTGTTCCATAAGGCTGTCATCATGAGCGGTGGCGGCATCAATGTGCCGGCCAAGGAGGGCGAGGAGGCCAAGCCAGCCACGCCGATGAATCGTTTCTTCACCTATAACCCCACGCTCCAGGAGAGCGAGGCCGAGACAAAGAAGGTGATGGACTGGGCCGGCCTTACCGACTTGGAGAAGCTGCGCCAGGCGTCCACGGAGTTGCTTTATACCATTCCGCAGTTATATAATATGGTGACGAAGAGCGACGTGTTCCTCATGCAGCGTCCTATTGTCGACGGCTATGTGTCGCTGAAGAACTTCGACGAGGCCACCCGCAATGCCACCATTGCCGACGTTCCCTATATGATTGGCTACACGCTGAACGATATGGGCAATATGTCGCCCGGCATCGCCGAGTTCTGTAAGGTGAGGGAGAGCCAGGGCGCCAAGGCCTGGGCTTACGAGTTTGCCCGTCCGCTGCCCGACGACGGTAGCCATCCTGAGGTAACGGCGCGCCTGAAGGGTGCCTTCCACTCCAGCGACCTCTGGTTCGTGTTCAAGAGTCTCAAGCATTGCTGGCGCCCCTGGACGAAGGGCGACTGGGATCTGTCGGAGAAGATGCTGACGGCCTGGACCAACTTTGCCAAGTACAGCGACCCCAATGGCAAGGACGAAGAGCTGGGATGGCTTCCCTGTACCGCCGAGGCTCCGCAGTTCATGCTCTTCAAGCTCGATGCCAACGATGCTGAGGCTTCGGAGATGGGCGATCCTATTATTCCCCAACCTGCAGAGGCAGGACCGATGGGGCCTCCGGCTCCTCCTGCGCCTGCAAAATAATTAACCAACTCAAAACGTAATGAAAAGAAGAATTGTAATTGCCGTCCTGCTGCTGATGGCTATGAGGATGACAGCCGGAACGCCTTGGACAAAAGGTGCCTTTGAAACCGGCAAATACCGCAACTTGCTGGTAGAGATGGGCTACGCCCCCGATGCTGTGGAGGCAAAGCTGAAGGAAGTGTTCAACGATGTGTTCCGCGGCCCGAACAAAGTGTATTTCGAGGTAGGCGACTCTATGGGTTACGTATCTGATATTAAGAACCACGATGCCCGTACCGAGGGCATGTCGTATGGTTTGATGGTTGCCGTACAGTTCGGTGAAAAGGATATCTTCGACCGTCTGTGGCGCTGGGCAAAGAAATATATGCAGCATCAGGATGGAATCCGCAAAGGCTACTTTGCCTGGAGCTGTAGGACCGACGGCACGCAGAACTCAGCGGGTGCAGCCTCCGACGGTGAGCTCTATTTCATCACTGCGCTCATCTTTGCCTCGAACCGCTGGGGTAACAACACGGGTATCGACTATAAGGCCGAGGCTAAGAATATTCTCGACTGCATCCAGCCTAAGGAGTATGAGCCGGAGGCCAGAGGCGGTTTCGGCGGTTTTGGCGGCTTTGGTGGCCAGCAGCAAAGCGGTCCGCAGAAGATGTATCTCATCGACCCTGAAACGAAGCTCATCACTTTTACCCCCGACGGTTTCGGCCAGCGTTTTACTGACCCCAGCTATCATATCCCCGCCTTCTATGAGGTGTGGGCGAAGTGGGGTGACGACGGGCGCTCTGAATTCTGGCTCGACTGTGCCAGGAAGAGCCGTGAGTTCCTGCATAAGTGTACGAATGAGAAGACCGGCCTGAACGGCGACCAGTGCCAGTTCGACGGTTCCGAGATGGCGGGGTTCCGTTTCCCCGGCCGACCGCAAGGCCAGCAGCAGGGGGCTCCGCAGGCTCCTCCCCGCAACGGCAACAACAATTTCCGCTATGACTCCTGGCGCGTACCTATGAATATCACTCTCGACTACGAGTGGAGCTGCGCCGACGGTGAGTGGCAGCGACAGTATGGCGAGAAGATTCAGAACTTCTTCTATTCGCAGGGTGTCGACAAGTTCCTCGACCAGTATCGTCCGGACGGCTCTGTGCCCGAAGGCAACGAGATTCTCGGTGCTGGCGGCTTCCGCAAGCTGCGCCACAGCATTGGTCTTGTCGCCACCACCGCTGCCGCTTCCATGCTGTGCAGCCACGACAAGAGCAAGGAGTTTGTCGACCAATTGTGGAACATGAAGCATGAGCCCTTCGACGATGGCTATTTCGACGCCTACTACGACGGTCTGCTCCGTCTCTTCGCCTTCATGCACCTCAGCGGACACTATCGTATAATCACACCTAACCAATAATTTTACAGCCATTATGAAAGCTAAGACAACCATCTTGTTTCTTTCTGCCTTTGCCATGCTGACCCAGCTGTCGGTGGCACAGACAAAGTCACGTATTGTTGAAGACGGCGGAACAGGACCCTACAAGGTCATTATGACCGAAGTACAGGGGCTGCCCGAGCATACGGTGTTCCAGCCGCAGGATCTCTCACCGTTCGGCGCCGCCAAGCAGCTGCCCGTGCTCGTGTGGGGCAACGGCGCCTGCGCTAACTCGCCCTTCGAACATATCAACTTCCTCAACGAGATTGCCTCGCACGGCTATCTTGTGCTGGCCACGGGAAATATTCCCATGAACGACGAATGGTATAGAGGACCGATGTCGAAGTCGGAGCAGCAGATAGAGAGCATTGACTGGGCCTTCGCCCAGAATGCCGACCCGAAGTCGCCCTATTACCAGAAAATCGACGTGAAGGCCATCTGTGTGGCCGGCATGTCGTGCGGCGGTCTGCAGACCCTTTTCAACTGCGCCGACCCGCGCATCAAGGCACTCATGATCTGCAACAGCGGACTCTTCAACCAGGAGAACGCCGGTCAGGCCGTGGGCGGCATGCCCATGCCTCCGAAGGAGAAGCTGAAGGAGATTCACACGCCGATAATGTATCTGTTGGGCGGTCCCGAAGACATTGCATACGAAAACGGCATGGACGACTTCCATCGCATAGACCATGTTCCGGCCGTGGCCACCAACTTCCCCGTGGGTCATGGCGGCACCTATCGCGAGCCGCATGGCGGCGAGTTCACCGTGGTGGCACTGGCTTGGCTCGACTGGCAGCTCCGCAACGACGCCGAGGCAGCCAAGATGTTTGTTGGCAAGGACTGCGGCGTGTCGAAGCGCGACCGTTGGACCATTGAGAAGAACAGCAAGATGGAATAGAGGGGCATACGATAACGCCGTGAAATATTTATCCTTACGATTATGAAAGCAATTGTTTCAACACTTATGCTGTGCAGCATGGCACTCTGTGCCTCTGCACAACCATCGTCCGTCCCGCCTTTAGTATATAATGTGGAGCATACCGGGGCCGCCTTCCCGAAGCCCGCCATGCCCACCATCGACAAGCTGCCCGTGCAGAAGGATCTCCCCGATGCCCTGCTCGGCGTCAAAGACTTCAGCGGATGGTCGAAACGGCGCAGCGAGATAGCAGCCATGATACAGCACTACGGCATCGGCGAGAAGCCCACCGTCGGCAAGGAGCAGGTGAAGGCGCGTATGAGCGGCGACACGCTCTTCGTCGACGTCACCGTGGGCGGGCAGACGCTCACCCTGCACTCCACCATCAGCTATCCCGCCACGGGCAAGGCGCCCTACGCGCTGATGATTGGCACCAGCGGCATCGCACTGCCCAAGCAGCTGTTTGCCGACAGGCCCATCGCCACGATGGTCTTTCACGAGAAACAGGTGAACGACTACGGTCAGTGGGGTAACCACCATGAGCGCGGCGAGCATCCGTTCGACCGTCTCTATCCGCAGCTCACGGCCAACGGCGCCTACAGCGAATGGGCCTGGGGCCTGAGCCGCCTGCTTGACGGTCTGCAGCAGCTCGGACCCGATGTCACCAAGATAGACATGAAGCATATCGGCGTGACCGGTTGTTCTTACGCCGGCAAGATGGCCCTTTACTGCGGAGCCTTCGACGAGCGTGTGGCCCTTACCATCGCCCAGGAACCGGGTGGCGGCGGCGCTGCTGCCTGGCGGAAGTCGCATGAGCTGACAAAAGAGGGAAAGAATCTGGAAGACCTCGATAAGACCGACTACCACTGGTTCCAGGAGAGCCAGCGGGAGAATTTCCACGGCGACAGCGTCTATCAGCTGCCCTACGACCAGCATGAGCTCTGTGCTCTGGTCTGTCCGCGTGCTCTTCTGCTGCTTGGCAATCCCGACTACGAGTGGCTGGCCGACCCCTCGATGCTTGTATCTGCGCAGGCTGCCGTCAAGGTGTGGGAGCGCTTCGGCATCGCCGACCGTATGGGATGGAGCATCATGGGCGGACACGGCCACTGCCAGCTGCCACAACAGCAGTTCCCTGAGGTGCAGGCCTTCATCGACCGTTTCCTCCTTGGCCGCGACGTCGACACCGCCAATGTCAGCGTGTTCTCCCTCAAGCTAACGGAGTAGAATCTCTGTGCGGCTGGTTTTTCACCACAGAGACACTAAGATCACAGTGTTTAAGGGTGCAAGGGTAAGACGCTGAAAGGCTACGGGTAGGCGACCGTAGGTCGGGAATGAGTGTCTCCTTTCAGTATCCGGGGTGTGCGGAGCACCCCGGATTGTTGGCATGCGGAAAGGTATCACCTTTATTATATTTCATTATTCTATGCTAATATTCCGTTTATTCATTATATTTTCGTATCTTTGCAGCCGAAACCCAAACATGTTAGAATTATGACAGCATTTGCATTGAACAACCTATGGTCGTACATTGACGGTCTCTCGCTTAAGCAAAAAGACCGCGAGTGGCTGGCTGGCAAGCTATTGGAGCTGAAACCCGACGACGCCAAGACGGCTCGTCAACAAGCGTATGTGAAGGAAACGTTGACTCGCGCACTCCAGAAGGTGAAAGCTCGGCAGAAAGACGTTCCCCGCGCCGGATGGGCAGCTGCCGCCAAACAGGCACATGCCGACGGCGAGGACAAGCTGATGGCTGCTGATTTCTTCGATGATGAGCCGATGGAGGACTGGCAATGGTAAAGCAGTTTGAAATCTATTGGGTAGACCTGAACCCCACTATTGGCGCCGAGATGCAGAAGGTTCGCCCTTGTGTTATTGTCAGTCCCAAGGAGTTGAACGACCATCTTGACACAGTGATTATTATTCCTGTCACGTCGTCCGTCCATGGCTATCCCTATCGTGTAGGATGCCATATCATGGGACGCAACGGTGAAATTGCCACCGACCAGATTCGCACAGTCGACAAACGACGGTTGAAGAAACGCATTTGTGCGCTCACTGCCGACGAGACTGCATCCTTGCAGGACGTTCTTCAGCAGATGTTCTGCGTTTGAACACCAACCTCATTCCTCAGCCCTCTTCTCATACTCTTTTTGTATTCTTACTTAATCACTATTTTTTTGCCGTTCTTGATATATACACCCTTAGGTAATTTACGATTGGACGATTGACTATTTACGATTTTCCTTCCGTCGAGCGTGTACCACGCAGAAAGTGAAGAGTGAAGAGTGAAGAGTGAAGAATTTGCTTCCGCCTCATCAATCCCCGTGGCGCCATCGATGTCGCAGTCGCTTACGAAGAAGTCGGTGGGGAAGTCGGTGGTGGTGTCTTCCTCAGGTCCGCCGCCGGGATAGATCTCACCCAGGGTGATCTTGTAGCTGTCGCAGCCTGTCAGCTCGTAGGGATAGAATGCCGAAGAGAAGGCGGCGACCCAGGCGTTGGAGCCTTCGGTGATGCGCTTGAAGGTGCCGTCCTTCTGCAGGATGTAGGCATTCTGTCTGGCAGCCTCGCCGTGCTCGGTCTTCTCGAAGGAGCCGCGCCAGCGTCCTATGGCCGGATCCTCGTGGTTGGCCCAGTTGATGACTTCCGTGCCCTCTGCGGCGTTGTCGACGAGCTGCACCTCGTCGGCCTTCAGTTCGACAGCGCCAGCGCTGACCACAATCAGATAGGACTCTCCGGCAAACAGATAGGGCGCCTTGCGGATGAAGACCATCTCGTTGCCGTCCTTGATGTACTGTAGCTTGTAGACCTCGACGTTGTCTTGTTGCCCTAAGACCTCATTCCCCTTGGGCTCCACACTCATGTCGAAAGGCACGCAGACGCTGTAGGTGCAGGCTTGCCATTTGGCGCCATTCCGCTTGGCCTCGTAGGTGCGTCCCGACATGCGGGCGTTCACCACTTGATCCTTGTACTGCTCGAAGGTTTCGGCGTAGTCGGCATCGACGTCTATCCTTATGTTGGGGGTGCTGCTGTCGGCCACATAGTACAGCGTGCCGCACTTCATGCCGTTGGTGTAGGCAGTTACCAGGCCGTAGTCGGTATCCACAGTGCCGATGCTCGCTGTCGGTTCGGTGGTGCTGTTGGCTTGCCTGCCGCAGCTGGCGGTCTGCAGCGGCTTGGTGTAGTAGCAGTTGTTGTAGATCATGGGTACGTAATTAGCCATAGAGGGCTTGTAGCTGCAGAAAGCACCGTTTACTGCGTCGCTATTCGTGCTGATGTTGAGAGCGGTGGGGGCAAACAGGCAGTCGGTAACGTTGATCGGTTCTTGGTACAGCATCATATAATAGTCAATATAGCCGATGAAGCCGCCCCAGTTGCAGGCACTCTTGCCCTGGAATGCGCCCGTGAAAGCGCAGCCCTCAAACGTGGTGTGCTTGTCTCCGCTCTTCTCGACGTTGAGGTCGCCGATGAAGCCGCCGTTTCTGCAGCCGCCGCTGACGTTGCTGTAGAAGTTGACGCTGCTGACGCAGTTCCTGAAGCGGCTGGGGACATTGATGGCTTCGCACGCAATGCCGCCGTTACTCTGGGCTGAGCTGTAGATGCTGCCGTCGATGATGAGATTCTCGAAGGTGGCGCCGTCGATGGCATAGAACGGAGCACATGCTTTGTTGAGGTAGCTCTTTTCACTGCCGAAAGAAAGGGTCAGCGTGTGGCCGTCGCCGTCGAAGATGCCTCGGAAGGGATTGTCCTTGTTGCCCATGCTCGTCGTCTGGTTGGTGATCGTGATGTCTGCCGCCAGCTTGAAGTACTTGCCATTATAGTTATTGGGCGCCTGACCGCCGTTGAGGTATTCGGCAAGATAGTTCCAGTCGTCTTCAGTCGAAATCAGATACGGATGGGCTTTACTACCGTTGCCGGTAATGGGGCTTTTGCTTGCTGTCACACTGATGGCATAGCTTGTTGCCTTTGCAGGATCGATGGCGAAGGAATAATTACCCTCCGTGCCAGCCACTTCCGTGCCGTTCACCTTCACCGTGACAATCAGGTTGACATCATACTTCACATGGAAGCTTACCGTACCCTCAGGATGATAGAACACATCGTCGTAAAGAATGCCTTTCGACGAGGTATAGCTTAAAGTCAAGCCATCTGGAAGAGACTTGGTGACAGGATAGGCGCGCGAGTCAAAACTGTTGCCGACGTAGGACGCAGGATCGGCATAATAGTTATTGGAATGAATGACATTATTGCCAAGGGTACACATGGTTGCAGCACAGTTTCCTGTGGCTGAGATTCTACCGCTTAAGAACAGGCAGTTTTGCACATTTGCCCTATTCACCGGAATGAGAGGGTTATAACTGGACATACCTTCAACCTTTCCGACAAGACCGCCCACGTGACTGCCGCCCACGAGATCAGCCTGACAGACCACGCCATCCAATGTCATCTCGCCTTTAAGATATCCGACGACCCCAGCCGTATAGTCTCTACCCTCGATGTGGGAGTCTTTCAGGGCAAAGTTCTTGATATAAGCACTACCGGCAGAAAGATGTTTTTCCGCGTCGATGTAATGACGCCCCTGCACGTAGCCAAACAAGCCATTGTAGTGGCCAGTGGAAAACACTTGGATTCCGCTGATGGTGTGCCCGTTTCCATCGAAATCACTCCTGAAGGTCTGAGATTCAGTGCCCATAGGAGTCCATGAGTGATCCGACATGTCAAGGTCTTTATTCAGCACAACTTTGTAGCCATTGCTGTAGCCCATGTTTATATCGTTGGCAAGCAAGGCAAGTTCAGCCTCGTTTTCAATATAGATGGTATTCCCGTCTTTGTGGGAGAACCCATCGCTGCGATAGTCCGACCATTTATTGATGGTGGTTCTGTTGATATGCATGAAGATGTCGTCGCCGCCGGCATCCTTGTTCAGGTCGCAGGGCGTGCCTCCGCCGTTTTCGCCCAAAGCCCCCCACTGCTATTGTTGAAGGTGAGGTTGTTGATACCCATGTACTCACCGTCGTCCTTGGTATAGTAGAGATGAATCCAGTAGCCGCCTGCCTCGCAGTTCAGGTCGCCTCGTTTTTCCATGAATTCACCATCGCCATGGTATTCCGCCATATAATAGGTTCGGCCGTTGCGGACGAAACTGCTGGGCGCATCGTAGTTTCCGCTCACCCGTAGATAGAAGTCGCTGATGGCTCTGCCGCTGCTGCCTGTGCTTCTGTTCGTCTTGTACAGCAGGTAGATATAATGTCCGCCGGCATTATTGTTCAGGTCTTCACGGATACCCGTCCAGCCGTTATTGACGTAAACTCTATAGTAGTAGTCGGCATCGTCATCGTCGTCGGATCCAACTACCATCACGTCCGTGATATAGGTTTGTGAGTCCTGCGGCGTCAGTAAGACCCATCTTGTCGTGTCAAACACATAAAAGCTATAACCTGGGATATCGGACGAGAATACAGCATTTGGGTCGAGCCCAGGGTTATAGATGTCGAAGCCGTAAACCAACTGCCTGGTCATTTCGTATGGTGTGATGCCAATGGAAGCCCCTTCGGTGAAGGCTCCCTTTACGGAGACTTGCTCCCATTCATCGATATAGAGGTTTTCCTTATGGCTCTTGACTTTATTGTTCGTGATGACAGGGTTGCCGCTCATATTCATATAGTTATCGCAGTAGATACCGCCGCCATGGATTTCGGCGCGGTTGCCCGTGATGGTACCGCCACTGATAGTAGTATTACCGCAGTTCATCAAGCCGCCGCCACTGCCGCTGCTGCTGCAGTTCTTAATCGTACCGCCCGTGATGGTCAGTTGGCAACCTTTGTAGCTATGAATGCCACCGCCGTCTTTACCATTGCAGCCGTCGATGACACCGCCCGTCATCGTCATCGTGGCGGGGGTATCCCCCTGAG
>Ga0265298_10006058_pt1 | contig 15016 bp, 16 predicted proteins | sample AusTroGonzalo_MG_3_FD_193486 | JGI IMG/M metagenome (GOLD analysis project Ga0265298, IMG submission 193486) | Bovine rumen microbial communities from tropical cattle in Woodstock, Queensland, Australia - Gonzalo_01 | ecosystem: Host-associated > Mammals > Digestive system > Stomach > Rumen ... | reverse complement strand
TGTGCTTGACAACGAAGCGATTGCCATTGTGTTGAAAGAGGACAAAGTGACCTCCTACTTGCAAAACCACCGCGCGCCGAAACTGGTCATCACCGACAGCCAAGCGTTCCACAAAGTGGAAAAAGAGGTTCCCGGAAGCATTCCGTTGACAGGTTTCAGTGTGGTGTTGGCGCACCACAAAGGCGAATTCGAGGCATACGTCAAAGGCACACCGAAACTGCGCGAATTGCGCAACAACGACCGCATCCTGATGTTAGAATCCTGCACGCACCTCACCTCTTGCGAAGACATCGGACGGGTGAAATTGCCGCGACTTATCCAACAGTTCACGGGCAAAAAATTGCAATTCGATTTTGTGTCGGGATTAAACCAAATCCCTGACATCCAACAATATGCGATGGTAATCCAGTGCGGCGGCTGCATGGTCACCCGCAAGCAGCTGCACGAACGGCTGCGTCCCGCCATCGAAGTAGGCATTCCCGTCAGTAACTACGGCATGGTCCTCGCCTACGTTAACGGAATCTTTGATAGAGCTGTCGCACCGTTTGTAGAGACGGTGTGTACACCGTCTCTATCATGAGACAACCTACCGATTCCTAAACCTTAAACCATAAACCCTAAACTCTAAACCTTCTAAATGCAGAAATACCGCAGCTACGTTCTCCCCGTCGCCATCCTGCTGGGACTGCTGTTCCACGGCGTCAGCGTACACTTGTCGTTTTTGGTGCCGTGGTTGATCTTCACCATTCTGCTACTCAATTTCGTGACAGTAGATTTGCGGCATCTGCGGTTTTCCATGCTACATTTCTGGCTGATACTCTTTCAGTTAACAGTTAGCATTGGTCTTTATCTGTTCGTTCGCGCGGTGTCGGGCAACGAAATTCTGGCGCAAGGTTTCATGATGTGCGCACTATGTCCGGTGGCCTCCTCCGTGGTGGTCATCTCCTCCATGCTGGGCGCCGACCGCATGACAACCACCGCTTACACAATGCTCTGTAACTTGGTGATGTCTGTGGCTGCACCGCTCTATTTCACCCTTATCGGCGTGCATCCGGAACTCACTTTCTGGCAGTCGTTCCTGATGATACTACGACGCATCACCCCGACACTTGCCTTTCCGTTTTTCACGGTGCTGGCTCTGCAAGCGTGGGCACCCAAAGCCAACGACTGGCTCTGTCAATATCGTAACGTGTCGTTCTATCTTTGGGCGTGCGCTCTGTTCATCACCTTAGGTCGCACCATAGACTACATTTTCCTACAAGGACATGGAAATGAACACATTATCATGCTGTCTGCCATCTTTTCCATCTTGATGTGTGCCGTGCAGTTCGGTTTCGGAAAGTGGCTCGGACACCGCTATGGCGACACTGTGGCGGGCGGTCAGCTGCTCGGTCAGAAAAACACCGCGATGGGTATCTGGATGGCCAACACCTATCTGCAACCGCTATCTTCCGTATTTTTAGCGTTTTACATCATTTGGCAAAACCTATTTAATAGTCTGCAACTTTGGTGGCACGACCGGAAGAAACAATAATCTGAAAAAGGAATAAAAAAATTATTCGTGATGTTGACGGAACTCCGTAGGCGTCATCCCTGTACCTTTTTTAAAACTACGACAGAAAGTAGTTTGATCTTCATATCCCAACATATTACTGATTTCCTGCATATTAAGATCTTCACGAGTTCTCAACAACCTTTTAGCTTCAACCAATATGTAAGATTCAATCCAATATTTAGCCCCATGACCGGTTTCCTGCTTGATGGCATCACTGAAATACTTTGGGGAAAGATAGAGTAAGTCCGCATAAAAGGCGACCGAATGCTCTAGCCGGTAATGCTTGACGATGGCATCGAAAAAGTGGACGCTGATTCTTTGGCGTGACCCGACTACTCCTTCATCAGGATTGGACAATTGACGATAATAATCGGATAATTTGACCAATGTTTCATACAAAGTGATCAAATGATATTTGCGCGACGGCATCCCACTACTACTCAACGCCCTCATGGCATCAACAATACTTAAAACGCTCTCGTATTGGCTGTCGCTCAAATGAAATGTGGGGTGTTGCTCATACAAAAGACGTCTTTTAAAAGAAAAATGCGTATTGTATTCGTCGAAAATCTCTTTAGACACCACCACCATAGTAGTTGCATAATCCTCTGACACTTCCTCGGTCAGCAAAATATGGTTCGGAAACGAAAAGGAGATGTCTTTGGAAACAAATCTCAAATCATGCATATCATACTTGGCGTAATGATATCCACTGCGACAAATACTACATACCAGATATTCAGAAATAAAAGGCTCATAATATACAGACGTTCCTATGGTATTGTCAATCACGACAATACCCTCCTCCTCAATACGAGAAATGAACTGTAAAAAATGCCTTTTTTCTGTATCTGCTACTTTCATGCTGCAAAACTACTAATTGTTTTTTAAACTTTTTCATTCAAGAATGGATTTAGGGTAGAAAACAGAAATTTTGCATAAACATTCCATATTTTTGCCGATTAGAAAGTAATTGTAACATAAGGGGGGGGTAGAATTGGCTTGTTTCGTTGAAAAAACAGGGCAAAAACAACAAATTTTGAAAAGACATTTTGTCAAATCATCAATAAAGCAGCACTTTCACGGAAAGTGAAAACGCAATCCTAAAAAAATGTACTTTTGCAGCTTTATAAAACCACTTTTACATCTTGTACCTAACTATTTTTGAGCCCAAAACCTATTGCTTGACAAAATCCTGATTTCAAACCTATTAACCATAATGAAAAAGAATTTGTTTATCATCATTGTGTGCTTGTTGACGGCGGTAACCGCCGTGACGGGCTGCTGGGCCATCACGAAAAACAACACGGAGAGCGACCCGACTCCGAACCAATACGCGAACTCCCTTACCGCGCCGCCACTACCGCAAAGCATGACCTTCGCGGGCGAGGAGGTGCCTCTGGATGTTTACTGGGTGCGCGAGGCGCTCGACCGCGAAGTCATCATCAACTGCTACCAACATTCGAAAACGCTGCGCATCCTCAAGCTCTCAACCCGCTACTTCCCGACCATCGAGAAGATTCTGAAAGAGGAAGGCGTTCCTGACGATTTCAAATACCTCTGCGTGGCGGAGAGCGGTCTGGAGAACGTGACTTCGCCCGCCAATGCCGGCGGCTATTGGCAATTCATTCCCGGCACTGCAAAGGTGTACGGTTTGGAAGTCAGCAACGACGTGGACGAACGGTGTCACCTCGAAAAATCTACCCGCGCGGCATGTAAGTACCTGAAAAAAATGAAGAACCAGTTCGGCAGCTGGACCATGGCAGCGGCGGGCTACAACCGCGGCGACGGCGGTCTGCAAGCGGCTGTCGACGACCAGAAGGTGCACGAATACTGGGATTTATGGCTCAACAACGAGACTTCCCGCTACCTCTACCGTATTATGGCTTTTAAGCTGATTTTCGAGAACCCGCAAGACTACGGTGTCAAATTATGTCCGGCACAGATGTACCATCCTGTTGAAACCAAGACGGTTAAGGTGACTTCCACCATTGCCAGTCTGCCGCGCTTCGCCGAGGAGCACCACGTCACCTACCGCGAACTGCGCAATCTCAACCCCTGGATCCGCAATAACAGACTGACCGTCGCAACGGGTAAATCCTACGAAATCGAACTGCCCAAACATCCGAAATCGAATTACAAAGATTTGTACAAGCATTGTGAAAATCCCTACTTGAATTTGGGCGGTAGGGGCGAATAATTATTCGCCCCTACAAGGGATCTGACCATTTGCGAAAAAATAGTATCTTTGCCGTTTGTTTCTAAAATGGCAAATTCTGTATGAAAAGAATTTTTTATAGTTGTATCGTATTGAGCATCATTGCATTAGCGTCCTGTTCTTCACCCAAAAAGGTAAAAACGGAAGATGCTTCGGCGACTACAGGCGCCACTGAGCAGACATCCTCAAAAAATAATACCCAAATGATGACTAAAGTTCTGTTCAAAACCACATTCGGCGACATTACCGTTGCCCTGTATGACGACACACCTCAACACAAGGCCAATTTCATCAAATTGGTGAACGATAAATTCTACGATGGCGTGCTGTTCCATCGTATCATCAAAGGTTTTATGATTCAAGGTGGAGATCCCAACTCCAAGACCGCGAAAGCCGGTCAACGACTGGGCGACGGCGATGTGGGCTACACCATTCCCGCAGAGTTTGTAGCAGGCCACTACCACAAACGCGGTGCTTTGGCTGCAGCTCGCGAGCCTGATCAGGTGAACCCGCAGAAAGCCTCCTCCGGCTGCCAATTCTATATCGTGGACGGCACTGTTTACGACAACGACAAAATGACCCTGATTGCGCAACGCACCGGCAAGACATTCTCCCCTGAGCAGGTGCAAGCCTACACTACTGTGGGCGGCGCCCCATGGCTTGACGGCGACTACACCGTATTCGGCGAAGTTATCAAAGGCATGGATGTGGTCGACAAAATCGCCGGCCAACAGAAAGACGGCAACGACAGACCTTTGGAGGACATCAAAATAATAAGCGCAACTATTCTTCGTTAATTGATAATTGATAATTGATAATGAAAAGTATCGACGAAATCAGAGCGGAAATTGAGAGTTTCAAGATTGACAACCCTGAGAAACTGGAACAGTTCCGTTTGCAATTTTTAAGCAAAAAGAGCGAAATTCAAGCTTTGTTTGGCGAAATCAAGAACATGGCGCAGGAAAACCGCAAGGAGTTCGGCCAATTGGTGAACGATCTGCGCGACCTCGCCCAAAATCACTATAACGAGTTCAAAGCCACTATCGAAGCGGCAACCGACCGCCAGGCGACTTTGATCCCCGATATCACACGTCCCGCCACGAGACAAAGTGTCGGCTCCATGCACCCCATCTCCATCATGATGAGCGAGGTGCGCCGCATCTTCGAAGATATCGGCTTCTCAGCAGTGGAAGGTCCTGATATTGAAGACGATTGGCATGTGTTCACCGCACTCAACTTCGCGGAAGAACATCCCGCCCGCGACATGCAGGATACTTTCTTCATTGAACTGCATCCCGATGTGCTGCTCCGTACGCACACCTCATCCCTGCAGGTGCGCACCATGGAGAAACAGCAACCGCCGATCCGCGTGATTTGTCCGGGCCGCGTCTTCCGCAACGAGGCGATCACCTCTCGCGCACACTGCATCTTCCATCAGGTGGAAGGCCTCTATGTAGCTGAAAACGTGTCGTTTGCCGACATGAAACAGACCCTGCTCTACTTCGCGCAACGCATGTTCGGCGACGAGGTGCGCATCCGCTTGCGTCCCTCCTACTTCCCGTTCACGGAACCCTCTGCCGAAATGGACGTCTCCTGTAACATCTGCGGTGGCGCTGGCTGTAACCTCTGCAAACACACCGGTTGGGTGGAGATTCTCGGCTGCGGCATGGTGGATCCCAACGTGTTGGAAAACTGCGGCATCGACAGCACCAAATACAGCGGTTTCGCCTTTGGTCTCGGTATTGAACGTATGACGATGCTCAAATACCGCACCAACGACATCCGTCTCTATTTCGAAAACGACGTCCGCTTCCTGCAACAATTCAAAGCCGCGACGAAATAATTCATAATTGTTAAGGTAATACTACTGATTCCCTTTAACCTTTACCTTTGACCTTTACCTCTAACCTTAACGCTTAAACTGCAAACAATAAACAATCTTATAACAATGACAAAAACGCAAAAACGAATCAACAACCTTATCGGTTTGATCATCGGTATCGTGGCTTCCGCGGTTTATATCATGACCGCCGAGCCCACCGTGTCATGGTGGGATTGTGGTGAGTACATTGCCACGACATCCAAACTGCTCATCGGTCACCCGCCTGGAGCACCCACTTTCCAAATTCTTGGACGCATCGCCACCCTCTTTGCCGGAGGTGATGTCACCAAGATGGCTTTCTGCGTGAACTGCCTGTCTGCCATTTGCAGCGGCATGACCATTATGTTGCTCTATTTCAGCATCGTACGTCTTGCCCGCAAGCTCGTGGCCAAATGGGGCGAATTGAACACCCCGCGCTTTATCGCCGTGTTGGGAACAGCTTTGGTTGGTGCTTTAACTTACACATTCACAGACACTTTCTGGTTCTCCGCTGTGGAAGGTGAGGTCTATGCCATGTCCTCCTTCTTCACCGCTCTCGTCTTCTGGTGCATCCTGAAATGGGACGAGGAGTACGAACATCCGAAAGAGAACGTGAACCCCAACCGCTGGATTGTGTTAATCGCCTATTTGGTAGGACTTTCCATCGGTGTTCACCTGTTGAACTTGCTGACTTTGCCCGCCATCGGACTGATTATCTACTATCGTCTTTCCCCGAAGGCCACCGGCATGGGCGCAGTGCTCGCTTTCGCACTTCTCTCCTTTGCATTCGGCATTATCTGTTCACCGCTGTGGATGCTTCTGATTTGGCTGTTCGTGACCACCCCGTTGCTCATTCTCTGCGGCAAACGCGGTGCCCTCTCCTCCAAAGCCGAATGGGGCGTCACCCTCTCATTGCTGATTTCCGTCGCTTTGCTCGGTCTTATCCTCTGGGGTATTGTGCCTCAATTGGTTAACCTCGCCGGCAAATTTGACCTTTTCTTCGTCAACACCCTCCACATGCCCTTCAACTCCGGCGTGATTTTCTTCTTCCTGCTGGTCGCTGCCCTCATCGGTTGGGCTATGTGGTACGGTCATAAACGTAACAAACCCGTCTATACCATCAGCGCATTCTCACTGATGATGCTGATTATCGGTTACTCCACCTTCATGACACTGGTTATCCGCTCCAACGCCAACCCGACCATCGACGAGAACAGTCCTGAAGATGCCGTCTCCCTGCTCTCCTACCTGAACCGTGAGCAATACGGCTCCAATCCGCTGGTATATGGACAAAGCTATAATACTCGCGTGATCGGCTCCAAAGACGGAAGCCCTGTTTACTACCGCAATGAAGAGACCAAACGCTACGAGGTCTCCAACCCGCGCAAGGGCGACATTCCCGAATATGACCCTAAAGGCTGCATGTTCTTCCCGAGAATGTGGTCTCCCGAAAAACAATCCCAGTATATTGATTGGTTGAATAATCGATATAATTCTGACAGTCAGTCAGATAAAGACAATCGTCGTTCCTTGGCACGTGGCAATCTGCCCACCTGGCAACAGAACTTGAAGTTCTTCCACACGTATCAGCTGGGCTACATGTACTGGCGTTACTTTATGTGGAACTTCTCAGGTCGTCAGAACGACCTTCAAGGTCATGGCGACTACCAAAACGGCAACTGGATTACCGGTATCGGTGCCATCGACAACCCGATGGTCGGCAATCTGAAGGACATGCCTTCCGCCATGGAACGTCCCGGACACAACAAGTACTATCTGCTTCCGTTGCTGTTAGGTCTTGTCGGTCTGATTTTCCAAACAAAACAAGACAGCAAGCACTCCTTCGTAGTCTTTATGCTCTTCGTGATGACTGGTCTTGCCATTGCTATATATTTGAATATGTATGCATTCCAGCCTCGTGAGCGTGACTACGCCTTCGCAGCATCATTTTACGCTTTTGCAATGTGGGTTGGTTTCGGCGTATTAGGCATCTACCGTCTGTTCGAAAAACTGCAAAGCAAGAGCGCCCAAACGGCTGGCGCCGTGCTCGTCACGTTGATCTGCATCGGTTTAGTGCCGTGCGTGATGGCCAAGGAGAACTGGCACGACCACGACCGTTCCGATCGCTACACCGCGTTGGCTATCGCGAAAAACTACCTCGACTCTTGTGAGCCGAACGCCATTCTGTTCACCCTCGGCGACAACGACACCTTCCCGCTTTGGTACGCCCAAGAGGTGGAAGGCTATCGTACAGACGTGCGCGTTTGTAACCTCATGCTCCTGAGTACCAGCTGGTATGTGGATCAGATGAAGCGCAAAGCCTACGAATCCGATCCGCTGCCTATCTCCATGACTTGGGATCAATATAAGGACGGTACCCGCGACGTACTCTACCTGGAGCCCGCCAACAACCAATATGTGGATTTGAAGGCCGTGATGGATTATGTGAAATCCTCCACCTTCGACAATGAGCGGCACCTTATGCTGCTGAACCAAAAGAACGGTTATCGTAGCAATGGTCGTCCTATTCCCGGAAGTTTCTCATTACCAGTGAATAAAGCCAAGGTTCTTGCCAACGGTACTGTTGCTGAAAAAGATTCCGCTCTTGTGGTGGACCGCCTGATGTGGAACCTCAAGACCAACGCCGTGAACCCGCTGACCAAGGCTTATATCGTGATGATGGACATCCTGGTGAACAACAACTGGGAGCGCCCGATTTACTATGCTGCCACTGCCGGTTCGGAAGCATACCTCGGTCTGGAGGATTACTTCCAATTGGAAGGCTTGGCCTACCGTTTGGTGCCCATCCGTACCAATAGCCGCTCATACGACATCGGTCGCATCAACTCCGACATTCTCTACGACAAGCTGATGAACGTATTTGACGACCACAGCCGTGTCGATCGCGTCAATCATCCTGATGCTGCACAAAAAGAGGCTTATCCTTACCTTTGGGGTGGTTTCAACGATCCGAAACTGTACCACAGCGAGGATAACACCCGCTTGGCACCGCTCATGCGCAGACTTTATAGCCGTTTGGCTTCCCAATTGATTGCAGAGGGTGAAAAGGACAAAGCACTTAAAGTGTTGACTCACGGTAACGAGGTGCTTCCTGATTGCAACTTCCCGTACGTTTCTGTAATGTCATACATCTATGGTTACACCCACAGCTGCATGACTTACATGGAAGACTTCTTCCGTATCGGAACAGACGCCGCCAACAAAGAGGGCATGAAGATGGCCAACCAGATTTGGGATGACCAAGTGGCACTCTTCAATTGGTATAACAACTGCGACGAACGGACGCTGGACTACAGAAGCAGCGATATCCACTACGACTTCATATTCCTCGACTATATGATGAATGTACACTATCCTGACAACAGCTTGCAGAACCGTTACAAAGAGCTGAAGATCGACAAAGTGGCGATGAATTATGCGAAATCGCTGCAGGCCAACATCTCCGCTCAACTGCGCAAGCCCGATTTTGACCAACAAGCTGTGGCTGGAAGTCTCCAAGAGCTGCACCAAATGCGGACTGTTGCTGAGCGAATTGGCGACAGCCAAACTGCCAAAAAAATTCAGGATATTGCCACCTCCCAACTGGATATGATGAGCAATCTCTCCCCAGAATTGGGCGCTGCTTTCCGTCAGTTCTACAACAGAATGGATCAACAAGAGATGGAGCCAGAGGCGGAAGAAGCTGGCAACGAAACAGCTGAAAATTAAGACATTCTGTCATCATTGACACCCGTGTAGAGACGCGATTAATCGCGTCTCTACGTGTTTTAAAAAATGTTACCTTTGCACCCGAAAGAAAAACGTAAAACCTTCTCAATATGAAAAAATTTGCAGTGATACTGTGCGGCTGCGGCACATTGGACGGCAGCGAAATCCACGAATCTGTCATGACTTTGCTGGCTATTGACCGTAATGGCGGTGAATATCAGATTTTTGCACCCGATGATTGGCAATATCATGTGGTGAACCACGTCACTGGTCAACCGATGGAGGAGAAGCGGAATATGCTGCTGGAGGCTGCGCGTATCGCCCGTGGCAACGTGAAACCCATCGAACAATGCAATGTCGCGGATTTCGACGCAGTGGTATTCCCCGGCGGCAACGGTTCCGCCAAAAACCTCTTCACCTACGCCTTTGAGGGTCAAAATTGCACCGTTCGTGAAGACGTGGCAAAAGTCATCCGCGCCTTTCACAACGCCGGCAAACCCGTGGGCGCCCTCTGCATCGCGCCCGTAATGATCGCCAAAGTGCTCGGTGACGTCACCGTTACGGTCGGCAGCGACCCCGGCACTATCCGCAACGTGGAAACCTTCGGCACCAAGCACCAAATCACCGTGCAGAAAGAGGTGTGCGCGGATGAGGCCAACAAGGTCTTCACCACGCCCTGCTACATGCTGCCCGCCCGCATCGGCGACATTGCCGATTGCGCCGACAACCTCATCAAGGCCATGATATCGGCTATGGGCCGTTAGCCATTAGCTATTAGCCAAAGCCAACAGCTAAAAGCTTAAAGCTTAAAGCCAACATGAACAACATCGTCATTGTCGGGTTTCCAGGAGCGGGAAAGAGCACCATCGGCAGGCGACTTGCCGGCCGGTTGCACATGACCTTCATCGACCTGGACCTTTACATTGAAGAAAAATACCATTCCGCCGTTCCCCTGCTGTTTCAACGGTATGGGGAACCGGCGTTTCGTACGTTGGAGTTTTCCGCACTGTGCGAGGTGCTGAAAATGGACAACTGCGTGATTGCCACGGGCGGCGGTACGCCGTGCCACGCAGGCGCCATGGAGGCCATCAATGAAAATGCCCGCAGCATATACCTTCAACTAAGTGAAGATCAAATCGTTGAGCATCTGTTAATCTCCAAGAAAAAACGTCCGCTCACCCACCATTTGAGTGAGCCGGAACTTCGGAAGTATGTCCACGAAACGCTGCCCGTCAGAGAACCTTATTATCTTCAGGCACACATCATCTCTCCCCTACCCGATTCGGTTGAGGAGTTGGTGCAAAAACTAAAATAACCGCTACTTATTTTCCAGATTCTCTTTTTCTAAATCGTTTTGTTTTTTGTTTCCTGTTTATATTCAGGAATCTGGCTTTCTTTTTGTATACGAAAACGCTGTTCAGCACATAGTTAAGCAAACCGACTGGCACCGCCATGATGGTGAGGTTGAGGTAGTTGTTATGACTGCCTATATGCTCTAACAGCGCGATACCGCCAATATTGACGAGGTAGGTAAAGGTAGTTACCGCCAAAAATCTGAGCAACAGCTTGTTGTCTTTATTCTTAAAGACCAAAATGCCATACGTCTTGAAGTTGAACAAGATACTGACGATGGTGGCAAAGAAGTTGGAAACCACGTATGCGTGGTTGAGTTTGAACAGCTGTTCAAAGATAAAGAGAAAGACATAGTTGATGAGCAGACCGAACGCCGTGTTTAGCATGGCGACGAGCACAAAACGGATGAATTGAGGTTCAAAATAACGTTTTAGAAATTCCTTCATCAACTATTCAACTTTAAGGCGGCAAAAATAAAAAATAAAACCATACGGACGATATAGAAAAAAGAGTATATTTGCACCCCAAAAATTATTGCGATGGAAGAGAGACAATTGCGTAGTCAATTTAAGATCAGAATCTCAGGCATTGAACTCGGAAAGCATTGTTTTTCAATTGATTGCAATAAAGAGTTCTTTGAACTGGCAGGCATTGAACAACTGATGGACGGCCGTTTGAATTTGCGGATTGAAATGGAAAAATCTGAGAAAATGGTCGACTTTCAGTGTCACTTCGAGGGCGAAGTTGTGGCCGAATGCGACCGCTGTCTTGCTCCCGTGACCCTGCCGCTGAACTTCGACGAAAGATTGCTCGTGAAGTTGGTGTCCGAAAACTACCATTCTGAGGAGGAACAGGAAGATGAGATTTGGATGATGGATGAGAACACCTACGAGATCGACCTCTTTCACTTCGTGTACGAGTCTATCGTGCTCGCGCTGCCCATCCGCATTGTGCATGAGGATGACGCCGATGGAAATCCGACCTGCGACCCCGAGGTGATGCGCCGCTTAGATGAGATGAATACCGAAAACACTGAAAATGAACAAGAAACGGATCCCAGATGGGATGCGCTCAAAAATATAAAACTGGATTAATAACAATAAAAATTAATAGATATGCCACATCCGAAAAGAAGACATTCTGCTATCAGAAGAGATAAGAGAAGAGCTAACGATTTCATCACCGCTCCTCAGCTGACCACTTGCAGCCATTGCGGTGCTCCCATCCTCACTCACCGTGTATGTCCTGAGTGCGGTTACTACAGAGGCAAACAAGCCATCGAAATCGGTAACGCTGCTGAGTAAACATCCGTAGTGATGTTTTTTTGAAAAACATTGATGACATAAGAAATTATGTCATCTTTTTGAGTTTATGTTGTTATGGAATTTATTTTTGCCACCCACAATCTGCATAAATCCGAAGAGGTGAGCGCGATTCTCGGACCTGATTATCACATCAAAAACTTGCGCGAAATCGGCTGTCCTGAAATCCCCGAAACTGCTGACACACTGCAAGGCAATGCATTACAGAAAGCGCAATATGTCTTCGACCACTATCACGTCAACTGTTTTGCCGATGATACGGGACTCGAAGTGGAAGCGCTCGACGGTCGCCCTGGCGTCTATTCCGCACGCTATGCCGGCGAAGGCTGCTCCTATCAAGACAACGTTCTCAAAATGCTGGAGGAGATGCGCGGCGTAACCAACCGCAAGGCCTGCTTTAGGACAGTGATCGCCCTCATCATGGACGGCAAACGATACTTTTTCGAAGGTCGTGTGGAGGGTGAAATTCTCACTGAACAGCATGGAGTTGACGGTTTCGGCTATGATCCCATTTTCAAACCGCTGGGCTTCCGTCAGACATTCGCCGAAATGTCTTCTTCGGCAAAGAATGCCATCAGCCACCGCGGTCGCGCCATGCAACAACTGAAAACGTTCTTGGACGAAATTAATTCGTCACGGTAGAGACGATGTGCACATCGTCTCTACAAGGTAAAAATTATCGTAAAATTTATTGTAGATACAATTCCACCAGTCCTTCCGGGGTAGTGACGTGGAGGATTTTGTTCTCGCGGTCCACGTCGGTGACGAACTGCTGACTGGCAGGGATGAGGATTTCGCTACCGTTGTGGTCCACCTGCATCAGCGGGTTGTTGGCCAGTTCCATGAAATCCTTGCAGATTCCGATTTCACCGAGCTTTTCGTCCACCACCTTGAAACCGATCACTTCGTGGAAATAGAAGCGATTGCCGGAGAGTTTCGGCAGTTGCGCAAGCGGCAGATACAAGTCGGTCTGCACAAACTCCCGCACATTATCCATTTCCACGTCCTGCAGTTTGACGATAAACTGATTGTTGCCCCTATATTGCAGTTTTTCAATCATATAGGGCAGCATTTCGCCGTCGGTTTCAATGAAGACGGCGTTGAGGTCGAGGTAGCGTTCACAATCATCGACATCAAAAAAGGCACACAACTCGCCTTTCAGTCCGAAAGGTTTCGTTAGTGTGCCTAGATAGTAGAAGTTTTTGTCTGCCATAATGCAGGCGAAAACTATTCAGCAGCCTGTTCTGCTTCGGCAGCGGGAGCTTCTTCAGCGGCTTCGGCGGCAGCCTCTGCGGCAGCGGCTTCAGCAGCTTCTTGAGCAGCCTTAGCTTGAGCAGCGGCGATTTCAGCAGCCTTGGCGGCCACTTTCGCGGAGATGGCTTCCTTGACCTTGGTCTCAGCGGCGAGACGCTCTTTCACGACTTTGCGTTTAGCTTCGCGCTCTGCGTTCTCGACATCTTTCAGTTTGGAGTTTTTCTCCTGCTTCCAAGCGTCGAATTTGCGTTGAGCCTCGTTTTCGCTGAACGCACCCTTGGCGACACCGCCTCTGAGGTGCTTCATCATGTAGACACCTTCGCGTTTGAGAATCGAACGGGCCGTGTCAGAAGGAGTGGCACCTGCTTCGAGCCAATACAGCGCTCTGTCGAAATTGATGTTGAGAGTTGCGGGGTTGGTCAGCGGGTTGTAGGTACCCAGGTCCTCGATGAATCGTCCGTCACGGGGTGCTCGACCATCCGCAATTACAAGGTGGTAGAAGGGTTGGTTCTTCTTACCGCGTCTTTGTAATCTGATTCTTGTTGCCATAAAATTTAAATTTTAAGTTTGTTAAAAAAAGTCGGCAAAAATACACTTTTTTTGAATTCGCCAGACTATAAAATCGCATTATTTCGCACCGTCGCCCAATGCGATGTAGAGTGCGATGAGGGCGCGGGAACCGTTGTAGAGGTTGGTGGCCTCGCTGAGCTGGGAACTGAGCAGCGTTTCCTGGGCTTTGAGGACTTCCAGATAGTTGGCCTTGCCGGCATCCATCAATTCGTGCGTGCCTACGTATGCGGATTGCAGGACCTCAATCTGACGTTTGTAATAGACATCCTTATCGCGGGCAACCTGACAGTCGGCCAATGCCTCGTTCACCTGATTGCCTGCATTGATGACAGTCTGCACATATTGCTTGGCGATGTCCTCTTTAAAAAAAGGAAAACAAATTGCAAAGTACATTTTTTTCGTAATTTCTTGCGAAAAAAAAAATTCACATCAATGTAGTTTTTGGCTTGGTTTTTGCGTTATTATATTTGTGAGACCACAGGATCCTTTTGAGGCTATGCTCCACCGCCACCGGGGGTTGCTCTTTTCGCTCTGCCGACATTACACTCGGCGGGGACTGGAAATTGACGACCTATTGCAAGAGGCAACCTTGGCGTTGTGGCGCGACCACGAACGGTTGCTTTCGCTCTCGGCAGTGCCACAAACGGCTTTAATTTGGAAGATTTCTCGCAATGCCGTGATTGATTGTCTGCGGCGCGTGAAAGAGACTGAAGCACTGCCCGAAAGCTATGAAGTGGCTGACGAGGACCGTAGTCTCTTGCGCGAACTTCACGAACAAATTGCCCTGCTTACAGAACCCGACCGCACCATTGTGAGGCTGCAGCTGCAGGGGTTCAACTATCAGGAGATAGCCGACCAGGTGGGTATGACGGAGAAGAATGTGAGCGTGAGGTTGGTGAGAATCAAAGAGAAATTAAGAAAATCGATGAATATATGACAGAGAACGAATTTGATGTATTATGGCAACGGGCTGAGGCTGAGGGCTATGGCCAGCGGTTGGCTGCGGAATACCCCGTTTGGAGGCAGAAGCAGCGCCGCACGCTCAGCATTGTGGCTGCGCTCTTGATTGTGGTGACGGTGGCCTTCTCGGTGTTCACCATCCAGCAGCGACAGTTCCGGAATTACGAAAAAGTGTATTGTAATCGCGTGGGCAC
>Ga0265298_10006057_pt1 | contig 15018 bp, 9 predicted proteins | sample AusTroGonzalo_MG_3_FD_193486 | JGI IMG/M metagenome (GOLD analysis project Ga0265298, IMG submission 193486) | Bovine rumen microbial communities from tropical cattle in Woodstock, Queensland, Australia - Gonzalo_01 | ecosystem: Host-associated > Mammals > Digestive system > Stomach > Rumen ... | reverse complement strand
GTCGTTAGTACCGAAGGAGAAGTACTGAGCCTCTGAAGCAATCAGATCTGCTGTCAGGGCAGCACGCGGAATCTCAATCATGGTACCAATCTCGAACTCAACCTCCATGCCATACTCATTGAATACTTCCTTAGCGGCATACTGGATAACTTCCTTCTGCTGCTTCAGCTCGTACAGCGTACCAATCAGCGGAACCATGATCTCGGGCATCGGGTTCTTGCCTTCCTTCTTCAGCTCGCAAGCAGCAGAGAGGATAGCCTTGGTCTGCATAGCGGTGATTTCGGGGAAGGTGATACCCAGACGGCAACCACGGTGACCCAGCATCGGGTTGTTCTCAGCGAGAGATGCTACGCGGCGCTGGATAGCCTCCAGAGAAACGCCCATCTGCGGCTGGGACGAGCTGCCGCCGCCTTCGCTTTATCCGCGCAGGCATCGCGAACTCCTGCGGGCCGTCGTGTCAGTAAAACTGGGCATCGGCGTGCGCAAAGTGAACCTCAAAGCCCTCGACAGCGCCTACAGCATCGCCTTTCCGAAGAGCACAGCGATAAATGTTAATAAGAAACATTAAACATTAAAGTTGACACCTTCCACCCTCCACCCTCAAAAATTAAAAACTATGGCTAAACAGGAAATCACTTATTCGTCCTTGAGACTACGTCTCTTAGGTAGGCTGCACTACCTTTGACCTTAAGGTACAAAGCGGCATAGCCGAGCGCTCTCGTTCGAAAGAAAAAATAAAAATTTTCTTTTTTATTTTGTTCTTTGCTCACTTAATCGTACCTTTGTCCTCCATGAAGATATGTGTGTTTTGTTCTGCCAACGAGCAGATTGATCCGGAATTCTTTCGCATGACGGAGGAGTTGGGCCGCTGGGCCGCAGCAAAAGGCCATACCATCGTGTACGGCGGCGTGAATATGGGACTGATGGAGTGTGTGGCCAAGGCTACGAAGGAGGCTGGCGGGCATACCGTCGGCGTGGTGCCTTCCATCATCGAGAAGCGGGGACGGCTCAGCGACTTCGTGGATGTGGAGATCCCCTGTGACAACCTCAGCGACCGCAAGCAGCTGATGGCGGACATGAGCGATGTGTTCATCGCCCTGCCTGGCGGACTGGGTACGCTGGACGAGATTTTCACGATTGTGGCTTCTGCCACCATCGGCTATCACACGAAGAAGGTGGTGCTCTATAACATGAAGGGTTTCTGGAACAGCCTCGTGGCGCTGTTGGACGACCTGCAGGGCAAGGGTGTCGTACGCGGAGACTGGCGGGAATACATCAAGACAGCAGAAAGCCTCGATGAAATCGCACGTTTCATCGAGGCTTAATTCCTAAAGTGTGTACTAAGTGTACTCGGATGGTGTACTAAGTGTACTCCGTTTATTCGCCTTTTAACAGCCGTTCAGCCATTGCACGGCCAAGGGCCTCGCATTGTGCGGTGGTCTCGGGCGTCAGGCTCTGCTTGATTTCCACGGGTTCGCCGACGGGCTCGTAGTGCAGGCGCTCGTCGTTCCAGCGCTGTATCTCGCTGACGGCCTTCGAGGCCCAGCCGTAGGAGCCGAACCAGCCCAGCAGGTGGTTCTTGATGTCCTTGCCTGCCAGTTCGGAGAGCAGCACGTCCATCTCGTGGTAGAGGGCGGTGTTGTAGGTGGGGGCTCCGACAATGAGGCCCTTGTAGCGGAACACGTCGCGGATGATATAGGAGTGGTGCGTCTTCGAGACGTTGTACATGACGATGTTCTTCACGCCGGCCTGCGAAGCGGCACGGGCGATGACCTCGGCGGCCCGCTCGGTGTTGCCGTACATGGTGCCGTAGCAGATGACGAGGCCTGGCTCGGTCTCGTACTTAGACAGCTGGTCGTAGATGCCGATGACCTTGTCGATGTATTCGTGCCAGACGGGACCGTGGGTGGCACAGATGTAGTCGAGCTTGATGCCTGCCAGCTTCTTCAGGGCGTTCTGCACGGGGGTGCCGTACTTACCCACGATGTTGGAATAGTAGCGTACCATCTCCAGCCAGAAGGTGTCGCAGTTGATCTGGCTATCAACGATGCCGCCGTTCAGCGCTCCGAAGCAGCCGAAGGCGTCGCCGGAGAAGAGGACGGTTTGTTGCGACTGAATCGCAGCAGACGGAGTGCAGAGCGTGACCATCGTCTCAGGCCAGTGGACCATCGGGGTGAGGACGAAGTTGAGGCTGAGAGCACCCAGTGTGATGGTGTCGCCGTTCTTCACCTCCAGGGTGTTGTCGGTGACGCCGTAGAAGCCTTCCATCATCTGGAACGTCTTCTTGTTGCCTATGATCTGGATGTCGGGATAGTACTTCTTGATGAGTGCGATGGAACCGCTGTGGTCGGGTTCCATGTGGTTGATGACGAGGTAGTCGATCTTGCGGTCGCCGATGACCTCGTGGATGTGCTCGATGAACTGGGTGAAGAAGTCAACCTCCACTGTGTCAATGAGACATACCTTCTCGTCGTCGATGAGGTACGAGTTGTAGCTCACGCCATTGGGCAACGGCCAGAGTCCTTCAAACAGGTGCTTGTTGCGGTCGTTGACGCCAACATAATAGATTTTGTTTGTAATTTCCAACATGATTATTGAGTTTTAAGTTCTGAGTTCTCGAGTTCTTTCTGCATGGCGGCGCCGAACTCCACGGAAACGGAGTTGTGGATGCTCTTGCAGCACTCTGCCGAAAAGCGCTGGGCGCTGTCGATGAGTGCGTCCCACTGTTCCTCGCTTAGGCCGTCCACCATCATGCTGCGCGTGATGTTGTTCTTCAGGAGGCCGAAGACGAAGCCTGCGTTGAAGTTGTCGCCGGCACCGATGGTGCTGACTACGTCAATCGGACAGACTGCATACTGTTTCTTGAAGCCTTCCTCTGCACGCAACTCCAGCGGTTCCTTGCCACGTGTGTAGATGAATTTCCTGCAATAGAACGAGATGTGCGCCCGATAGACGGACTCGGCGTCTGCGGTGTGGAACATGACATTGAAGTCCTCGTGGCTGCCACGCACAATGTCGGCCAGCTCGAGGTTCTCCAGGAAGTTCGCCGTGAGCTTCATCACCTCATGCTGATGGGAGGAGCGGAAATTCACGTCGTAGTAGAGGATGGCCCCACGCTGGTGGGCATACTGCAGGAAGCCCAGCACCTGCGGACGGATGACGGGGTTCAGGGCGTAGTAACTGCCAAAGATGACGATGTCGTCCTCATTCACCTCGGGATAGGAGAAGTCCAGCCGGTCGCGCGGATGGTCCTTGTAGAAGACGTACTCCGCGTCGTTCTGCTCGTTCAGGAATGCCAGCGAGAGCGGCGACTTGGATTCCGGATAGACGTTGACATTCGACGAGTCTACATGGTTCTCTTCCAGGAAGGCGATGATCTTACGTCCCACACGGTCGTTGCCCGTCTCACTGATGAATGTGGCATTGACGCCAGCGCGTCCCAGCGAGATGATGGCATTGTAGGTCGAGCCGCCAGGGATGGCGCTGATGGGCTGGTCATTGCGAAAAATAATGTCGAGCACGGTTTCACCGATTCCAATAACTTTGCGCATAATTCATATCGTTTTGTTTGCAAAGATACGAAAAAAAGGGAATAGCAAAAAAGGATGGAGGAGTTTTTTTCCGCCATTGTGAAAAAAAGAGGAGGGTGAAGGGAAACTTAGATGGAGTGATTCCTGGTGCTGTCCCTGATGTTCAGCTGCGAGTTGACGACGATGTGTTTCACACTTTCGTTCCCGTTCATCTGTTCTGACAACAGCTGAAAGGCCTTGCACCCTATTTCCTTCAGGTTCTGCTTGACGAAGGTCATACGCGGGAAGGTCATGCCTGACACCCAGTCGCTCATGAAGCCGATGATGGCGATGTCGTCAGGGATAGTCAGCCCTTTGCCGATGATGGCCTGGAAGGCTGCAATGGACAGCAGGCCGTTGCCGACGAGAATGGCATCGGGCGGATTGGGCAGCGAGAGGAACTCCAGCATGTTGGACAGCCCTGAGTTGAAACTGATGTCGTCGCACTTCACCAGTTCCTTCATGATAGGCATGTTGCTCTCGCGCAGGGCTTTCAGGTAGCCGTGCTTGCGGTCGGCGGTCTGCTTCATCTGGTTGGGACCGCCCAGGAAGGCGATGCGGCGGTGTCCGTCGTGCACCAGATGCCGGACAGCCTGGCGTGTCAGTTCCACGTCGTTCGTGCTGACCGTGGAATAGTCGGCATCTGCCACCCTGTCGAACAGGACGACGGGGATGTGGTGACGCTTCAGGCGTTCCAGATGGGAAAGGTCAGTCGTCTCCTGGGAAAGGCACATCACGACGCCCTCCACATGCATATTCAACAGATGCTCCACGCAATCCACCTCACTGCTGTACTTGTCGCCGGAGTCGGTCACCACGCACATATAGCCTTTCTCCCTTGCCTCGGTCACAATCCACTTCACGATATGCGCATAATGGTTGAACGACATATCGGGAACCACGATTCCTATCATTCGGGTGGTGTTATAACGGAGGCTCATGGCAAAGGGGTTAGGGCGATAGCTATGGCTCTCTGCGATTTGCTCGATTTTCCTCCGAAGGTCCTGGCTGACGCCTGGCAATCCCTTCAGGGCTCTTGAAACCGTAGAGACATTGATGCCCAGCATCTGGGCTATGTCACGCTGTGAAATACTCTTCTTCATTTCACCTGCATTTTATATATAGAACGTAAAAACTCAAAGAGTATTACGTCAGGGGGTTCTTTTACTTAAAAAGTTACCGACTTTCCCAAGCCAGCAACTTTTTATGTGATCAGATTCTTAAAATTTCATGTGGAATACTTTGAAATACTTTGAGAACACTTGATCTTTTAACTATCTATCTATCTTATTTTGGTACGCTGCAAAGGTAAGTAAAATGCAATCAGTCAAAAGAATAATCTAAAGAAAAATCGAACGCAACGCGTTGCTTTTACAGATAGGTTGTTAACATTCTTTAATTCAAGAATAACGTGTTAGACTTTTTTGTAACTTTACCGTCAAAATCAAAAGTACCAACTAAGAACTTAAATAATTACAATGAAATGTAACTTATTACTTGCCATGTTGTTGACAGCGGGAACTGTCAGCCAGGCACAGGATTTGACGCTGAACGAACGTGACTACTTCGAACGGCAGGGTGTAAACGTGCTGGTATTCAGCAATAGTTTTAACGGCGGTTTCAACGACGAGAAGAACTCGGGTATCGAGATTATCCACCACGGAGTGCGTACCGTGCAGGGCGGTGCCGTACGACTGAACAATACGCCGGAGCAATGGGACCTGGTGCCGAAGATGACCAACCGCAAGGTGAACCGTGAGAACGGCAGCATCGAGGTCACCATGCGCTACGACGACTACGACTTTGACAGTAGGGTTGTGGTGACGGCAAAGGGCAAGGCCGTGGAGATTGCCGTATGGCTGGACAAGCCCGTGCCTGATGCTTTGGCGGGCGATGCGGGCTTCAATCTGGAGTTTCTGCCTTCGCAGTACTGGCTCAAGACGTTCCTAATGGACGGACGACTGAACCGCTTCCCCCGTTATGCCACCAGTCAGACCGTCACCCGTCCGAACAGCGAGAAGCCCCGTCAGTTCAAGGGCTTCAAAACCTACGACGACCGAGGGACGGGACGCTTCATTGATCCGCTGCCCCTGGAGACGGGCCACCGCATCGTGCTGGCTACCGATGCGCCGGAGCGTATGATCAGTATCAGCAGCGACGATGCCGAGCTGAAACTCTACGACGGACGTATGCTGGCACAGAACGACTGGTGTTTGTTGCGCAGCGTGCTGCCGAAGGGCAAGACGGGCAAGGTCGTCACATGGACGGTGGAGCCGAACGCCATCCCAAGCTGGATTCGTGAGCCGAACATCGGCTTCTCGCAGATTGGCTATACGCCCGAGCAGCCGAAGGTGGCTGTCATCGAGCTCGACAAGATGGACCAGCCGCAGGCCACGGCCACCCTCATGCGCATCAAGGAGGACGGCACTACGGAACAGGCCTTCAAGGGCGACATCCAGACATGGGGTCCCTACTTCAAATATAATTATGTGAAGTTCGACTTCTCTGCTGTCCGTCAGCCGGGTGTGTATTACATCCAGTACGGTCAGACGAAGAGCAACGACTTCCTCATCGACGAGAAAGTATATGACAAGATTACCGATGCCACGACGGACGTCTGGGTTCCCATCCACATGAACCATATGTACGTGAACGAGGGCTACCGAACGTGGCACGGCGAGCCATTCAAGGAGGGCTACCTGCAGGCTCCACCCAGCGACCACTTCGACCTGCACCGTCAGGGAGAAACGACGGACACGAAGTACAAGCCCTATGAGCTCATACCAGGTCTGAACGTCGGCGGATTCTTCGATGCCGGCGACTTCGACATCGAGACGGGCTCGAACATCAACGTCGTGCAGAACTTCATCCGTACCTGGGAGCTCTTCAAGCCCCAGCGCGACGAGACCTTCGTCAGTCAGCAGCAGCGCTACGTCGATCTGCACCGCCCCGACGGTGTACCCGACATCCTGCAGTTTATTGAGCACGGCACACTGAACCTCGTGGCACAGGCAGAGCAGATAGGCCACATGGCATCGACGCTCTCCAACTCCATACTCGACAACTACCACCACCTGGGCGATGCTGCCAGCATCACCGACGGTCTGCATTACGACCCGAGCCTGAAGCCCTATGAGGTGTCTGCCGACGGCAAGCGCAGCGGAACGCCTGACGACATGTGGGCCTTCACCACCCGCAGTCCGCAGCTTGACCTGCGTGCCGCTGCCATGTTCGCTGCCGCCAGTCATGCCCTGAAGGGCTACAACGATGCACTCGCACAGCGTGCCCTCACGCAGTCGAAGCGACTGATGAAGGAGGCAACGGAACTCATCGCCCAGCATACTGCTGCCCGTAACCGTCAGATGGAGGAGGACTTCAACTGGCTGGACGGATTCGAGAACAGGGATGTGGCGGCCAAGCCTGACAAGAAACGTCAGAAACTGATGGAGCGCAGCCGCAAGAACCGTGAGCAGCTGGGCGATATGGCCACCAACCTGATGCTCTACGGAGCCACACAGGAGAAGCAATATCTCGACAACTTCGAAAAGCAGATCTGGGATGCGCTGGAGCTGCGTCTGGCAGGCAACATGCAGACTGCCCTCGACGCCATTCCCTACATGGACGAGGACTACAAGAAGAAGCTGCGCCCCTACGTGGAGCAGTATAACGCTTATGTTCAGGACTTCGACAAGCAGAATCCCTATGGTGTGCCCATCGGTCTGGGCAACTGGGCAGGTGTGAACATGGTGCTGAACTTCGGCATCACCGTCAACTATGCCCATATCTACTATCCTGACATCGTGAGCAAGGATGAGGTTTATCGTGTGGCCAACTGGCTCTACGGCTGTCATCCCTACCACAACTACTCGTTTGTGGCCGTGGTGGGTGCCACCCGTCCCAAGCAGGTCTTTTACGGCAACAACCGCGCCGACTTCTCGGCCATCCCCGGCAACGTGGCTCCCGGCCTGCTGTTCCGTCAGCCTGACCACTTCGAGAACTTCGACGACTGGCCTTTCCTGTGGGGACAGAACGAGGGAACCATTGCAGGTAATACGCAATACATCATCTTCGGTTCGTCGCTCAAGAACATTGTTAAACATTAATAATCAACATCGGAATAAGCGGAAAAATGAAAATAATAATTCGTGGCTCCCGTTATTATCGATGTAAAAAACTTAAAGAACTATGAAATCATCCAATGTTTTCCGACGCATGGTCATGATGGGAGCTGCCATCATGGCAGTGATGAGTCTGCAGGCAGGCCATTACAAGAATTTCAAGGTTTCTACCTACATCCGTGCACAGGACGTGGCACGCATGGAGGATGACGCGTTCCTTAAATCAACCTGGGAAACCGTGAGCTCGCAGGTTGATTTGGACAAGATCTACCTCGAGACCCACCGCGATGCCTTCACCGTTCCTGAGAAAACGATGCTGAAGGTCAAAAAATTCTTTCTGAAGCAAGGACTCGAGGTGGGCGGCGGCATCACCTACACCCGTTCCGAACCTACCGACTTCGAGACCTACAGCTATGCGCGTGAGAACGAGCGGCAGCAGGTCAAGGAGGTTGCCGAATATACCGCCAAGCTGTTTGATGACTTCATCCTCGACGACTTCTTTTTCATTGACCTGAAAAACGATGACGAGATAGCCGCCAAGGGCAACCGCAGCTGGACCGAGTACCGTCTGCGCCTGATGGCCGATGCAGGACGTGAGCTGGTGGTGAACCCTGCCAAGAAGGTCAACCCCAAGGTGAAGGTCATCGTGAAGTACCCCAACTGGTACGACCATTTCCAGGGCCTCGGCTTCAACCTTGAGGAGGAGCCCACCTACTTCGACGGCATCTGGACAGGTACGGAGACGCGTGACCCAGGCTCTGCCCAGCACCTGCAGAACTACCTGAGCTATAACATCGTTCGTTACTTTGACAACATCGCCCCAGGACGCAACGGCGGCGGATGGGTGGATGCCGGTGGTATCCAGATGAGTATGGACCGCTATGCCGAGCAGCTGCACCTCACCATGCTGTCGAAGACGCCTGAGATCATCCTCTGGAACTACATGCAGTTGGCCGAGGTGAAGATTACCCCGGGCATGCGTGCCCGCTGGCAGTCGTCAGGAGGCAACAGCTTCCGCTACGACGAGATGGTAGCGCCCTACGAGAAGGGCGGCAAGACCATCACCCCTACCACTATGGCACGCTTTGCCAACGAGACGCTGCACCAGACCGACCAGCTGATAGGAAAGCTGGGACGGCCCATTGGCCTTGTTTCCTATAAGCCCTACCACTCCTCTGGCGAAGAGTTCCTGCAGAACTATCTTGGCATGATTGGTCTGCCTATGGACATGCATCCGCAGTGGCAGAACGGTCGTCAGCAGATACTCCTCACCGAGCAGGCTGCCAAAGACCCGAACATCGTTGACAAGATTCGCCAGCAGCTCCGTGGCGGTGGCGACGTCATCATCACCACGGGCTTGCTGAAAGCTATCCGTGAGCCGCTGGCCGACATCTGCGAGCTCTACTGTGGCGACCTCAAGGCTATTGTCGAGGACTTCGGCTGGTACGGCAAGTCACATCGTCAGTTCATCATTCCGCAGGTCAAGTACTTCACCAACGATGCCTGGGAGGTGGTCAGCGCCGGTCGTCCCCTCACGGGCGGTGTATCGGGCTATCCCATCCTGCTTCGCGACACTTATTCTAAAGGCACGCTCTATGTGCTTACCATTCCCGATGACTACGGCGACCTCTACGAATATCCTGCCGGAGCGCTCAACGTCATCCGCCGTACCATGAGCAAGGACGTGGGTGCCTACATCGAGGGACCGTCGAAGGTGGCCCTGTTCCCCTACGACAACAAGACGCTTGTGGTAGAGAACTTCAACGACAATCCCGTCACGCTGCGTGTCGTTGTCAACACGAAGGTCAACAGCCTGAAGAACCTCCTTACTGGCGAGGAGCTGAAGCCTGCCGATGTGGTCATCAACAACCACCGCTATGCTCCCTACAGACCCGGTCAGACTGTGTTTGACGTGAACCTCGCTGCCCACAGCTACGTGGGACTGGGATATTGAACAACCAAGTTTTGAACAATGAAAAGACAGATGACCAAACTATTCAAAGGACAGCTGGTAGGCTTGTCGCTTATCATTTGTTATTCCTCGTTGATTCCTGCAGGGGCGCAGAGCCTGCTGCAGCATGAGTCGCAGATTGACGACATCATCAGGAGTATGACGCTCGAAGAGAAGATTTCCATGCTTCACGGAAAAAACATGTTCTCGTCAGAGGGTGTCCCGCGTCTAGGCATTGCCGACATCGAATATGCCGACGGGCCTTTTGGCATCCGTGAGGAGATGGAGCCCCATTCGTGGAACTCTGCCCACCTGACTACCGACTCGGCCACGTTCTTCCCTACAGGCTCAGCGCTGGCTGCCACATGGAGCTACGACTGGGCATATGCCTACGGAAGAGGTATGAGCCGGGAGGCACGGCTGCGCGGCAAGGACATGATACTGGGACCTGCCATCAACATTCAGCGTATTCCGACTGGTGGACGTACCTACGAATACCTTAGCGAGGACCCGTTGCTCAGCGGTGTGCTGGCGGTAGCCTATACCCGTGGAGCGCAGGAGGACGGTACGGCGGTTTGTCTGAAGCACTATGCGCTGAACAACCAGGAGAACTACCGTGGTTTCGTGGATGTGCGCATCTCCGACCGTGCCATGCATGAGATTTATCTGCTGCCCTTCGAGATGGCGGTGCGCGAGGCGGATGCCTGGGGCGTGATGGCTGCCTATAATAAGGTCGGTGGACGCTGGTGCTCGGAGAATGAGCAGTTGCTCACCAACATCTTGCGTCGCCAATGGGGATTCTCTGGAATGGTTATCAGCGACTGGGGCGGCGTCCACTCGACTGTGGATGCTGTGACAGCGGGCCTGAACGTGGAGATGCCTGGCAGCCGCTTCATGGGACAGGCGCTGCTTGACTCCGTGAAGGCTGGAAAGGTGAGCGAGTCGGTCATCGACCAGCGTGTCAGGGAAATCCTGCGTGTGAGACTGACGGTGAAGCCTGTCACCAAGGAGGTGGCTAACAAAAAGCCAGTAGGTAATGCCGAGGAGATGAATGTTGCCTTGGAGGTGGCCCGCCGTTCCATCGTGCTGCTGAAGAACGACGGTGTGCTGCCCATTGACCAGAAACGCGTGAAGCGTATTGCCGTCATCGGCGAGAATGCCGTCACCACGATGGCATTGGGCGGCGTGGGTGCCGGAGTGAAGACACGATGTGAGATTACACCTCTTGACGGCCTGCGTACGTTGCTTGGTAACAGCGTGACGATCACATACGAACAAGGCTACAAAGCCTTCGACCGCGATAGCCGCAACAAACGGCTCGACCCCATTCAGCCTGCTGATAAAGTGCTGATGGCAAGAGCGGTGAAGGCGGCAAAGAAAGCGGACCTCGTCATCTTCTTTGCTGGCGACAACCGCGAAGTGGAGACCGAAGGCTCCGACCGTAAGAGCATCACCCTGCCCTCAGGACAGGACGAGTTGGCGAAGGCACTCGCCAAGGTCAGCAAACAGCTGGTGACGGTCGTCGTGTCGGGTGGTCCTGTTGATGTCAGTACCGTGAACGACGTGTCGGGTGCACTGGTGGCATCATGGTTCAACGGTTCCATGGGCGGACAGGCGCTGGCCGAGGTGCTCATGGGTAAGGTGTCACCATCGGGCAAGTTGCCGATGACATGGCCCAAGAAGCTGGAGGACGTGCCGGCCTATGCCACGGGCACCTATCCGCAGAATGCAGAGAACAGCCAGGGTGACATCTTTGTCGGACTGGTGAACAACCAAAGCAATGACCGCCGGCAGCAGCTTGTTGCCGACTATGCCGAGGAGGGTCTTGTCGGCTATCGGTGGTACGATGCCAAGAACGTTGACGTGACCTATCCCTTTGGTCATGGACTGTCCTATGCAGCGTTTGCTTACAGCGACTTGCAGACAGTGCCCACTGCCGAGGGGCTGGACGTGCGTTTTGTGCTGACGAATACTTCTAACTGCGATGCCGAAGAGGTGGCACAGGTCTATGTGGCAAGACCCAGCTCACATATTACCCGTCCTGCCAAGGAACTCAAGGGCTTCCAGCGTGTGGCACTGAAGGCCGGCGAACGTAAGACAGTAACCATCCCTCTGCGCCGCTCCGATCTCTGTCATTGGGACGAGACAGCCCAGACATGGATGCTGGAGCCTGGCGACATCACCGTTTCGGTAGGTGGCAGCCCGCAGCAATTGACATTGTGTGGAAAGGTCATCTTAAAGTAATGACAAGCAAACACAACGCGTTGCGTAACTCTTTTGTTATAATCGGGTTGCAGATGTGAATGTAATTTTGTACTTTTGTAATGTGATTGTGGATATCATCACAAAAACTTTATTATATATATGAAAAAGGTTCTTTTTCTAATAATCTTGGGTCTGACGACAGTGGTCGTTCAGGCCCAAGTGTTGTTGATGGATTCACTTTCCCTCGGGGAAGTTGTAGTGACTGGAACGCGTAACGCAGTGGATGTGCGACATCTGCCCATGACAGTGACGATAATTGACCGTCAGACACTGACAGAGCAACACCAGACAAACGTTTTGCCAACAGTAATGCAACAAGTGCCGGGACTGTTTGTAACATCACGTTCGGTGATGGGCTACGGTGTTTCCACGGGAGCGGCAGGCGGTATTAACATGAGGGGTATCACGGGCGGAGCAGGCCAGTTGATGGTACTCATTAACGGTCATCCTCAGTATCAAGGAATCTACGGTCATCCCATCAGCGACAGCTACCAGACAATGATGGTAGAACGCGTGGAGGTATTGCGTGGCCCTGCATCTGTGCTGTATGGCTCGAATGCTATGGGCGGTGTCGTTAACATCGTCACCCGCCATCCCGTCAGTCGCGATGGCATTGCTACGAATGTCACGTTGGGCGCAGGTAGCTATGGTACCATACAGGCAGAGGTATCCAACGACGTGCGCAGCGGACGCTTCTCCTCAACCGTTGCAGCGCAGTATGAACGTACTGACAACCACCGCCCGCGCATGGACTTCGAGCAATATGGTGGTTATGTGAAGTTGGGTTACGACCTGAGTGAACACTGGAACGCCTATGTGGATGCTAACATTACCCATTTCAATGCCAGCTATCCAGGCTCTGTGGATAAACCAATGTATGAGGCCAACCAATGGATTACACGTGGTGTGGTGAATGCTGCCATTGAGAACCATTATGGATGTACGAGCGGTTCGTTGAGCTTCTATTCTAATTTCGGACGTCATAAAATAGATGACGGAACGGCCGACCCGACGAAGCCGACACAGCGTTACTTCCGTTCTAAAGATGCGTTGACGGGCATCTCGTGGTATCAAAGTGCAAGACTGTTTGAAGGAAATCGTCTTACCGTGGGCATCGATTATCAGCACATCTATGGTAATGCATACTACACATCGAAACAGACAGGTGAGGTGCTCGAAACGCCAAACAAACAGAGCGGCAAGTCGTATCGCAACGAGATAGCAGGCTATGTAGATTTCCGTCAGGATCTGACTGAGTGGCTGACCGTAGATGCTGGCATAAGGCTGGATCATCATTCCATTACGGGCACGGAATGGGTGCCACAGGCTGGTGTCGTTGTACGGCCTATGGGTACGGGCGAGGCGAAGGCGATGGTGAGTAAGGGCTTTCGCAATCCTACAATGCGTGAGATGTACCTCTACCCTCCGTCGAATACCGATCTGAAACCTGAATGCCTATGGAACTATGAACTGTCTTGGAGGCAACGCTTTACGGATTTCACCTATGCTGCCAATCTCTTCTATCTGAAGGGTGACAACATGATTCAAACTGTCCCCGTCGATGGTAAACCTCGTAACGTGAACACGGGTGAGATAGAGAACTGGGGACTCGAGGTGGAAGCCAGATTCATCATTGATAGTCATTTCAGCATGAATGCCAACACTTCGTTCCTACACATGAAGAACAAGGTGGTAGGAGCACCTGAGAACAGGAGTTATATCGGCGTGGATTACCGTCAAGGAAAATGGCTTGCCACTCTCGGACTACAACGTGTGGATAATCTCTATACGGCTGTCGGTGATACCGAAACAAAAGAAGACTTTTTGCTGTTGAACGCCTCGGTTACCTATGCTGTTACTAAGGCTATCAGCCTTTGGGCTCGCGGTGAGAACCTTATGGCGCAGAAATATGAGATAAACCTCGGTTATCCTATGCCGCGTGCTACCTTCATGACAGGCGTGAGCATAAATTTGTAGAACTCAAACATTAAATCAATAATCATATGGAAGCAAGTGTAAGACTTTATACCTTGAACTATGACGAGGCAAAGACCTACATGTGGGCAGCTGTGTTTGTCGCCTGCAACTTGGTGCTGCCTCAAGTGTTTCACCTTATTCCCCAGGGAGGCGTTATCTTCTCGCCGCTGTCGCTGGTCATCCTTGCAGGAGCCTATAAGTTTGGATGGAAGACTGGATTGCTGGCAGCCCTGTTGTCACCCTTGGTGAATCATCTGCTGACAGGTATGCCTCAGTGGGGTGTATTGCCGGTGATGACGCTCAAACTGGCTGTTCTTGCCATCGTGGCAGGACTGGCCGCACAGCGTTTCCGTACCGTCAGCCTGCTGATTCTTCTGGCTGTGGTGCTGGTCAGCAAGGCTATCGGTTGCCTTGGAGAACTGCTCATTACGGGTGGCATTGATGCCACCATTGCCGACTTTGTCATCGGCTGGCCTGGCCTTATCATGCAGATTGTCGGTGCCTGGCTGATTCTGAAACTCACGAACTTATAAACTACCGCATACTCAAAACCAGAACATGAAAATATTACTCATCGGTGGTACTGGCACCATCAGTAGTGCCATCACCAGACAATTAGCTGAGAGCGGCCACGATTTGTGGCTGCTCAATCGAGGCACCCGCAAGGACGAGGTGCCTGCCAATGTCAGACAAGTCATTGCCGACATCGACGATGAGGCTGCCGTGCTGCGACAGATAGGCAATGAACAGTTCGATGCCGTCTGCGAGTTCATCGGCTTCGTACCCCAACAGGTGGAACGTGACATCCGTCTCTTCCGTGGAAGAACCAAGCAGTATGTCTATATTTCGTCTGCCTCGGCCTATGCCAAACCAGCAAGAAACTACCTCATCACTGAGGGTACCAGCCTTGTCAATCCCTATTGGGAGTATTCACGTAATAAGATTGCCTGTGAGGAACTGCTGATGCGTGAGTACCGCGAGCAGGATTTTCCCGTTACCATCGTCCGTCCCAGCCATACTTACTGTGAACGTGCTGTGCCCGTCAGCGTACATGGACTGAAGGGCAGCTGGCAGGTGTTGAAGCGCATGATGGAGGGGAAGCGAGTGCTGGTGCAGGGTGATGGCTCGTCGCTGTGGA
>Ga0265298_10006055_pt1 | contig 15022 bp, 12 predicted proteins | sample AusTroGonzalo_MG_3_FD_193486 | JGI IMG/M metagenome (GOLD analysis project Ga0265298, IMG submission 193486) | Bovine rumen microbial communities from tropical cattle in Woodstock, Queensland, Australia - Gonzalo_01 | ecosystem: Host-associated > Mammals > Digestive system > Stomach > Rumen ... | reverse complement strand
TCAGTTTCGCCATACTTCCCTACCCCTATATAGTGTTTGCACTGTTTATGGCACTTATCCGCCCGGACGAAGTAGAGACATCCGAAGAGAATCTAGTAAGATTTGTCGATTCAACCGGAAGACTTAAACTGGTGATTGCCCATGACGTGATCCTGTTCGTGGAAGCGCAGGAGAACTACGTCACCATTCATTATATGGAAGGCAGCAAACGCAAAGAATACTCCTTGCGTCAGTCCATGAGGGGAATTGAAGATTTAATGGAGAAGCACGGTATCATCCGTTGTCAGCGGTCCTACTTCGTCAACCCGCGTCATGTAACGGTACTAAGGCGAGACAAGGAAGGATTCATCCAAGCGGAATTGGACATCCCCAGTACGCCTCCTGTTCCTGTCTCTCCGAAATACTACGAGCAATTAAGCAAGATGCTATAAACATCAATGCATATACTTGGCCAGTTTCTTCTGGGCAAGGAAGAGAACCCAGTCGGGTGTATGTTTGAGCAGAGGCGTAGAGAGCCAGTTAATAACCCCGGGAGTATCAGCCTGTTTGCCTTTGAATAGTTTCTTGAGTGCCCTCTTGACCAGTTTCTCCGGTGGGATAGAGACGGTCAGTGCGACAGCAAGTTTGCGGAGTTGAGGTGCGAGTCCGAAGAGTCCTGTATCTACCGCCCCGGGTGCCATAACGGTGATATGTACGTTATAGGGTTTAAGTTCGTACCAAAGGGACTTGGAAAAATTATATATGAACGCTTTGGAGGCGTTGTAGGTTTGGATTCCCGGCATCGCCATCCAGGCGGACATGCTACTCATATTTAATATATACCCGCGCCTGCGCGCGCACATGTCGGCAGCGAAGAGTCGCGTCATCTTGGCGACGGTCATCACATGTAGTTGCAACATGAGTTCAATTCGCCTGATATCCGTTTGACAGTAAGTATTGAAGAAAAAGACGCCTGCGTTATTGATGAGGACATCGACTTCATATCCTTGCTCCTTACACCATTCGTACAGGTTTTCTGCTGCATCATTCAGACTAAGGTCGGCATAGTGCGCGACCGTCTTGATGCCGTACTGAGCCGCCAAGTCTGCCGCTACATCCTTCAACTCTTTCTCCTGGTTGCTGACCAACAGCAAATCACAACGATAGTCACGCGCCAGCTGCGTGGCGTACTGCAAGCCGATACCGCTACTTGCGCCCGTTACTAATGCTAGCATCTTTCTCTAATTTAGCAATTTCTTTTTGAATACTCCTCGGAATATGTTCTCCGTCGCGCTCCACACAGTCGTGGCATTTCATGTTTTTGGAGTACATACGTCCGACGCAGTAGTTAGAACGTTTGCATCCGGCATGGTAATGCGGATTTGCCTCAACATGCTTCACGAAATCCGGATCTTTGATGAGCACGTGTGCTATCTGGAACAACTCGAATCCCTCGTCCATGATCTGTTGGCAGTTGTCACCGGATTGAACGCCTCCGACGTATATCAAGGGGATGTTGCTATCTTTCATTGCCTCCTGGAATTTCTTGGCCTTGTCCATGAAATAGAGTTCCTTAAAGGGCACGGTAGGCGTCATAATTTTCCCCACAAAAGGAATATGCAGCGCGGCCTTGAGCCACCAGAGGTCTTTCATGGACATGTAATGCGCAAGTGTCTTGATTGGCATAGCGCCGCCTAAGATCGTCATCGGGCTACGGCTTACTGTTCCTCCGGAAAGGACGATACCATGCACATGATGCTTCGCGATCTCTTTTGCAACCTGGATTCCTTCTTCAAAGCTCACACCCTTCCAACAGTCATCCCACATATTGGTTTTCACAACGACCGCCATGTCATCGCCGGCGTGGATCATAACCTCGTCTAGCACTTCATTAAGAAAACGCACGCGATTCTCGAAAGAACCACCATAGGCGTCATGTCGATGGTTGGTTCGCGGGGCGAGGAATTGGGAGATGAGATAGGCATGCCCGGCGTGAATCTCCACACAATCAAATCCGCACTCACGCGCGAAATCGACGGCCTCGCCGAATTTCTTCACGAGCGTGTGGATCTCCTCCACTTTCAATCGACGATGTATAGTCGGGCTATAGAGGTTGAACCATGTATCGGCACTAACAGGGATGCAATGACAACTGCTGATATGCGTCATGTTTCCGCAGTGTCCGAGTTGGATAGACGCCTTGGCTCCTTCGGCATGGATAGCATCGGTCATTTTCTTCATGTCGGGAATGATCTCAGGGCGAACATATAACTGTCCGTCGAACGAGACGCCGCTGAGGTCCACCGCACAATAAGCGACGGTGGTCATTCCTACTCCACCGCGAGCCACCGATACGTGGTAGTCCTGCAGTTCCTGCGTCGGCGCATTAGCGCGCGCCATATTCTCAAAAGCAGCGCTGCGGATAATACGGTTCCGCAGCGTGATAGGGCCCAATTGATAGGGGGTAAATAATTTGTTATTGGTCATTAGTAATTGGTCAATAAATAAACGGTATTATTCGTTTTAGTCTCTTACGGTCAAACTCGTCGGGGAACTCTTCCTCGTACTTCTTGTAAATCGAGTTAGCACGCGGTACCAGGTTGCAGCAACTGAACCAGAAGAACAGCAGTCCCGCCATCGACCAGGTCAAGATAGCAAATCCGAGCCACTCGGTAATCTCACCGAAGTAGTTGGCACTGGTAACGTATTTGTACAATCCTTTTTTAGGCAGATAATGATTCGTATCTCCGGGTTGACGCAGATGACGAATGACATGATCCGAGTGCATATTGATGATCCATCCGGTGAAGAAGATGATCGTACCGATAATGAACTGCGGGGTTGCAATCCAATCTGGCGTGTACATCTCCGGGTAGTACTGCGGTGCCAAATGGAAGAGCCAGTAACCCTGAATATAGCCGTTAATCAGATTCCAGAACACCGACAGAATCATGATCGCGAACGGCATCTTGCTCTTGCCTTTGAGCAAGAACGGAAAGACAAACGAACGCTGGAAATAATGGAACTCAAAGAAGAGGAAGAAGAGCCAGTACGGCGCTAGCTTGGTCACTCCTGCATAAAGCGGAAAGGACTTAAAATAGAGGTAGAGCATCACAAAGAATACCGGACACTCCATGAGCAACCATCCTACTTTGTTATTGATAGCAGGTCCCCATTTGTCAGAACGCATTTTGCCGTATCCCGCATCAACGAAATACAGGGAAACAAAAACGACAAACCCTACGATGAACATCACATAGAGCAAGTCGTAAAAGAAATCAATCGAGTAAATATTTTCCATTTGTTTGTTATATTAGTCGCACAAAAAGTTTGCAAATTTACGAAATTTATTTCGTATGAGCAAAAAATCTTAATAATCGGCAATTTTTTCTTTCTTTTGGCACACAAATAAGCCTAAAATGATTAAAATAATTCCTATCCATTTGGCTGCAGGCAGATGTTCCCCAAAGAAGAGAAACATCCAAAGCGCCGTAAAAGCGGGACGTATATTGTTGAACGCGTTGGCTTGTGTGACACCTACTTTCCGCAAAGCGGCGCAGAAGAGAATAAAAGCAATCACACTCGCAAAGACCGTCAGATACGCCACGCAACCGAGTGCAATTTGCATCTCGGACTGATAAATGGTAGATTGTAAATTGTAAATTGTTTCCGGTCCTTCCTTGATCCACCATATCGGAATGAAGAAAAAGAGGCTGATCAGTTGGGCATAGAAGATGAATGTGAGCGAGGTATAGCGTGCGGGTACTTTGCGCATCATAACGGAATCAATGACCGCTGCCGACACCGCAGCAAACGCCAAGAGAATGCCCCAATAGTTACCGATGGAATAGTCCTTGCTGCCTACCAGAGTGAGGACAAAAACGCCAAGTGTGGAGACGATGATACCGATGATGTTATTGCGTGTCACGCGTTCTCGAAGCAGTATCGCCGCGAAGATCGGGCTGAGCAGCGGACTGGTGGAAAGCAGCGTCTCGGCGATTGTAGGGCTATGAAGCGCATCGTAGGTAAAAGTCTCAAGCATATAATACAAAAAGGGTTGACAGAAACCGGCGATGATGAACAGCGGCAGATCGCGCCATTCTATTTTCTGGAGCCCGAAAAGGGTGCTCTTGTGACAGATAAGGCCGATGATGAGCATCAGCAACACGGAAGGTACGAAACGCAAGATGATCATGGTAAACGGAGGAAGGACTATCAGCGCGTGCTTGATAGCAATTCCGCTCACGGACCATATGATCATCGAAGCGATGAGGGCGAGCACGGCCACGTATTGTGTTTTATTCCCGCTAAGCGACATATTGTTGCATGTGTTAATGATAGTAAACGTTCTGTTTCAGCGGCTCTGGGTTGAGTCGTATCTGGATAGATGGGTTCGCCGATGATCACTTGCGTCAAGGGTTCATTAGCCGGCCCAAATAAGCGCCATAATCCTGTGCGCGGACGATAAGTCACGGCGCAAGGGATTATGGGTTTGTTGTATTTGTATGCCATCGTAAAGGCGCCTTTCTGGAAGGGTCGCAAAGGCTTGTACCAGTCCCATCGTTTAGCTTCGGGAAAGATATGAAACCAGTATCCTTTCTCGTTGTATTGGTCAAAGGCGGTATTGAAAGCTTTGAGCGCAGTCATTCCTGCCTCTGCCTCGGGGATGGGTATACCGCCCACTAATTTCATATAGAATCCGTCTTTGGTACGGAAGTTCGGCGCAAACATCGGGATACGGGTACGGTACGAAGCATGGATAGCGGTTAGCACCGACGCGCAGTCATGGCGATAACAATGATTCGCCACCGTGATAGCGCCGCGGCTGAGGTCAAAACGCTTAAGCCATCGACGAATGGGCCATGACGAACGATGCCATGTCGTCTCTCCTTCCCGTTTCCATCTCAACCCGTACCGAAGACGTAACACCAATCCTAAGATACGTAATACGACTGCATAACCCCAGAATATATGGCAATTTGTCCGCCAACTGTCATCAAAATAGGGATAATTAACATCCACCGGAGGGAAGTCTCGGTCATAGACGGGCTTGTAAAGCCCGACGTACGGATCGTCCTCGGGATAATTCATCGCGACCGGCGGCACATATGTTCCCGGCGTGACTTGCAATGCTTGATAGCGTTTATTTTCCATTGTCCGTTTTTATTAGTAAGAAATGCGCCCCAACGCTTCGTGCAGAAGCCCCGTCTTTATCGTCTCGGTCTCCGACAAAAAGAGTTGTTTGCGGTTGGGCTTGCAGCAGTTCCAGCACTTCTCTTGCGCAGTGTTCAGACGGTTTGAGAGCACCTAACTGCGGTGCAGCAATCATCAAATCAAACTGGGTTGTATCTATACCTAATGCATCCAGTTTCTCAGTCACGCAGCCATAGTCGGAGTAGATGGCGACTTGCAGTCCTGCCTCTTTGGCCAATCGGACGAGCGCCAGAACCTCCGGTCGCGGGTGATGGTAGAACCGAATGAGGCTCACCATGGTCGGCATATATACGGTATGGTACCATGTAGCCGCTATAGAAGCCGTCCACCAGTGACCACGTGCCATTTGGCGGAAGAATGCATCGAAGAACTCCTCTTCCGAAGCACAGTTCAGATAATGCATATTTCGCCGTGCCAAACGCTCGGCAGCCAAGAGCGGCAGACACCACCACAAACGACGCGCCATCCGTTTGGCGAGTCCGCGCTTGTCGTACAGTGTTCCGTCCAAGTCGAACACAACGGTCTTAATCCCGTTTAGCACGTCTGTTGGCAACTCGTGCTTTGCGAGTCTCTGCTCTTTGTCTTCTTCTTTCATCGATCTTGTCAGCTCGGTTAATAATATTCTCACTCAATTGGTCGAAGCGGCTCTCCAAGCGCTGTAACAAGTTGAACTTGGAGCGTCGTTTCTCGTCCTGCATCAGGAGGTTGAATTTGAATTGTCCGTCCCGGAAACCATCCTTGAGACACGCCGCTTTGAATCGGGCATAGGCGTTGGACAGGAGGATATGTGTCTCGGGGTCATGCAACCGGAACGACTGGCGTTTGGACTCATACTCAAGATTGATATGCTGCAGTTTCTCGTCCACTACTTTGGTAAAGGCTTCCGCCTGTTCCTGACGAATCTTCTCGTCCGCGAACTCGTAATAGAAATGGTACTTGGAGCCCTCTATATCGGCAAATCCAACGAAGAACTTCGTCTTCATTCCGGTCTCATCTTCCGCCTGATGGACTGCGTCCATGAACTGCGGCTCATACAGTTTCTCTCCGGTCATGGAGACGATACCGTTGACCTTGCTCACCATATGAACCGTAGGCGTGTTCTTATATCGGCCGCCTACTTCGACAAGGTCATTCATGTTATAGCGGAAAAGCCCCGAATAAGTCGTCACATAAGCACAATACCGTTTGCCTATTTCCAACTCGTCGATCTGCAGGAAATGTTTGCGGGGACTGTCCAGTTCACTTTCCTCCACAAACTCGTAATAATGAAACTGCGGGAAGAGTACCGATTCGTTAGTCTCGTCCAGCGAGAAGCCGAAACGGCATTCGGTGGCGATGTACCCCAGTTCCTGGTAGTACGTTTTGTTCCAGTCAAACTGGTCCATATACTTGTCCATGTAAATCTTCGTATTGCCGCATTTCCACGTGCTGAGGTATTGCAGCCACGGCCAGAAATCCTTCGGATAGAGATGTCCGGTATCGGCGAGTATCTTCCTCAATTCAGCGGCACGTTCGGGTTTAGGCATGATATAAGCGTCCAACTCCGAGCGTATCTCAAACGGGATATCGAAGTCCTCGCAAATCGTACCTTTCTCGATGTCCGTGATCATCTCTTCCGTATTCTCATTCATCACTCGCAGCAGTTCAAGGATAGTAGAGGGATTGGCGGTGGCCCAAAGCGTGACGTCCCGATGCTGCAACGCGAGGCGCATGAGGGTATAGTTACGCGCGGCGTAGTCAGGAATCGACATGACCGCCGCAGGACCGGTATAGTGCTTCTTAATGATAGGCGGGATGTCGCGCACGAGCACGCCGCTGACTGCGCCGAAGAGCGTTCCATCCGGGGCGTAGCCTTCGCACTCCTTACCTACCGTCGTGAAGATATGTCCGCCGAAGATACGGTCGCGATGCTTAACGAAATTCCATGTCCAGATATGCGACATCTTCCCATAAACATCCTTGAGGTACTTGTGGGTCATAGGAATCCATTTGGGCTCGGACGTAGTTCCGGAAGTAGTCGCGTACATATCAGGCTTACCGGGAAAAAGCACGTTCTCTTCGCCATGTTTATGCCGCTCCACATAGGGACGCAGGGTCTCAAAACTGTTGTTCACAGGCACATAGAGACGGTAGAGCCGAAAAAGGTCTTCCGCCGTGGTGGCAGACAATATACGTTCGAAATGATGCTCTTTGCCATAGACGGTATCCCGCGAAATAGTGAGTATGTCTCGCAAGGTCTTCTCCGCTGTATGACGCGGTTTACGACTCCAGAAACGTAAACGCAAAGTCTGCGCGCCGCCTACGAGCATGAGCATAAAATTGATGATCCACGGGTACGGCAACGCCCTTCCCTGTTGATCCAAATACGGTTTAAACTTTTTAGCCATAATACGCCAAAATACAATTCGGGTGCAAAGGTACAAAAAAAAGTTGAAAGTTGAAAGTTGAAAGTTGAAAGTTTATGTGATTTAAAGGGGAAAACGTACTTTTTTTCAAAAAAGTGCGTAGGTACTTGCGTATGTAAAAAAAAAGCAGTACCTTTGCAGTCCAATTGGAGTATTATGGAATTTACGCATTTACATGTACACTCTCACTACTCGTTGCTGGACGGATTGAGTAAGGTGGAAGAGATAGTGGATAAATGTCAGGCGACCGGCATGAACGCTGTGGCACTGACCGATCATGGCAACATGTACGGCATCAAAGATCTGCTGGACTACTGCAAAAACGTCAATAAGAAGCGCAAAGAAGCCGCTGAAGCGGAGGGTAAGGAATTTATTGCTTTCAAACCCATCGTGGGCACAGAGGCATATTGTGCACGCCGCGGACGACACTCTATGAAAGACGACAAAGCGGTGAACGGAGAGGGACGTACGTATGTCATTGACCGCTCCGGATGGCATCTTATCCTGCTGGCCAAGAATATGACGGGATACCATAACTTGTGCCGTTTGGTGTCCGCAGGTTACATGACCGATGCGTTTTACCATACCCCGCGTATCGATAAGGAGCTGTTGGAGAAATGGCACGAAGGTATCATCTGCTGCTCCGCCTGCCTGGGAGGCGAGTTGCCGCAGAAGATTCTCGACGGCATCGCCAAAGGCGGGGATTTTACCGAAGCGGAACAGACCGTACAATGGTTCAAGAACCTATTCGGAGAAGACTATTACATAGAGCTCCAGAGGCACGAGACGCAAAAACCAAATGCGGATGTAGAGGTGTATGAGCGGCAGAAACAGGTTAACCCTGTCCTAATCGACCTCGCGCGCAAATACGGCGTCAAGATCATTGCTACCAACGACAGTCACTTTGTGAACGAAGAAGATGCAGAGGCGCACGACCGGTTGATATGTCTGAGCACGAACCATTTCGTGAACGATGTAAACCGAATGCACTATACCAAGCAGGAATGGCTCAAGACGCCCGAAGAGATGGCCGAAATCTTCAGCGACATCCCCGAAGCGCTGGCGAACACGCAGGAGATTGTTGATAAAGTAGAGATCTACGACATCGACCACGGACCTATCATGCCTAAGTTCGACATTCCCGCCAGTTTTGGCAAAGAGGAGGACTATCCCGATCGTCTGGCGTTCGAATCGGCTTACTTGCGTCACCTGACCATGCAAGGCGCGCTGGAACGGTACGGCCAAGAGCGGCTGGATACAGACGAGGAACTAAAAGAGCGAATCGAGTTTGAGCTCAATACGATCATCAGCATGGGTTTCCCGGGTTATTTTCTGATTGTAATGGACTTTATCCGTGCCGCACGCGAAGAACTGGATGTGTCGGTAGGACCGGGACGTGGTTCAGCGGCTGGTTCCGTAGTAGCGTACTGCCTCAAAATAACAGACCTCGACCCGCTGAAATATGACCTCCTGTTCGAGCGTTTCCTCAACCCGGACCGTATCTCCCTACCCGATATAGATACCGACTTCGAAGACTGCGGACGACAGAAAGTGTTGGACTACGTGAGCCAGAAATACGGTGAGACGCATGTGGCACATATTGTGACGTACGGCAAGATGGCGACGAAGTCCGCGTTGGCTGATGTAGGGCGTGTGCAGCAGATACCCTTGGCGCAGGTGAATGAACTGAAAGGACTCATCCCCGATCGCGAATTCCCGGATTCTGTGCTCAAAGATGTGCCGCCTGGCGCCAAGAAACCCAAAGTGAACCTCAAAAACTGCTATAAGTACATCGACGAACTCAAACGCGAGTACGAGACTGGCGATGCCAACACGCGTTCGATGCTGCAATACGCGGCGCGGCTCGAAGGCACGATACGGCAAGTCGGCGTTCATGCATGCGGCGTGATCATCGGCGCAGATGACCTGACTAATTTTGCGCCGCTCTCTTCCGTTGAAGACAAGAACAACAAGAAACGAGTGCTCGTCACCGAATACGACGGGCATGTGGTGGAGTCTGTCGGCCTGATCAAGATGGACTTCTTGGGCCTTATCACGCTGACGATCATCAAAGAGTGCCTGCGTAACATCAAGAAAGCCCGCGGCATCGATATCGACATCGACCATATACCTATCGACGATGAACTGACCTATAAGCTGTTCCAGGAAGGCCGCACGGTGGCCGTGTTCCAGTTTGAGTCCGGCGGAATGCAGAAATACCTGCGCGAACTCAAGCCGACCGTCATTGGTGACCTCATCGCCATGAACGCTCTCTACCGACCGGGGCCGATGGACTACATCCCGCAGTTCATCAAACGCAAACAAGGACTGGAAGCGGTGACTTATGACATCCCCGTCATGGAGAAATACCTCAAGGACACCTATGGGGTCACTGTCTATCAGGAACAGGTCATGCTACTGAGTCGACTGCTGGCTAACTTCACCCGCGGCGAGAGCGATAAGCTTCGTAAGGCGATGGGTAAGAAACAAATGGCGGTATTGGCGTCCCTCAAAGACAAGTTCATGGACGGCGGTAAAGCCAACGGACATGACCCTCAAGTGCTGGATAAGATATGGCACGACTGGGAGAAATTCGCCTCTTACGCATTCAATAAATCGCACGCAGCTTGCTACTCGTGGGTAGCGTACCAGACGGGCTACCTCAAAGCGCATTACCCGGCGGAGTTCATGGCCGCTAACCTCACCGTCCATAAGGACGATATCAAAGAGGTCACAAAACTCATGGACGAATGTAAAGTGCTGGGACTGAGCGTGTTAGAGCCCGATGTCAATGAATCGGAGTTGACCTTCACCGTCAACAGCAAAGGCGATATCCGTTTCGGTTTGGGAGGTATCAAAGGTGTAGGCGAAGGAGCCGCAGAAGCCATCATCTCCGAGCGGGAGAAGAACGGCAAATACACCGGTATCTTTGATTTCCTGGAGCGCGTCAACTTGCAGTCCTGCAACCGCAAGACGATTGAGAATCTCGCGCAAGCCGGCGCATTCGAATGCTTTGACGACATCTACCGCGAGCAGTTCTTCGGCGTCAACGATGATGGAGAAAGCGGACTCGACCTGCTGATGAACTACGGCAATAAATGGCAGGCAGACAAGATCAACAACGCCAATTCGTTGTTCGGGGATTTGGATCTGGCGGTGGAAGTCAAACATCCTGTGCTGCCCAACGCCGCGCGCTGGGACACGATCGAGCGACTCAACAAAGAAAAAGAACTGATCGGTATCTACCTCTCTGCGCACCCGCTGGATGAGTATGCGTTCGAAGTGAACGAGCTATGCAACACCACAGCGCACGACTTGGCGCTTTTCGATAAATGGCGAAAACCGGATGTGCGTAACGAAGCGGAGATCAGCCTGCAGAAACAACGTATCGAAGAACCGGAAGAAGTGCCTTTGCTGCCTTCGGAGTTCCTTGCCGCACATAAGAACCAGTCCTGTCTGTTTGGTGGTTTGATCACCGAAGCAGAACAATTACGCAGCCAGAAAGGCAACCCTTACGGCCGATACACGATAGAGGACTATACGGGTAGTTACCAGTTTGTGCTCTTCGGCAACGCCTATAGCCAGTTTGCACACTTGCTGCTCAAAGACATGCACGTGCTCGTCACCGGTGTCGTACAGCAACGAGGCGCAGGGATGAAATGGTTCAAGGAAGCGAAAGACGAGGAAGCCGAGTTCGAGTTCATGGTTCAACGCGTGGATACGCTCAACGAAGTACAGGACAAGCGTGTGGAGGGCATCAATATTCGACTGAACTTAGATGCACTGACTTTCGAGACGATCGATGAGTTGGCGGATGAGATCCAAGCGAACAAAGGTCCAGAACGACTGCATGTGTCGGTATTCAATCCCATCAATCGCCATCAAGTAGCGCTCACCAGCCGTACCAACGCCGTGCGCGTCACGCCGCGATTCTATAAATGGCTCACCCAAAAACGGATGGAAGGAGTGCTGGCTTTCAACGTGGTGGAGAAAAGTTGAAAGTTGATAATGGATTGTTGAAAGTTGAAATACAGCGAAGCGATCACATATTTGTATAACTCGCGTCCGCCCTTTCATATCGTAGGCGCGGAGGCGTATAAACCGGGCTTGGAGAACACCTTGCGTCTCATGGCGCATGTGGGGAATCCGCACGAAAAGTTGAAAGCGATTCATGTAGCGGGAACCAACGGAAAGGGTTCAACTTGCCATCTTATCGCCGCTGCTTTACAAGCCGCTGGACTCAAAGTAGGACTGTTTACTTCGCCGCATTTAGTGTCCCTCACCGAACGTGTCCGTATCAACGGAACGCCTATCGCAGAAGACGAAGTAGCAGCTTTTGTTACCAAGCATAAGGACTTTTTAGACCAAGTTCAGCCTTCGTTTTTTGAGACCATGACGATGATGGCCTTTGACTATTTCGTGCGCGAACAAGTCGATATTGCGGTTATTGAAGTTGGACTCGGAGGACGACTCGATAGCACGAATGTGCTCACGCCGATTCTTTCTGTCATTACCAATATCGGTCTGGATCACACGGAGTTTTTGGGAAACACGCTGACTAAGATTGCCCGCGAGAAAGCAGGTATCATCAAACCTCACGTGCCTTGCGTCATTGGCGAGACACACCCGCAGACCATGAATGTGTTCCTCGACCGCGCGCGCGAGTGCGAAATATTAGGAGAAGGACTGGAGACGACAGACTGCCGAATTTGGTTTGCTGACCAATGCGGTTTCCTGCGTCGCGAGCGATTGAAATACGCGCCGCAATGCGAGTTGAAAGGCAACTACCAGGAACAAAATCTCCAAACAGCGTTCGTTGCCTTAAGAGCATTGACCAATATCCAATGTCCAATATCCAATATCCAAATTGCCGAAGGCTTTGCACACGTTTGTACGTTGACAGGCTTAAGAGGGCGATGGGAAACGTTAAGCGAGCATCCTCTGACGATATGCGATACGGGTCATAACAGTCACGGACTGCAATACGTTGCGCGGCAACTCAAAGAGTTGACCAACCCGCATATATACATCGTCTTCGGGATGGTGAACGACAAAGATACCGATGTCGTTATGCGTTTGCTGCCCCAAGGAGAAAGGTACCACTATATCTTTACAAAGCCGAACACGCAACGCGCAAGAAGCGCACAAGAGATGCTGGCGTTATGGGGAAAAGAAGGAATTGCAATCGAAGACCCCGAAGAAGCGCTTCGTTATGCACAAGAACATGCAGCGCCGGAAGACGCGATCTTCATCGGCGGCAGTAATTACCTCGTTGGCGAAGTTCTGTCGAAGAAATATCAAACAGCGGTGCGTTCTTAAGGAAAACCAAAGAGCGAAAATCTTCAATCTTCAATTTAAAATCTTCAATCGTTGAACTTCCTTTTCTCGGATAGACGAAAATACGGAAGTTCGACGCTATATATTCATATTCTCTCCATTGGTCGAAAATAGCGATATTGTCTTCGCCGATGACCAGTGTGAACTCGTGTTGGGGATAGGCTTCTTGGAGTGCCCGCAGGGTATTAGCAGTATAGGAAGGACGCGGAAGGTTAAACTCAAAATCCGATGCCACCAAACCCGGGATGTCTTGGATCGCCTCGCGTACTGCTTCCAGTCGTTCTTGTTCGGGGGCTAAAATTCCCGCAGGTTTCAAGGGATTATTGGGGCTGACCAACAGCCAAAGTTCATCGAGATCCGTATTCTCAATGACCCATTTTGCTAATCCCACATGGCCGAAATGCACAGGATTGAAACTACCTCCGTAAATCCCTATTTTCATCGATGATCGCGTCTAATTGTTCGAACGCGTGCGTAAGGTCGTCATTAACCACCACGCGGTCGAAATGCTTCATATCCTCCAACTCAATCTGTGCCTTGGCCAAGCGTTTCTCAATCATCTCCGGACTGGTATCTCCGCGGCCTTCCAATCGCCGACGCAGTTCTTCGATGGAGGGCGGGCAAATGAAGATTGACGTAGCCTCGTCGCCCAAGATCCGTTTGAGTTTGAGACCACCTTTCACATCGACGTCAAATAAAACCTGCCGTCCTGCCGCTTCGATACGGCGGATCTCTTCCTTGAGCGTTCCGTAATAAAGCCCTTCATAGACCTGCTCGTATTCAATGAAATCCTCGTTCTCAATACGTTTTTGGAATTCCTCGACTGAGATGAAATAGTACTCCTTGCCGTGTACTTCCTGCCCACGCGGAGGACGAGTGGTACAAGACACGGATAACTCAAACAAGTTCGGATGCATCGTCAGCAGATGCTTCACCATAGTGGACTTCCCACTACCCGAAGGCGCACAGAATATATAAATCATTTTTAATTTTTAATTTTTAATTTTTAATTAAAGCACGTTCAGTACTTGTTCCTTAATTTGCTCCAATATATCTTTCATCTTGACGACGATGATTTGCATCTCGGATTGGTTCGATTTACTTCCCAGCGTATTGATCTCGCGTCCCATCTCTTGGGCAACAAATCCAAGCTGTTTGCCTTCGCCTTTCGTCCTTTCGCCATTCGCCATTACTTCTTTGAAGTAACGGATATGGTTCGTCAGGCGCACTTTCTCTTCGGTGATATCGAGTTTCTCGAGGTAATAGATCATCTCTTGTTCCAGTCTGTTGCGGTCTATTTGCGCTTGCGTCTCGGCACTCAGTTGAGCGAGATTCTGCTCCAGGCGCTCTTTGATTTTCGCTACCCGACCCTTCTCAAACGGTTCTACCTGGGCCAGTAATTCCGAGATGCCATCCAGTTTCTCATTGAACATAGCTTGCAGCGCCGCTCCTTCTTGGGTACGGAAAGCGATAAAAGCGTCTATGGCTTCGTTCAGCAATGCCTGTATCCCGTTCCATTCCTCTTCGGTCAAGTCTGAACTGTCTTCCTGTACTTTGAGCACATCGGGAAAACGCATAATAGCGGCCATGACCTCTGTCGGCACGTCACCAAACTGCGCTTTGTATTGCTCGGCATAACGCTGAACCGCTGCCCAATTGATCGGCGTTACATCATTGAGAGACGAAGTCTCGCTCATTCCATCATTCATCAATACCAAATCCACTTTCCCTCGTTCCAGACGCTGAGTCAGAAGGGTTCGTATGTCCAACTCGCGGCTGCGCAGTTGGGGCATCAAGCGCGTGTTGATGTCCATCGATTTGGAGTTCAGTGACCGAATCTCACAGATTATTTTTTTTCCTCGAAATTGGCTTTCGGCTTTGCCATAACCGGTCATGGATAAAATCATTTCCCTATAATATTTTAAAAAAAAACCTAAATGACACCGTCATTGTTTTGACACCTTCGTGTCTTGTTTCTTTGTCTGCTAAATCTCTCGTTCAAATACATTTGACGAGCACTTTATCATCCAAATCCACACTCTTCGAGTAAAAACCAATGACGGACATAAACATAAAAAACATTATTA
>Ga0265298_10006052_pt1 | contig 15028 bp, 9 predicted proteins | sample AusTroGonzalo_MG_3_FD_193486 | JGI IMG/M metagenome (GOLD analysis project Ga0265298, IMG submission 193486) | Bovine rumen microbial communities from tropical cattle in Woodstock, Queensland, Australia - Gonzalo_01 | ecosystem: Host-associated > Mammals > Digestive system > Stomach > Rumen ... | reverse complement strand
AGCCAGGTCCAGACTTCGTCCGTGAGGCCCTGGTCGTAGGCGTTGAGCCTTTCCGTGCCCATTTTCATGATTAGGTTGTCCAGCACCACGAAGTGGATGCCGCCCGCGTTGAAGGAATAGTTTCTGGGGCCAAAGTGCTCTTCGAACGGCACGGCGGCGGCATCGTCGTCGGCCGCGGAGGTGTCGTTGTCGTGGTTGCCGATAATGTTCCAGGTGGGGTAGCCCACCCGTGCCAGCCCGGCTGCGTAATTGTCGAACAGGGCCATGTTCTCGTGTACCAGGTCCCCCAGGCAGATGCCGTACACCTGCCGGTCGGTGATGCCGGCGGCCACCTGGGCCAGTTCCGTATACAGGTCTTCGCAAATCTCCAGGGAGTGGTAGCCAATCTTGTCGTAGCGGGCGCTGGAGGCCCGGGGCTGGGGATCGGCCGATACCAGGAGCGTGAAGCGGTTGGGGTTCTGGACCGGGGTGAGGGCGAAGGTCCCGAAGTCGTAGGCGCTGCCCGAGAGGGTGGCGTCGGCCATGCGTTTGTAAAATCGGGGCAGGCCTTTTTCTACCGGCGGCAGGTATCCCGAGGGCGTACTCACGAACACGAAGCGGACGTGGTAGAGCAGGCTTTTGAAGTAGAAGGAGCCGTCTTTCCGGGTTTGGACGCAGAGCTGGCCGTCGGAGACCACAACGCCCTCCAGCCCCTTGCCCGTGGCGGCATCCACCACCCGGCCGAACAGATTGTAGCTGCCCTCGCGGGGCGGCGGCAGGAGTTCTTCCGTGGGGTTGGTGTCCCCGCCGTCCGGCTTGGGCCCGGGTTCTTGCCGGGGCGTCTCCTTGCATCCCCCCGCCAGCAGGGCCAGGGTCAGCAGCATATGCAGTATGCTTTTCATAGTCTCACAAAACTACACATAATCCGGCAAATATCAAACTGCCCCCGTCATGGCCTGCTCCGACCGGCCATCTGGACCGCCAAGCCATCATTTTTGTCACTTTTTGCTGGCTCAGCGGTCGTTCTTGACCGCCAGGCCATCATTTTCGGCTGTTTTTGCTGGCTTAGCGGTCAATTTCTTCCGCCAGGCCGTCATTTTTGGCCATTTTTGACGGCTTAGCGGTCAATTTCTTCCGCCAGGCCATCATTTTTGCCAATTTTTGCTGGCTTGACGGTCATGTTCTTCCGTCAAGCTGTCATTTTGGGTTCTTTTTGCCGGCTCGTCAGTCGTCATGGCCGACTTGATCGGCCATCTCCTGCCTGCCGGGACGCTGTTCCTTCGCTCAGCCGGCGGAAACGGGGCCGTCCCGGTCGCTGGACGTCGCAACTCCTCCTTTTACGGCCCCGGCCTTCGGCCTGGCCCGTAACGTCGTCGAACAAGCTCCGTCCTGCCGCCTTCGGCGTCACCGCTCCCTCCTCAGGCCCTCGCGCATTCCCGTTTCCGCCCATTCGCTCTGGAATCAGCGCCCCGCCTCTCCGTCATGGCCGGCTCCGACCGGCCATCTCTGCCGCTGGGCCATCATTTTTGGGGGCCATGTCTGCCTGGCGGAGGTTGCGGAAGGGCTATATGAGGGTGAGTTCCTGCAGGAGGTACTCGGTGCCGAAATAGTGGCGGAGGACCCAGAGGACGTAGCGGATGTCCACGCAGACGCACATGTTGTAGCCGTCCACGGCTTCGAAGTCGGAGGCGAGCGATTCCTTGTTGCCGTCAAAGGCCAGGCCGATGAGCTCGCCTCTGGCGTTGAGTATCGGGGAGCCGGAGTTGCCGCCGGTGATGTCCAGGTCGGTGAGGAAGTTCACGGGATAATCGGCCGGGGGCAGGACGGCCTTGAAGGCGTCGGGATAGGCGAAATCGTAGTTGTCGGGGTTGTATTTCTCGCGGAGACCGCGGGCGGTGCTTAGCCAGTGGCAGTGCACGCCGTCCCAGGGGTTCAGGGAGGCCACCCGGCCATAGCTGAGGCGCATGGTGGAGTTGGCGTCGGGATATTGCGGGATGCCCTGGCGCGACAGGAGGTCGTAGCGGGCCGCCACATAGGCGCGGCGCAGCTCCAGCAGTTCGGTGGCGGGCCGTTCTTTCTCGTTGAGTTCGCGCATGGCCAGATCGTGCACAAAGCAGTAGAGCGGGTCCTCTTTGATGGGGCCCGTGAGCTTCCCGCTGGCCACGCAGGAGTGGTTCCACAGCCAGTCGGCCATGGCGTCGTAGTCGGTCCCGAAGCGCTGGATCAGGTCCTGGTGGATGGGTTTCAGGAAGCTGGGATCGATGTGGGAAAGGAATTCCTGGGCCGAATAGGCCAGCAGTTCTTTCTCTACCCGGGGATCGACCTCGGTCAGGCCGGCGGTGAGAATCTGCTGCTGGCGCAGGGTGTCTTCCTTGGCGCTTCCCATCTTGAGGAGGGTGCGGGCAATAAACAGGCCCCTAACCAGGGTTTCCCGGTAATAGACTTTCTGCCTTTCAATGTCTGTGCTTTCGGTATAGATCTGTTCCAGGTTGGCCATGAGGCGGGCGTAGCGGGGGTCGTTCCGCAGCGGCTCCTCCTGCTGGCGGCGCTGCTCGATGACGCGGAAGCGGTGCACGCAGTCGGTCTCGCCCACCTGCAACTCGGTGATGTTGCTCAGGCTGAAGAAGGCGTTGGAATACTTCATGCGCACGGCGGGGTCGGCATCCATCCATTTGCGGATAATCTCCATCTGGTGGCCGCGCAGGCGGTTGGAGACGGGCCGTTCCACGTTGATGGTCTGGTCTATTTCCGCGGCGGAACTGTAGCGGTTGGTGCGGCCGGGATAGCCGATGACCATGGTATAGTCCCCTTCCCGAAAGCCCTGGGTGTTGATCTTGAGGAAGCGGCGGGGCCTGAGGGGCTGGCCGTCGTGGTCATAGACCCGGCAGATGGTGAAATCGGCCTTGTGCTGGGGCCATTCCCAGTTGTCTTCGTCGCCGCCGAACGAGGCCACCTGCACCGGCGGGGCTGCTACCAGGCGCACGTCCTTATAGCGGTCGTACAGGCACAGGTAGTATTTCTCGCCGGACCACATCGTGGCCAGGCTGGCTTCCTGGCCGGTCAGGCGGGCATATTTTCTCTCCATGATGGAACACAGGCGGCGGTTGCCGAAGTTCTGGCGCTGCGCCTTGAGCGAGTCAATCAGCTGCTTTACCTCGTCCGTGACGTCCAGCACCCGGCGCAGGAAGTAGACCTCATTCCCTTTCAGGCGGATCTCCTGGTCGCGGCTGGTGGCCCAGAATCCCTTCTCCAGGTAGTTGCATTCCGGCGTGCTCAAGGCGGCGATGTCGCTGTAGGTGCAGTGGTGGTTGGTGATCATGAGGCCTTCCGGCGAGATCATGCTGCCCGTGCAGTAGAAGCCCAGCGACACAACGGCATCGGCCAGGCCGCCCGCCTCTTCGTTGTATATTTCCCGGGCGCTCAGCTTAAGTCCCCTTGCTTTCATGTTTTTCTCCAGCGCCTGGTTCAGGCACTGAATGAGCCACATCCCTTCATCGGCCCGTGCCACCGGGGCTACACACCAGAGCAGCAGGAGGGAGAGAATACACTTTTTCATCTATTGTTCGGTATAAACTTCGAGTAACACATCGCCGGAAGCCATCTTGCGGGCCAGCCGCCGTACGTCGGCTGCCTTGATGCTTCCTATCATTTTCTGGTAATCATATTGATATTCCCAGCCCCAGAGGGCGCTCATCTTGAGGCGGTCCAGCTGGTTGGACAGCGACCGTTTGACGCGGGCTTCTGTCTCGCCGTGGCGTTTGACCAGGTACTTGGCGGCCACGGCCATCTCGGCTTCCGTGGGGCCATCCTGGCACAGGCGGTCCATCTCGTCGCGGACGTCTTGCACCAGCAGTTCCGTCATGTCGGGGCGGGTCTGGAACTGCACGACGCCCAGCCAGGGCTGTTTGGGATTCTCCGGAACCTGGGAGGTATAGCCCACGTGGTAGGCTCCGCCGCGCGCTTCCCGGATGAGGTCGATGTAGCGGGCGCTCAGGATATAGTCCAGGAAGTCGGCCACTACCAGGGTGCGCGTGTCGGTCCTGACGGGCTTGATGAAGGCGTAATAGACATGGGACAGGGGTTCCGACTGGGGCGGCTGCTGCTCGGCCAGACGGGTGAATCCCTTCACCGTCAGTTTGGGCTCGTCCACCTTGGCGGGCTCGTAGGGATAGCCGCTGTCCAGGGAGGCGACATAGCGGCACACGTAGTCTTCTATGCGGCTGCGGTCCAGGTCGGAGGTGATGAACAGTTTCAGGTTCTTCCAGTCGCCCAGGGAGCGGTGGAACACGTCTTCCACCAGGGCCATGTCCAGGGCCTCGACGGCGGTGGAATCCGGCTCCTGCATCCAGGGGTGGTTTCCATACACGAGGCGGTTGCATTGCTCGTCAAAAGCCGTACGGGGGTTCTTCGTGCGGCTCAGGCTCTTGAGCTGGTTCTCCTTGGCTTTTTCCAGTTCGGCGGGGGTGCCGAAGAAAGGCTCGCTCAGGGTGAGGTGCGCTGCCTTGAACGCATTCTCTTCCTTGCCGTTCCCTACCGTATAGGTTATGGTGCAGGCGGTTCGTCCTGGGGTGACGACATACCCCAGGCCGGCCAGGCTGGGATGGGTGCGGAACTCGGTCTTGTCAATGCCCCGGAAGCCCAGGTGCTGGCCCATGTATCCGGCGGCCAGCCGGGCCGATGTAATCTGCTCCTGCGGATAGGTCTTCATGCCGGTTTCGAAGCGCCAGCCCATGGCCAGATGGACATTGGACACCAGCGGATCGCTGGGCTGGTAGTACACCCGGGCGCCGTTGGAAAGGGTCCAGATCTCGTAGCCTTTCTTTTTGCTCACCTTGCGGATGCTGCCCGCCGGGGTGTTCACCGTGAGGTCGGGCAGGCTGTAGTGGAGGAAGGCAGGCTCCAGGTTTTCGGCATCCACCTGCGCCAGGGCCTGCTTCATCTGCTGGGCCGACGGGGCCAGGCCGGGCTCTTCCTGGGGATTGTAGCAGTTGGCATAGATGACCTCGCTCTCCAGGAACATCCGGTCCGGATAGGGGAGGATGTCCTCATAGGTGATGGCCCCCATCACGCGGCTCTGCAGTTCCTTCATATCGGCCGGATTGACCAGGGGATGATTGTTCAGGAAATGGTCCAGGGCCACTTTCACCACCTGCTCGCTCTTCACTTCTTCCCGGCTCGTTTCGCGGTCCAGGTGATAGCGCTGGGCCGTGAGGAGCTTGGCCACCTCAAATTCTTCGGGGCTGATGCCGTACTGCAGCAGGCGGCGGATTTCCCGGTGGGTAAAGGCCAGCGACTCCTTGAGCAGTTCCTTTTTCCGGGGCGTGACGGTGAACAGGGAGATGTAGTAATCCGGTTCCGAGTCGGAGAAGACCAGGATGGCGGTGCGGGCCGGGGAGTCTTTGGCCTGGCAGGCCTGCTTGAGGCGCTCGCTCAGCACGGAAGACACGATGTTCCGGCAGAATGCGTCTTTGTAGAAACTTTCCCGGCCGCGCTCCAGGGGGGTGGGATAGGGTTGCTTGTAGATGATTTTGACCGCCTGGAACTTGATGCGGTTGTCGGTCATGTTGGCAAACAGGGGCTCGGACAGATAGGGCGGGAAGTACTGCTCTTTCTGCGGGGCGTTTTCCGGCATGGGAATATCGGCAAAGCACTTGCGGACCTTGGCTTCCATCCAGTCCACGTCAAAGTCGCCCACGATGATGATGGCCTGCAGGTCGGGCCGATACCACTTGTGGTAGAAGTCCAGGATTTCCTGGCGCTGGAAGTGGTTGATGACATCCAGCGAGCCCAGTACGCTGCGCTGCGTGTGCTTGGCGCCTTTGTAAATGAGGTCGTTCTGCAGCCGGGCCATGCGGGAACGGGGGTCGTCCCGCATGCGCCACTCCTCGCTGATGACGCCCCGCTCGTCGTCCAGGGCCTGGGGTTCGCAGGAGATGTCGCACGACCAGTCGTGCAGGATCAGGAGCACGGAATCCACGAAGGATTCCCGGACCAGGGGCACGACGGAGATGTTGTACACCGTTTCCCGCCGGGTGGTGAAGGCGTTGACGTTGTACCCGAAACGCACGCCTTCCTTGGCCAGGAACTTGAGCAGGCCGTTTTCGGGATAGTGCCGGGTGCCGTTGAAGGCCATGTGCTCCAGGAAATGGGCCAGGCCGTCCTGGTTGTCCTCTTCCTGCAGCGCGCCCACGTTATGGGCGATGTAGAACTCGGCGCAGCCGGCAGGGTTCTCGTTGTGGTACAGGTAATAACTGAGGCCGTTGGGCAGTTTGCCGGTTCGGAAGCCGGGGTCGGCCTGGATAGTTTGAGCCGGGGCAACGCCGCAAAGCAGCAGGGCGGCCAGAAGGAAAAAGAACTTTTTCATGCGCTAAAAACTGCAGCCCAGGCAGATGCTGGCTACATTCCTGTTCCCTCCGTTCAGGTACTGGGGCGCGGCAAGCAGGGAACAGAAGCTGTCGGACAACTTGATATAGGGGATAAACTTCGGGGATATGATCCGGGCGTATTCCAGTTCGATGCCGGCGCCCAGGCGGCTGGCCGTTTCGAATTCGAACTGCCGGTTGGAATAATCGTCGAACGAGCGCATGGTGCTCACCGCACCGCTGGCCAGTTTGTCCTTGCGCGGCTGTCCGAAGCCGGTGAGGAAGGAGGCCGATGCCAGCACGGAGAAGACATGCTTATTCACCTGGAAGTGGCGCCCGCCGCTCACGGCAGCGTTCAGGCTCACGGAACTCCAGTCCCGCGAGAACGGATAGACCGTGGTCTGCTGCAGCTTACAGTCGGCGCCGGCTCGGGCCCGGATTTCCCACTGGGGAAGGTAGCCGGAGGAGGTGTCCCCGAAGTAGGCGTAGGACACGGCCGCCCGGATGTCGTTGCGGGAGAAAGTCTGGCTTTGGCCCAGATAGACAATCTTGCCCGACATGCCCACTTCGGCCTCGTGCCTGTAGGTGTTGGTGAAGTTGTTCACCAGGCTATAGGAGGCTTCGAGCCCCATTTTGTGCAGGTTGCGTCCCTGGGGATGGACGAAGGTGCCGTTGTAGGACACTTCGGGGCCCTTGAACTCGCAGAACACCACCGACGTGGAACTCCGGTTGCCGTAGTAGCCCTGGTGGTAACAGGCGCGGAGTTCGCCGCAGTAGCGGGACTCGTCCCGGGTGGCGACGGCCTGCAGGGCCAGCCCGTAGAACGAATGGGAAAGGGGACGCTCGTTGGTGACGGAAATGTATCCCGCATCTCCCTCGAAGCGTTCCCGCGAGCCGCAGAAACTGCCCTGGTCCACCAGCATGTAATAGTCGTGATCGACCGTTCCGAACAGCTTGCCGCTGATTTTTTCCAGCGTGTGCCGATAAATCAGGTTCACCCCCATCGAGAAACGGGGGCTGAGCTGGAACATGGCGCCGGGCCGCAGGGACATGTCCATCCAGACGTTCTGGAAGCGGGGGTCCTTGTATTTGACCTGGTCGGCCGAGGTGTAATCGGCCGCAAAGCCCAGCGTGACGCGCGGGGACAGGGAATAGGCTATGCGGCCCGACAGGCTGTAGGTTTCCCGCTTTTTGGTGCCGCGGGCCGAATCATCCTCTTCCAGGAAGCCGATGGGATTGTAGGAGGGATCCAGGAGCACGGTGCCCCCCATGTCCTTTCCGCGGAAATGCGAATAGCCCAGCTTCCCGTAGAAAGACAGGCGCTCCGAGACCCGCCAGAAAGATTCCGTCGCGATCGCGGCTTTCCAGTCATCGGGAGACCCCTCGAGCGGAACGAGCCCGCCGTTTTCCTTGTCGAAAGACAGGCTGGCGCCCGATATGGGCTCGCTCTCCAGGAAGGACAGCGCCGCGCCGTTCGATACGGTCAGGTGGGGGTGGGTTTCCACGAAATACTGGAAATCACGCCTGCGCTCCTGTCCCGCAGCCAGGGCTGCGAGGGACAGGGACAGAAGGCATGCGGTCGCGAATCGGTAATTCATACGCAGGGGTTACTTTTTAATGGAGGCCACTTTGCGCTGGTGGAAGTCGTTGGCCGAGTTGTTGGTATCCATGTACACAATCTTGGCACCGTTGGCGATGGAGGCCTCGGCGTCGATGCCGGACGGGTCGGTATCCTCCTCGGACACGGCTCCGGCGTAGTTGTACACCAGTTTTCCGGCGTTCTCGGCAATCGCCTCGGTGGCTTCCTTGTCCACGTTACGGTACTGGGTATAACCTAAGTTTTTCGTAGCCAGGTTGTAACCGGTGTTGACTGCGGTGGGGAAGCGGTGGAAGTATTTGGTTGCATCGGCTTCGGGCCACTCTTCCAGGGCGTCCAGGACCCAGGCAATGGGAACCTTGGCGAAATTGGTGGACTTGTTGGTGCCGCGGTTGTCAAAGTTGGACTCCGTTTTCACCCATTCTTTGATGTCCACCCCTTCCTCGGGAATCAGCAGATAAGGGGCGGAGTTAGCCATCAGCGGTGCCCAAACGGTCCCTTGGCCAAACTGGTAGGTCTTCATGTAATGGGAAGGATCGATAGTCTCGGCGGGAGCAGGATAGGCGGCGGCGAGGTTATATCCGGATTCTTTGTCATAAAAGACAAAGTCGGCCTTGCTCAGGTCTACAGAATTGCTATAGGTCTTGGTATGGTCGATGCCGCCGGTGATAGCGACGACAATCTGGGAATAAGGGGCCATCTTGACTTCGGTCTGGAACCACCAGATACCGAAGCTGGCGGGAGTCCAGCCGGCGAGTTCATACTCGATTATACCATCGGTGATCGTATATTTGTTGGCCGCCTGCGTGTTGGAGTTCTGTGCCATGGTGATGCACATGCGGCTGGCATCCACCTCCTGGTCGGAGTTGTTGTAGATGGTGATAAACTTATCGTAGAAGTAGTTTTTTGTGCCCGTGTTGTCCTTGCAACCGCCGTCGTAGTATTCCTTGATGATGAGGGCGCTGGTGTTGGACGCGGTGAGGGCGATGGTCACCGGGAGGGCCGGAATCTCCCCGGTCTCGGGATCGGCCGTCTGGAGTTCTACCACGACCTGGGTGGTGCCATTGAAATTGGTGTTGCCTTTCTTGAAGGAAACGCTGGCGGTATAGGCGCCGAAGGGGACCTCGAACAGGGCCTTTCCGGTTTCATCGGTTTCCTGGGTATAGCTGGCCGCGGCCGAAGCGAACATCACGGGGACCGTCTCGGTGAAAGGCTCGCCGAACTGGGTGAGCTGGACGGATACTTTTACCAGGATTTCTTCATCTTTGCGGCAGGCGGTGAGCATCAGGGCTGCGGCTGCCAGAAGGAACAGAATTTTTTTCATAACGGGTTATTGTTGGTGATTAAAATTTCAAACGGAGGGTGAGCCCGTAATAGTATTTGGGAATATAGCCGGTCACCGAGTTGTAGGACCGTGTCTTGGAAGACCATACCTGGGCCCGGTTGTTAAAGAAGTTGTTGGCGTAGAAGGAAATGGAGGCCAGGTCGCCAATCTCTTTGGTCACGCTGAAGTTGGCGCTGAAATAGGGCGAATAGTAATCGGGCACGAACGTGTACATGTAGGAGGTCTTATAGGCCAGGGAGCTCAGATCCGTGAACAGCTTCTCGTTCCTTTCGGCCCGGGCGGCCTGGAGGTCGGCCAGGTAGTCGCGCGGGGTGGGATCGTCATGGCTGCTGTAGTACCGGGGGTACACCACCACGAAATGGTCTCCGTCATAGATGGATTCCCCGGTGGTGCTCAGGATGTCGGAGGTGTTGGAGATAACCTTGGCCAGTTCCTCCCCTTCCAGGGTTTCGCTCAGGGCGCGGGAATAGCGCACCAGGCTGGCTTCCAGTTTGGCCGAGAGGATCATGCGCACGGAGGGGATGTGCGTGGAAACCGTCAGGTTCAGGCGCAGCGCCCGGCTCTCGGAGCCATTGGAGGTGGCGTTGTTTCCGTAATAATAGCCCACATAGCCGAAGGGCTGGCTGTCCTGGGCCGACCGGTAGGACGTGGGGCAGTAGGCAACCAGGTTGGATGCCAGGTAATGGTAGGCATACCAGGTGCCGTCCAGGCGGATGGAGGTGTTGATGGGCTTGATGGGGGCGAAATCGACCACCCATTCCAGGCCGTATCGGTCGGCGGCGCTCTGCTCGTTGTCGGGCAGGTAGCTCAGGGCCATCTCCCGCCAGGTCTGGTGCTCCAGCGTCTGGGAGGCCAGGCGGCCGTTTTTGTCGCTCACCGTTACCACACCGCTGACCGGGTCGATGGAGAAGACGCGGTCGTCCACCGGAATGGCCACCCCGTTCTGCGCTTCGTTCGGCGTGTAGGCATAACTGTCGGCGGTATATTGGGCCGACAGGCGGTAGGCGTCCCGGCTGCGGTTCCAGAAGGCGGCCACCGATATCTTGTTCCCCAGGATGTCGGCTTCGGCCCCGATCTCACAGAGACGGTTCCGCTGCCAGCGGAGCTCCGGGTTGTAGGCAATCGTGCGTGGCTCGATGTGAAAGGCCATGTAGGACAGGTTGCTGGAATTGGTGGTGGAGGTGAACACTTCGTCGTCGTGGTAGGTGGGGGTGGGGAAGAGCACCGAGAAGGACGGCAGTTTCACCGCAATGCCCCAGCTGGCGCGCACAGACAGTTCGCGGACGGTTTTCTTGGCGCGGCCCTTGCGCTCCAGGATGGTGTATCTCCCGTTGAAACGGGGGGACAGGCTGGAGGTGAGGCCGTAGGCCGAACCTTTAATATACGTATTGTCCCAGCGGAGGCCGGCGATGAGGTTCACACGGCCCTTGCCCAGGGGGAACATCAGGTTGTCTTCGGCATAAACCGCGAGGTTGTGCATGACGGGGATGTCGTAGTAGGGGTATTCCCGGAAGGTGGCGGCGGTGGCCATCTCGGGGGAATAGGCTCCCCGGCCGAAGTTGTAGTCCGTGCTCCAGTCGGCGCCGGTCTTGAGCTTGTTGTTCACCTGGTCGAAGCGCTTGCTCCAGTTGGACTTGAGCGTGAGCCGGGTGCTCAGCGGACGGTCTTCCGTGCCCATGAGGCTGTACCAGTAGCCGGGCGCGATGTAGGTAACGGGCGGGACCGGCTCGGTGAAGGGCTGTGCCATGTAATAGCCGGCGTCCTTCCCGTGCAGGATCACCTTGTTCACCGCCGAGGAATTATAGGCCCGCTCCAGGGTGCTCTTGTCCCCGTAGGAGGCCGATCCGGAAAACTCCAGGTTGGTGATCCAGGACTTGTTGAGCAGCCAGTTCAGGTCCAGGTGGGCACGGACGGCGTTGTCCTTCCCCTGGGACCAGGTGCCCTGGATGGCATCCGGATCGGCCTGGGTGTCCATGCCGCCCAGGTTTCCCGTGAGGCTCACGGTGAGGCGGAGCGGGGTGTCGGCGAGACGGCCTCGGTTGAAGAGGTTGAAATAGGACAGGGACAGCTGCTTGCGGTCGTAGGCCGTGTAGGGGGACATGGCCTGCGATATCGACTGGGTATATTCGGCGCTGGCGTTGAGTACGCCCCGGGACGCCCCGGCGGCGTTGCTGCCCAGGCCGAAGCCCTTGCTGGCCGATACCTGCTTGGTGTTGGGGCTGGAGGACAGGGTGACCATCCACGGGGTCTTGCCCTTTTTGGTGTTGATCTTGACGATGCCGGAGCCGATGTCGCCGTACTCGACGGACGGGACGCCGGTGATGACCTCCACGGACTCGATGTTGGAAGAGGCGATGTTGTTGGTGTTCGCGCCCTTGACGCCCACGCTGCCCGAGGAGGCCGCGTCGAAGGAGGCGTTGTTGGACAGGCGCACGCCGTCCACTTCCACGGCGGTGCCGAAGGAGGGATTGCCGCTTTCGCCGCTGGCGCCGGCGCGGATGTTGAACTGCTTGGCGCTCACCAGGCTGTTGTCGGTGGTGACGCCGCCCGGAAGCAGGCTGGCGATATCGCCCACGTTCATGACCTGCACGTGCTCCAGGGCCGTTTTGTCAATGGTGCGGGAGGTGGTGGCCGCGGCATCGTTCTCCTTGGCGGTGACCACGGCCCCTTCCAGGGCCAGGTTGTCTTCTTCCAGGAGGAAGCGGGTACCGGTGAGGTCCTTGGCAAAACTGATGTCCCGGCTCAGGGTGACATAGCCCAGGCTGGCGATGGTGACCGTACTCTTGGCTACCGGGATGTTCTTGATGGAGAACTGGCCCTTGGCGTCCGTGACGGACCACTGGCCGCTTTCTTTGATCAGGACGGTGGCGAATTCCACGGGCTGGCCAGATTTCTTTTCCAGCACCGTACCGCTGAAGGTATGGGTCTGTGCCAGTGCCGGCAGGACCAGCATCGTCAAAAGGATAGATATGAACAATCTTCTCATAGGTTCTGCAAGCCGGAAGAACGCTTCGGGGTCACTACTACTAATTATCAAAGTCTGACAAAGATACGAAATTTTTCGCCAGTTTGTACCGCTTGGGGGTTGTTCATAAATCTGTTGAAAATTTTTTGAAAATCAAATAATTATCCCTATCTTTGCGGTCCGCAATTGTGCCCAAGTGGCCTCCAATGCGTTATAAAACATTAATTAACAATTAATTAACAAACACCAATGCCTGGTTTAATTGGAAAGAAAGTCGGAATGATTTCCGTCTTCGGTGCCGATGGAAAGAATATTCCATGCACCGTCATCGAGGCTGGTCCGTGTGTTGTCACGCAGGTTCGCACTGTTGAAACCGATGGTTATGCAGCCGTGCAGCTTGCCTATGACGAAAAGAAAGAGAAACGCACCAGCGCGGCCCTGAAGGGCCATTTCGAAAAGGCAGGGACTACTCCCAAGAAGAAACTCGTAGAATTCGAGGCAGACTTCGCCGGAGAGCTCAAGCTGGGAGACACCGTCACGGTGGCAGATGTCTTCACGGAAGACGTCAAATTCGTGGACGTTGTCGGTACTTCTAAAGGTAAGGGTTTCCAGGGCGTCGTGAAGCGCCACGGATTCGCCGGTGTCGGTGGTGAGACCCACGGTCAGCACAACCGTCTCCGTCACCCCGGTTCCATGGGTGCATCTTCCTGGCCGTCCCGCGTTTTCCCCGGCATGCGTATGGCAGGCCACATGGGCAACGAACGCGTGAAGGTCTTCAATCTTGAGGTGCTCAAGGTGGACGCCGAAAACAACATGCTCGTCATCAAGGGTTCCGTCCCCGGAGCCAAAGGTTCTTACTTAATTCTGGAGGCTTAATTATGGAATTGTCTGTTTATAAGATTGACGGAACCGAGTCCGGCAAGAAAGTCGTGCTCGACGAGAAGGTCTTCGGCATTGAGCCCAACGACCACGTGATCTATCTCGATGTCCTCCAGTATCTCGCCGCCCAGCGTCAGGGCACGGCCCGCACCAAGGACCGCAGCGAGGTTGCCTATTCCACCAAGAAACTCGGTCGCCAGAAGGGCGGCGGCGGTGCCCGTCACGGTTCCCTCAAGGCCGGTATCTTCGTGGGCGGTGGTAACGTGTTCGGCCCCAAGCCGCGCGACTATCGTTTCAAACTGAACAAGAAGGTGAAGCAGCTGGCCCGTTTCAGCGCCCTGTCCTACAAGGCTGCCCAGAACGGTATCGTGATTGTGGAACCTTTCGCCATGGATGCCCCCAAGACCAAGGAATTCAAGAGCATCCTCAACAACATCAAGGCCGGAGACCGCAAGGTCCTGTTTGTCCTTCCGGAGAACTCCGACAATATTTTCCTGTCCTCCCGTAATCTTCCGGAGGTGAATGTGATCACCGTTGACGAGATCAATACCTACGCCATCATGAACGCCCACTCGCTGGTGCTGGTGGACGGCGTCCAGGATATCCTCGCAGCCAGAGTAAAGTAAAGGAGAAAAAGAAATGGGTATCTTAATTAAGCCAATCGTAACCGAAAAAATGACGGCTCAGGGCGAAAAGCTGAACCGTTACGGTTTCATCGTGGATCGCAAAGCCAACAAGCTTCAGATCAAAGCTGCCGTTGAGCAGGCATATGGCGTTTCCGTCGCAGAGGTGAACACCCTCAACTATCATGGCAAGCGCAAGCAGCGCTACACCAAGGCTGGTCTTCTGAAGGGTCGTACCAACCACTTCAAGAAGGCCTATGTCACCCTCGCCGGCGAAGACAAGATTGATTTCTACGCTAACATCTAAGAAGGAGGATAAACTATGGCAATCAAAAAGTATAAGCCGGTAACCCCCGGCCAGCGCAATAAAGCTATCAGCTCCTTCGAAGAAATCACCACGAAGAAGCCCTACAAGAAGCTCCTTGCTCCCCTCAAGAGCACCGGCGGCCGCAACAACACCGGTCAGATGACCGTTCGTTACCGCGGCGGCGGCCACAAGAGAATGTACCGTCTGGTGGACTTTGTCCGCAACCGTGACGAATTCAAGGCCACCGTGCTCACCATCGAGTATGATCCCAACCGCAGCGCCCGCATCGCCCTCATCCAGTATGAGGATGGCATGAAGAGCTACATCATCGCCCCCAACGGCCTCCAGGTCGGTCAGGTGATCGAATCGGGTGCCAACGCTTCTCCGGATCTGGGCAACTGCCTCCCGCTCGCCAACATTCCCGTCGGTACGCTCGTCCACGCGATCGAGCTCCGTCCCGGCCAGGGTGCCGCCATGGCACGCAGCGCCGGTACGTACGCCCAGCTCGCCGCCCGCGAAGGCAACTACGCCATCCTTCGTCTCCCTTCGGGTGAGACCCGCATGGTTCCCGTTACCTGCCGCGCTACTGTGGGTACCGTATCCAACCCCGACCATAATCTCGAATCCTACGGTAAGGCCGGCCGCACCCGTCACCTGGGTCGCCGTCCGCACAACCGTGGTGTTGTCATGAACCCCCACGATCACCCGATGGGTGGTGGTGAAGGACGTGCTTCCGGTGGACATCCGCGTTCCCGTAAGGGTCTGCCTGCAAAGGGCTTCAAGACCCGCAACCCGAAGGCCGTGTCCAACAAGTTCATCATTGAAAGACGTAAGAAATAACGGAATAAACTAAGAGATTATGAGTCGTTCACTTAAAAAAGGACCGTATATCCAGGAAGCCCTGGAGAACAGAATTCTTGCTATGAATGACGGCAGCAAGAAGAAAGAGGTTGTCAAGACTTGGTCCCGTG
>Ga0265298_10006051_pt1 | contig 15030 bp, 14 predicted proteins | sample AusTroGonzalo_MG_3_FD_193486 | JGI IMG/M metagenome (GOLD analysis project Ga0265298, IMG submission 193486) | Bovine rumen microbial communities from tropical cattle in Woodstock, Queensland, Australia - Gonzalo_01 | ecosystem: Host-associated > Mammals > Digestive system > Stomach > Rumen ... | reverse complement strand
CACCCAACGATCCTACATGAACATTGGTAATGGCTATTTCTCCATCAACCAGCTTCACCAGAATATGTCTGTTTGAATCTGGTATTGAATCTTGCAAATTTTTGCGTCGATTTTTGCGTCGATTTTTGCGTCGATTTTGCGTCGATTTTCGATTTTTGCGTCGATTTTGCGTCGATTTTCGACCCTAAAAGTTGGTCTCAGACCAAAAAGTTGGAACTCGTCCTCTTTAAATTAAAATTCCGAGAACCCCTTTATTTACTGGGATTCTCGGAAAACATAACCAATCACTTGGTCGGGTGCCCGCTCGGACTCGAACCGAGGACATTCAGAACCACAATCTGACGCTCTAACCAACTGAACTACGGGCACCATGTTAGTTTTGCGGGTGCAAAGATAGGCATTTTCTGTGAGACCACCAAACTTTTATCTTAAAATTTTGCTTTTTTCTTCATTTTCTGTCTTTCTGCCTGTTATTCTGCTGCTGTTCCAACAGAAAGAAATCGACGAATTATTTGGTGTTTTCGATAGAAATTTGTATCTTTGCCATTTCAAAAGGGAAAATATTAAATTAACGAATAGTTGAGTATGAAGAAGATTTTAACTTGTCTGCTGGCTACCTTGGGGATGACAACTGCTTGCGGTCAGCCAAATTATGAGAATGCCGATGTTCAAGGGTTCTCTGAACTGCTTGAGGTTCCTGGTGTTGTACTCCTTGATGTCCGTACTGTCGGCGAATTTGCCGAAGGTCATCTTGAGGGTGCCGTCAACATTGACCAAGGGCAAAGTGACTTCGTGGAGAAGGTGAAGGCTGTGGTGCCGACTGACAAGAAGGTTGCCATCTACTGTCGCAGCGGCCGTCGTTCTGCCAATGCTGCTGAAAAACTGGCCAATGAAGGTTATCAATGTGTGAACCTGAAAGGCGGTATCATTGCCTGGAAAGAGGAGGGAAAGGCGGTGACTACCGATACACTCAACAAACATAACGAATGATTTATTTTGAAAGGGTAGGCGTATGAAAGACCAGCATGTTTCAACAGAACGGGTGTTCGGCATCTTCCGTGAATTGAACAAGATACCACGTCCATCACATTATGAGGGTAGGGTGGCCGACTATCTTTGCCGGTTTGCAGAGCGACTGCATCTGGAGTATGAGCGCGATAAAGAGAACTGTGTGGTGATACGTAAGGCTGCGAGCCCAGGTTGTGAGGAATCGGAGCCTATCGTGCTGCTGAACCACATGGATATGGTGTGCGTGGGTATGAGTGACCCGCTGAATGACCCCATCGAGACTTACGAAGAGAACGGGTGGATGAAAGCTCGTGGAACGTCACTGGGTGCCGACAACGGCATCGGCCTGTCGATGGCACTGGCTGTACTCGAAGATGACACCATTCGGCATCCGGCACTCGAGGTCATTACTACGACGAACGAGGAGGACGGCATGTCGGGAGCTTCGCAGTTGAGTGGTGACTTCCTGAAAGGACGCAAGGTCATCAACCTCGACTCTGAGGACTATGACACCATCACGACTGGCGCTGCAGGAGCCTGTCTGCAGTTCCACCGCATTCCTATGAAGCGTCTGCCGGCTCCTGGCGGTAAACGCCGTTGGTATCGCATTCGTTTTGAGGGCGGGCTTGGTGGACATTCGGGTGTCGATATCAATAAAGGGCGTTGTAGTGCCGTTGTTGCCATGTGGGCCATTTTAGCGGCTGTCTACAACGAATATGACTTCGATGTGGCATCCATTAACGTCGGCGAAGCTAATGCCTCTATAGCCTCGTCAGCAGAAATCGTCGTCTGTGTGCCGTCGGGTGAAGCTTGCGAGTTTGTCAAGTCGCAGCAGGACATCATCAATGAATGGCTTCGCGAGGAATATCCACAAGATCCGAGGATGATGTGCAGCATTGAGAAATGCGACAAACAGGACACCATTATCCCCCGAAAGGCTTTTGAGACGCTGATGGGTTGTCTGGAACAGATTCCGCAGGGAGTGGTGAAGATGAGTGATGCGATGCTGGGTACGGTTGAGACCTCGAATAATGTGGGGCGTGTGATGACGGAACAGGACCAGATATTTGTATCTACCCATACCCGTAGTTTCATCGACAACGAAATGACACAGCTCAGCAGGGATATTGCCGAGACTTTTACGGCCGCCGGTGCCCGTTCGGAAATTGTGATGTCGGCTCCTGCATGGCAGGAAGATCAGCACTCACCTTTCTTGCAACTGGTCAGCAACACGTTCCACGACGTGCTGGGTTGGCGTCCCCGCATGGTTGCTATGCACTTTGTGCTGGAGGCAGGCTTCTTTGTGCAACACTATCCGGGCATTCAGATAGCCAGCATCGGTCCTCGCATCGTAGAGCCCCATTCTACCAGCGAACGAGTGGAGCTGTCGACCATCAATGACATCTGGCAGGTGCTGCTTGAGCTGCTGAAACGTCTGTTGTAGTCAGCGTATCTACCAGTTAGGAGGCAGCACGATGTTGTCGACGTCGTGGGCATCGGCAAACAACGGTGAGATTTCCTCGTCGGTGAATCCGGCAATGCCGCAGCCAATGCGTGTAACGAGGAAGGTGAGGGTGGGGTGCTCCTTGGCGAATCGTATGAAGTCGTCCACATAAGGACGTATGGTCTCTACGCCGCCTTGCATCGTGGGGATGGCGTAGCTTTGGCCTTGAAGCCCCACGCCTTGCCCCATGATGGCTCCAAACTTGCGGTAGGCGATATAGGCCGCACCACCGCCGTGCATTCCCTTCAAGTTGCTGCCGAACACGAAAATCTCGTTGGGTTGCAGTTTCGTGATAAACTCTGGTGTTGTACGTTTCTGTTTCATCATATCTTCTTTTACCAATTCCATATCTTCGCAAGCCATCGATTCCGGCATCGGCAATGCGGCTTCTGCCATAGTAGCCTCTCGTCGTTGTGCTGCCCGTCCGTCCATCACTTCCGGCATGTCCAGATCCATGTCGAAGAACTTCCTGAAGTAGGGCACGATGATGCGCTCCTTCAGCTTGTTGTACTTTTGCGAGATAGCCGACGGGGTCATTCCCAACTTGGCAGCAATCTCCTTTCCTTTGAATCCGCGCAGCAGTAGCATGTCGATAATCACCCTGTCATCACGACTTAAAGGTGCATGGTCGCACACGTCCTCCACCATCTGGTTGAACTGCAGTCGCAGGTCGTTGGTACCGTCGAACGACATCAAATAGTCTTCATACGTGATGCTGCCATACTCCTTGCGATACCACTTCAGCGCATCGAGCACTACATAGCGGAATCCGTTGATGAGCCACGTTTTCAGGCTCACGTTCGGCGAATGGTCCTCCAGTGGTTTCCAGTCGTGCTCCATCAGGTAGATGGCATACTGGTGAGCCAGCGACATGAAGTCCAGGTTCTGCTTCTCATGTAGCTGGTAGCGCTGGTCAAAGATGTTATAGCCCACGCGGCAATATCCGTAGAAATACTCACGGATAATCGTCTCGTTGCCCATGCGGAAACCTTGTAGAATCTCCTCGTCTGACAGTCTCTGATAGTACATACTTCAATAATTTGCTGCGAAGTTACAAAAAAAATTGCATACCTGCTTAATTTTTTCCTGAAAACTTCTTCAAAGAGATAAAGACATGTCAAAAAGAAGTATTCACCATTTAAAAAATTACGATTATGACTAAGCAAAATGAAAAAACAGCAAAGCGTGTGTTTAACCTGATTATCGTCGACGAGAGCGGTTCTATGTCCATCATCCGTCAGCAGGCCTTTGCCGGCATGAACGAGACCCTTCAGACAGTTCGCGAGATGCAGAAGAAGTTCCCCGACCAGGAACAGCGTGTCACGCTCGTCACCTTCGACAGCGACCACACTATGTGGCATTACGATAACGAACCCGCCGCTGACACCCGTAACCTTGATTGGAATGCCTATCGTCCCTCTGCCGCCACTCCTCTCTACGATGCTATGGGCAAGGCCATCTCGAAGGTGATGGCACAGACAGAAGACGGTGACAACGTGCTGGTAACCGTTATTACCGACGGCGAAGAGAACAGTTCTCAAGAGTGGACGCTAAAGATGATTCGCTCGATGGTTGAGAAGCTAAAGCAGCAGCACTGGACCTTCACGCTCATCGGCACTGATAACCTCGACGTGGAGACTATGGCCCAGTCGTTCGCCATCGACGAGCACCTGAAGTTCCATCAGGACATGGCAGGTACCAAGGCCATGTTTGCTCGTGAACGCCGCAGTCGTGAACGGTATAACAGCTGTGTTGATGCCTGTATGGAGATGCCCATCGGCTCGTTCTTCGATGAAAACTGACATTCCCACGACAAGTCCGCTTCTGTGAAAATGCTTGCAGAAGCGGGCTTTTTCGTAGATGCTTACCACCCGAAAACGGCCGCCTGAGTGGTGAGAAAGAAATTCAAAGTTACTAAATAAATCCAAAAAATCTTTGCAGCAACGGATTTTTTACGTACCTTTGTCAAGTTTAATGAAAAGAAACGGACATGGAATTACGTAAAATCATATTTTCTATCATGATAACGGCGGCGATGACAACATCGGCGCAGAAGATTACGCTGGGGTCCTGCGTGATGAAGGACGGCGGCGTCTATCAAGGGGAGATGCAGGCTGGAAAGCCGCATGGAAAGGGTAAGACAACATGGAAAGACGGCGACACCTTTGAGGGTGAGTATGTCAAGGGCAAGCGTCAGGGTTATGGCACCTACACCTTTTTCGACGGTGAGAAGTACGAAGGTGAGTGGATGCAGGACCATCAGCACGGTTTGGGCACTTTCTACTATAATAATAATAATAAGTATGTTGGACTCTGGTATCGTGACGACCGTGAGGGTCACGGTGTGATGTACTATTACAACGGCGACAAGTACGATGGTGAGTGGAAAGCCGACCAACGTCACGGCATGGGTCGTTACACTTTCAAGAACGGAGCCTTCTACGACGGTGAGTGGAAGGCTGACCAACGTCACGGGAAGGGCATCTACAACTGGGGTGACGGCTCGGAGTATGAAGGTCAGATGATGAACGACCTGAAACACGGGAAGGGTACGTTCCGCTATGCCAACGGGGACTTGTATGTAGGGCAGTTCGTGAACGACCTCATGCACGGCAAGGGTATCTACCGTTTTCATGACGGCGACACCTACGAGGGTGAATATATCAAGGGCGAACGTACAGGACAGGGCATCTTCCGCAGCATGAACGGTGACAAATACACAGGCCAATTCCTCAATGGCGACAAGCACGGTCAGGGTACTCTTGTCCGTAGCAACGGTGATACCTATTCGGGGCTCTGGCAGAATGACAAACTGAATGGCAAGGCCAAGGTGACCTATATGTCGGGTGACGTCATAGAAGGCAACTTCAAGGACGGTCAGCCTCACGGCGAGTGTATAGAAAGATTTGCTGACGGCTCGAAATTCAAGGGGCACTTCAGGCATGGCAAACGTAACGGTCCTGCCATCGAGGAAGACAAGGACGGCAAGCGTTTTGAAGGTACTTACGTTAACGACCGCCGCGACGGACGTTTTGTAGAGAAAGACCGTAACGGCGCTATTGTTGCTCAGGGAACATACGTCAATGGCCGGAGAGAACAGGACAGGAATTGAAAGCGAGAGTGAAATAATAAAAACTACCCTTAAATATAGAAGCATTATGATTATTGACAGACTTGAAAACTTGAAGAACTACGCATCGGTGAACCCGTTGTTCCCCAAAGTGGTGGAGTTTCTGGAGGCTAACGACCTGGACAAACTGGAGATTGGCAAGCATGAAATCGAGGGAAAGGACCTCTTTGTCAATATTCAGATGGCCAAGGGACGTACACCTGCCGAGGCCGTCATCGAGACCCACAACCGCATGATCGACATTCAGATTCCACTGAGCAACGCCGAGACCTTCGGCTATACCCAACGTGACGAACTGCCGGAAGCTGAATACAATGCAGAGAAAGATATCACAAAGATTCCCGACCTGCCAGCCGACAGCTACTTCACTTGTCAGCCAGGCATGTTTGCCATCTTCTTCCCCCAGGACGGCCATGCCCCTTGTATTGCCGGTGTTCCTGAAATCAAGAAAGCTATCTTTAAGGTTAAAGCATAAACATCAATAATACTATGGCAACAACAAAGAAAACAACAGCAAAGCCTGCTGTAAAAAAGGCTACAACGAAAAAGCCGGCTCCGAAGAAAGTCAAGAAGGAGTTGGAGCCCAAACACATTGGACTGGTGATGAACGACTCATGGCTGGAACCCTTCGAGGCTGCTATCCGTGGACGTCACGATCATGCTCTGTGGAAAATCAGTCAGCTGACCAGGAATGGCAAGAAGACTCTGTCAGATTTCGCCTCCGGTCACCTCTACTTCGGCCTGCATAAGTTAGCTAAAGGCTGGGTGTTCCGTGAGTGGGCTCCCAATGCCACGGAGATTTACCTAATCGGTGATTTCAACAATTGGCAGGAGTCAGACAAGTATAAGTGCAAGCGCATAGAAGGTACTGGCAACTGGGAGCTGAAGCTTAGCGAGAAAGCCCTGAAGCACGGTCAGTTGTACAAGATGAAGGTACGTTGGAATGGAGGAGAGGGTGAGCGCATTCCAGCCTGGTGCCAGCGTGTGGTACAGGACGAGCAGACGAAGATTTTCTCTGCACAGGTATGGAACCCCGAGAAACCCTACGTGTTCAAGAAGAAGACATTCAAGCCTGACAAGTCGCCGTTGCTCATCTATGAGTGCCATGTCGGTATGGGTCAAGATGCCGAAAAGGTCGGTACGTATAAGGAGTTTACGGAGAACGTGCTGCCGAGAGTCAAGAAGGACGGCTACAATGCCATTCAGGTGATGGCTATTCAGGAACATCCCTATTATGGCTCGTTTGGCTATCACGTGTCGTCGTTCTTTGCTCCTTCCAGTCGTTTCGGTACTCCTGAGGACCTGAAGGAAATGATTGACACCGCTCACAAGATGGGTATTGCCGTCATCATGGACATTGTCCATTCACATGCCGTGAAGAACGAGGTGGAGGGTCTGGGTAACCTCGCTGGCGACCCCAATCAGTTCTTTTATCCCGGTGACCGCCACGAACATCCCGCATGGGACTCGCTGTGCTTTGACTACGGTAAGGACGACGTGCTACACTTCCTGCTCTCCAACTGTAAGTACTGGTTAGAGGAGTATCACTTCGACGGCTTCCGTTTCGACGGTGTCACTTCCATGCTCTACTACAGTCATGGTCTGGGCGAGGCCTTCGGCGGCTATGGCGACTATTTCAATGGTCACGAGGACGACAACGCCATTTGCTATCTGACGTTAGCCAACTGCCTGATCCATGAGGTCAATAAAAACGCCATCACCATTGCCGAAGAAGTGTCGGGCATGCCCGGTCTCGCAGCCAAGTTCGAGGATGGCGGCTACGGCTTCGACTATCGCATGGCCATGAATATTCCTGACTACTGGATTAAGACCATTAAGGAGGTGCGCGACGAGGACATCAATGTCTGCAGCATCTTCTGGGAGGTTAAGAACCGCCGTCCTGACGAGAAGACCATCTCCTACTGCGAGAGTCACGATCAGGCATTAGTGGGCGATAAGACCATCATATTCCGCCTGATTGATGCCGATATGTACTGGCACTTCAAGAAGGGCGACGAGAACGACATGGCTAACCGCGGCATTGCCCTGCACAAGATGATACGTTTGGTGACGGCAGGTGCCATCAACGGCGGCTATCTGAACTTCATGGGTAACGAGTTCGGACATCCTGAATGGATTGACTTCCCGCGTGAGGGCAACGGCTGGTCGTACAAGTATGCACGCCGCCAATGGAACCTCGTCGACAACAAGGAGCTGTGCTATCACTGGTTAGGCGATTTTGACCGCAGGATGTTGGAAGTCATTAAGAGTCAGAAGAACTTCCAGGCGACTCCTGTCACCGAGATATGGCACGACGATGGCGACCAGGTACTCTGTTTCATGCGCGGTGACCTTGTCTTCGTCTTCAATTTCTCGCCGACGCGTTCTTATACCGACTATGGATTCCTTGTTCCTACGGGCAGCTACGAGGTTGTGCTCAACACCGATGCCAAGGAGTTCGGTGGCAACGGCTTTGCCGACGATACCGTGCCTCACCTTACAAACTACGACCCGCTGTATGTCGAGGACCACAAGGAATGGCTCAAACTCTACATCCCGGCACGTTCGGCTGTCGTACTGAAGAAGCAATGAAGTTGGATTTCCGTCGTATATGGCAGATTACGCTCTCAGTGGCTGTGCTGATGTTCATCATCGGCATGGCCATTGATTCTACTGACGTCAGCCGGTATGCCGACCGTATGGAGTCGCTGATGGCCGACGGCGACTATGAGGCAGCCCTGAAAGTGGGCAGTAAGTCCGACAAGACCGACCGCCGCCTCATGCTGTTGCGTATCAAAGCCTTAGAACACGAGCACCTGTTGGGCGAATGCCTGTTCAAGTACCCCGTCATCGCCCCCATTGCACCCAACGTTCAACGTTCTTGGACAGAGTCAAGTGTGGCGTTGCAATCAACGTTCAACGTTCAACGTGGAGGGGATTATGCGTTGTGTGCCTGCCTCATCGACAAGCAGCTGGACCACTTTGTCAGACTGCTGCCTCTTTACTACACGATTGACGACAAACTGCCTCGCTACTACCGTGAGGCACTTGTCCAGTACAACCACCTGCGTTCCAATCCCTGCATCGTCTACCACGACGACGTGCTCGATACCGACTATAACGACATGCAACAGCTCGAACGCCAATATGCAGACAGAACGGCACGACAAGTGGCTGTTTTTCGTCAATATGAAGGCACTTACTGGTACTATTATGAATATTTGTAAATAAGATTTGCTGTTATCCTATTTTTTTTGTAATTTTGCACGCGCATTATTATGAATTTTTATCATCATTATGGCACATAACATCTTCAAGGGATTGGGCATCGCTCTGGTAACCCCCTTCAACGACGACGGTTCGGTAGATTACAAGTCGCTCATCCGTCTGGTAGAATATCAGCTTGACAACGGAGCAGACTTCTTCTGCATTCTCGCTACAACGGGAGAGACCCCCACTTTGACAGCCGACGAGAAGCAGCAGATCAAGCAGCTCATTGTTGACCTTGTTGGAGGGCGCGTGCCCATCCTGATGGGTTGTGGTGGCAACAATACCGCCGCTATTGTCCGCGAACTCCAGACCGGTGACTTCCGTGGCATCGACGGTGTGCTGAGCGTCTGCCCCTACTACAACAAACCCTCGCAGGAAGGGCTCTACCAGCACTTCAAGGCAATTGCCGCAGCCACCCCGCTGCCCGTCGTGCTCTATAACGTGCCTGGACGTACCGGTGTCAACATGACCGCTGCCACGACTGTGCGTTTGGCTCACGACTGCGACAACATCGTCGCCATCAAGGAAGCCAGCGGCAATCTGGAACAAGTGGACGAAATCATCAAGAACAAGCCACGCAAGTTCGATGTCATTAGTGGCGACGATGCCCTGACGTTCCCCATGGTTTCCTGTGGTGCCGTTGGCGTTATCAGCGTCATTGGCAATGCCCTGCCCCGTGAGTTCTCCAAGATGATTCGTCTGCAAATGAAAGGCGAGTACGACGGAGCCCGTAAGATTCACCATCGTTTTATCGACCTATTCTCGCTGCTTTTCGTCGACGGCAATCCAGCTGGAGTCAAGGCCATGCTCCATGAGATGGGATACATCCAGAACGTTCTTCGCCTGCCGTTAGTGCCCACCCGCATCTCCACACTTCAGCGCATGTCGGAGATTATGAAAGAACTGAAGATATAAATGGAAGACAGTCGCGTCATACACGAGATAACCCCTCTGATGGGCAGAGACTCCCTCTACATTGCCGACCGTCGTAAGAAGGAGTTCACCTATCCCATCCACAACCACGAGGTGTTCGAGCTCAACTTTGTCGAGCACGCCGCAGGTGTGCGCCGCATTGTCGGCGACTCCAACGAGGTCGTCGGCGACTACGACCTTGTGCTCATCACCAGTCCTGACCTTGAACATGTCTGGGAACAGAACACCTGTACCAGTGACAACATCCGTGAGGTCACCATACAGTTCCATTTCGACCTGTCCGAAGACGGATTCTTCGCTACCAACTCCTTCTATTCCATGCGGAAGATGCTGCTCGCTGCCAGGAAAGGACTCTCGTTCCCCCTTGACGACATCATGCGCGTCTATTCCCTTATCGACACACTCAGCAGTGTCAAGGACGGTTTCTATGCCGTCACACAGTTCATGACTATCCTCTACGAACTTTCCAAGAGCAACCTTGCCCGTCCACTGGCCACCAGTAGCTTCGCGAAGATTGAGGTGGAGAGTGATTCGCGGCGTGTGCTCAAGGTGAAGAATTTCATCTCGAAGAACTACATGAACGAGATACGCTTAGCTACCTTGGCCGACATTGCCGGCATGAGTTCGTCGGCCTTCAGCCGTTTTTTCAAGCTCCACACGGGTCGGAAGCTTAGTACGTATATCATCGAGTTGCGCCTCGGCTATGCCAGCCGTATGTTGGTTGACACCACCAAGAGTGTGGCGGAAATCAGCTATACCTGTGGATTTAACAACCTCAGCAACTTCAATCGCATCTTCAAGAAGACCAAGGGCTGTTCTCCCTCAGAGTTCCGTGACAATTATCATAAGACAAGAATTATAGTTTAACCTAAACTAACCATAAATGTTGAGAAGACTGATATTAACCATAACTATCATGCTGGCAGGGGTGACGATACCTTTGCAGGCGACTGATGTGGAGGTTATTCTCAGTCGAGTCAACGACTCCATTGTCGATGCTACTGTCAAAAATGACTATCCCCGTTTGGCAGGCTTTCTGGCAGGACGTACTTCGCTGTTTTATAATCTTGGTATGAGTGATTCTGTCATCAGTCATGTACCCCAAGATTTGGAAATACTTAGGAACATCAAGCAGTGGGAGCGTTACTACGAGTCGTGGTCATACCTTATTAACACCTATATATATTATAGTAAAAGCAAGAATACCGCACTACGTGAGGTGAAAGCCATGTTTGACGACGCCATGAAGCGCAATTCACAATATGGAATGGGTGTTGCCTATTATGCCATGGGTAACGTCTATCTGAACATGAACGATCTGGAACAGAGTGCCGATGCCTATGAGAAAGGGCTTGACATCCTCTCCCAAATATCGCCATATCCATTGGCGTTACAGGAGATTTACTCCTATTACGGTGACGTGCTGAATGAGCAGAAGAAATACAAACAACTGGAACAGTTGACCATACGTTGGTCGAAGTTCCTTCATGAGCTGATTGAACAGAACAATCAACAGAATAAAAAGTTCAGCATAGATGAGAAGAATGTCCTCTACTTCTATTACCATATTGCTTGTGCTCAGGCTGCCATGGGTCTCGACAATCTGATGATGGCTGGTTTGCAGATGAAAGAAGCGCACAATTATCTTACGTCGGAGGAGAACTATGAAGGAGTCACATGGCTTTATAACATGAGCATGCTACGGTTTAAGGAGGGCAAGTATGACGAGGCCAACGAACTCATTACCCGTAGGCTGAACTTGTTAAGTCCTGATGAGGATAAAGGAGTTTATCTGACCATTGCCACTTTACAAGGTGAGATACTGACTCATCTGTCTCGCTTTGAGGATGCTTCGCGTTTATATAAGAATATGTATGCGCTAAAGGATTCCATTAGCAAAGCTGACACCAAGAATCAGCTGAATGAGCTTAACACTTTGTTTCAGGTGGACGAGATCAAGATGGAGAAGGAACGTGCACAGTTCCGGTTATTGATGATTATCGTTGGTATCATCGTGCTGGCATTGGCAGTCTTTACGTTCTTCCGTATTCGTTCAGCCCGTCGTCTGAAGAAAGCCCATGAGAAACTGCAGGCTACCCACGAGGAACTGCAGACGGCTTACGACCAGCTGGAGGAAACTACGACGGCCAAGGAACGTATTGAGAGTGACCTGCGTATTGCCCGTGGTATTCAGATGAGCATGGTACCCCACACTTTCCCTGACCGCCCTGACCTTGACCTCTATGCCTCGATGACTCCTGCCAAGGAGGTGGGTGGCGACCTCTATGGATTCCTGCTGACTGACGACAAACTCTATTTTGCCTTGGGCGATGTCTCCGGCAAGGGTGTTCCTGCTTCTCTCTTTATGGCACAGGCCACCCGTTTATTCCGAACACTGGCTGCTCAGCATCTGATGCCTGCTGAGATAGCAATACAGATTAACGAAGCTCTCTCCGGCGAGGACAACGAGTCCAGTATGTTTGTCACCATGTTTATCGGACTGGCTGACCTGAAAACGGGGCATCTCGACTTTTGCAATGCGGGCCATAATCCCCCAGTCCTACTGAACGACGGCAAGTCTGAGTTTGTCGAGATGATACCCAATGCTCCCATCGGCCTGTGGCCTGGCCTCAATTACGAGGGTGAGGAAATTGCCGACATCTCCAACCGTCCGTTCTTCGTCTATACCGACGGACTTAACGAGGCTGAGAACCGTCAGCAGGAGCAGTTTACGGACGAGCGTCTGCTTGAAATCTTGGAAACGACTCCCTTCGAGGGCTGCCAGCAGACCGTTGAGCTGTTGAAGGCCGAGGTGGAGAAGCATCGTGACGGTGCTGAGCCTAACGATGACTTGACCATGCTCTGTGTGAGAATTATCAAAGACAATAATAACTAATCAGATCTATATGCTTATGAAGAAATTGCTAACATTGAAAAACCAAGTGGGTGAGTTGGAACGAGTGAACCAGTTCATCGAGGAAATCGGTGAGGAGCTTGGACTTGACATGGAACTCCAGATGAATCTGAACTTGGTCATCGAAGAGATGGTTTCAAACGTCATCTTCTATGCCTATCCTGAAGGCAAGGTGGCTGACATTGAGCTGCTTGCAGAGTGTAATGGCAAGAAGCTGACTTTCCTCTTGAGCGATCAGGGTAAGGAGTTTGACCCTACTGCCAGGGAAGATGCCGACCCCGATGTCAATCCTGTGGACCGTGAGATTGGCGGTATGGGTATCTTTATTGTCAAGAACATCATGAACGAGGTGACTTACCAGCGTTTAGAGGGTAAGAACTTGCTGACGATGACGAAGAATATTTGACGATAACTAAAACGAAACAACAACAACAATAACAAATTAAAAACAACAACTATGACAAAGATTATCAAAGAAGGTGGTAAGACCATCATTAGGACAGGCGAACGTATTGACACAATGAACGCTCCGCAGTTTGAACAGGACATCCAGCCAACACTGGCTGACGGTGGTGTGGAAATCGAGATGGACTGCACAGATTTGAACTACATGGCATCCTCTGGCCTTCGCATCATCCAGAAGACCATGCGTACGGTGATGCAACAGAAAGGTTCGTTTAAGATGACCAATGTAAGCCCTGAGATCTATAAGGTGCTGGCTATGACAGGCTTCACCAAGTTTATGAAAGTAGAAAAGAAGGCATAAATATAGAATCACAACGCTATGATTATTGCACTTGTCATCTTAGTATTACTGGTCATTGTACTTGCCTTTGCTCTTCATACGCAGAGCAATTCCAACAAGAAACAGGCCGAGGAACAGCAACAGCTGTTGACTGACTATCAGCGTCGGGTTGACGAGCAGGAGAAGCTGCTCGAGGACTACCGCTCGTTAGAGAAGAACTTCAACAACGTTGGCGAGGGCTATGAGCAGGCTCTGCTTGCCTTCGACAAGATGGAGGAAGACCAACAGAAGGTAAAGTCTATCAACGAGGCTCTGCAGCATGCGGTGTCAGGCCTTCAGGATGCCAATGCCCGTCTGAAGGAGGATGCCTTGAAGAAGAGCGAGACCATGAAACAGGTCATGACAGAGCTCTACCAGCTGGCTGGCGATGATATGAAGATGGTGGCTCTTTTGGGTAAGTTGTCCGACATTGACGATCTGGCACTTGACCTGCCTCCCATTGACCGCAGCGAGAACATCATGGTGACCTTGGTTTCTGACGGTGCCATCAAACAGTCGGGCATCGACAAGGCTCAGTTCATCAAGTTTGAGACCAAAGTCGACCCTGCCGCCTCTGTCACCATGCTGACGACCAATCAGCAGAAGGCAGTCCGTGCTCTGACTCATCTGCTCGACAATGCTCTCAAGTTCACTACCGATGGTACGGTGACATTGAGTGTCGACCTCGATATGCAGAACATGAAGGCTGTCTATACCGTTGAAGATACGGGCGGTGGTATTGACGCTGCCGAGGCTGAGCACATTTTCGAGCCTTACGTCAAGCTGAACCAGTACTTCGACGGTCAAGGCATCGGACTCACTGTAGCCCGCAATATTGCCCGTCGTCTGGGTGGAGACCTGGTGTTCGACACCACAAAAAAGGATGCTGGCGCCCGCTTCGTTCTCTCTCTGCCTATCTGATACGAACTATAAATGATAAAAAAACAGACGAAATATTTTGGTTTCGCCTGTTTTTTTTGTATCTTTGCGCTCTGTATTGTACATAAAACCTAATTGAACAAGTATACTAACAATTAAAACCTAATAAAATGAAACGCAAAGAATTACTCAATCATGGGCTAATAAGCCGATTGTTGTTTGCCCTTTTACTCTTTTTGCCGCAATGGGCTGAGGCACAAATCGACTATGGGTTGACTGTTGCAGGTGTTGCCGTGACAAGCGATAATGCCGATAACATCACAGGTGCCAACATCACTACCGGAAAGGTGTCTTACAATGCAGATAGCAATACACTGACACTGAACGGTGCAACACTGACTGTTGGTGTGGCCTGCAACTGCTACAGTATGACGGTGGAACTGGTAGGCACAAACACCATCGAGTATGATGGCCCCATCTTCTCTAATTCCTACTTGGATGCAGGTAAACTGTATTTCTCGACTGATGAGGATGACCCTGGCATGCTGTTAACCAATGCTACCAGCGAGGAGACGTTAGCTGACGGTTTCCAGTTAGATGATCATTAT
>Ga0265298_10006050_pt1 | contig 15032 bp, 12 predicted proteins | sample AusTroGonzalo_MG_3_FD_193486 | JGI IMG/M metagenome (GOLD analysis project Ga0265298, IMG submission 193486) | Bovine rumen microbial communities from tropical cattle in Woodstock, Queensland, Australia - Gonzalo_01 | ecosystem: Host-associated > Mammals > Digestive system > Stomach > Rumen ... | reverse complement strand
CAGCGACAGGTTCTTGCGCTGGTGGATGACGATGGGGTTGAGGTCGAAGCCCAGATAGACAAGCAGGCAGCCGATGGCGATGAAGGCGTCGGCCACGATATAGTACGTCCAGCGCGCCTCGGGCTGTTGCCAGAACGTGAGAGGGAAGAGCATCGAGAGCGAGAGGAAATAACCGCAACTGAAGTCCCAGTAGTACGCGGCCTTGGCTTTCCACGAGTAGTGCGCACCGTGGCTCGTGACAATCTTGTACAGACGTTTCATCTGCGACAACGCCACGAACGACTGCAGTATTAGTACGATAGCTGCCCAGTAGAGGTGATAAAGGAACGCACCCTGGTAGAAGATACTGATGCCCTTGATATCCTGCGGCTCTTCATACTGCGTCACCGCATAGCCCGGCACGATCTCCCACGTCATTTCCGGCAGCAGCATCAGCAGTATCAGCAGAAACAGCATGATGGTCGTTCGGTTGAAGACCGACTCGCCGCCCTCCGGGGCAAGGAACATATAGAGTACCGGCACGATCAGCAATGTGATGAAGGTCTGGACGAGTGCGTACGAGTCGTTACATGTCTCGGGATAGAATATCTGCGACACCATGATGGCGTCCGCAACCATGAGCGCAGACAGCACGATGAACATCGACGCGGCGTAGTAGTCCTCGTCGCGCAACTTACGCGACAACGCCAGACCCGCGCAGATATATGCAGGGATGTTCACCAGCAGAACGACTATCAGATGACTTATATCAAACATACGTTTTCGTTAACGTTATCGTTACAAACCCAACAGGTTGTCCGCGTTGGCCGGAATGATGTAGTAACTGCTTACGCGCACGTTGCGTCCCTCGTACATGTCGTCGGGTACACCGCGGCGGAAGTAGCGTTCCTCGTAGTCCGCGTAATCCAGTGTCGGACGGACGATGTTCACATCGAAGAGCAGCTTGGCCACGCCGTCCGGCTTGATGTTGCCGAATACGCGGATATAGTGCGTCGCCATGTTCGTGTTCTTGTCCGTATCGAAGTCGAAGATCATCACCACCGAGTCGCCCTTGATGACCACATCCGGCAGCTCCGACATCAGGTGGATGGCGCTGCACGCCGGCTGAATCTCGTCGATGACCAGCGGTTCCGGACCGTCGTTGTGGATCGTCCAGTACATCCGGAGGATATCGCCTTGCAGGATGGGCACGTAGTGACGCCCATTGTCGATGACACGCACGCGAGTCGGACCCACCAACTTACGGCAGCCCGTGCCCGTGCCAACCAGCAGCAAGCAAAGCAGAAAACTGTATATCAATCGTTTCTTCATCTTTTACCATTAAAAGAATATGCTCATTCCTGCATGCAGGTAGATGTAGTTATACACCACGCCGTCCTTGCCTCCGATGAGGTACCAGTCTATGGCTCCGGACAGCCCGAAGTGACCGTTGATCAGGTAGAAGCCGCCCGCGGAGAGACTCGTATTCAGCGTATTAAACGTAACAGGCACGTTGCTGTCCAACAGCGACAAGTCCGGCGCATTACCCGCGCCAAACGACGCATAGACGCTACTGCGGTCGCCGTCCAGGGGGAAGTACGTCATCTTGAAACCGCCGTTCCAGTAGAGCCGCCCCTGCATCAGGAACGCATCCACGCTCGGCGTCAGAATAAATCCGTTCTCGCTGCTCCATGCACTCGACAGGCCCGCCGAGAACACGTGGTAACTCGTTTCGTCCACGATATAACGCCACTGCAGACGCTCTGTCAGCGTCCAGTTCAACGGTAGGTTCTCCGTGGCGCTCACCTTGGCAGTAGCTTTGGGGAAATACAGACTCGCCCAACTTCCGCTGGCACTCACGTCGCCCCAGTCGAAGTAGTGATAGTACGCGCCGCCAACTTCAAAACCCGCGCCGCCGCCCGACACGAACGTCGAATCCTTCGTCTCGGTGACTGCCTCCGTCCATACCGACGTCTCACGGCCGGCAAAACCGCCCACCACGTCGAATGCGTCGCGGTCGAACTTACGCGAGTACGTCACATGTGCGTTGTGCGTCCAGACGTCCTTGCTCGCCCTGCGGGCATACTGATATTCAAATGTCAACGCGTTCTTCTGCAACTTCGAGAGCAACGTGTAACGATGTCGTTGTATCTCGTGGAACTCGTCCAGTGTCGGCCGGTAACGCATCAGGCAGACATAGGCCGAGTCCAGCATCTTCTCTTTCTCATATACCGCGGAACGTTGTGCCCAGTCCAGCGTGTCCTTCAGCGTCGTGTCCGGCAACATCGCCTCGCACGTGCGGATGCGACGGGACAGCAACTGGTGGAAGTCCGAGTCCATCGTCAGTGTGTCCGCCTGTCTCAGCGGCGTCAGTGCGTCCGACCACAACTCCTGATCCATCAGCTCCATCGCTTCGTGCAGGCGTTTCTCCGCAAGCATCTCGCGAATGTCTTCGTCCTGCATGTCCGCCAGATACCTGTCCTCCAGTATGCGCGCCGCAGCACGCTCGTTGCCCAGTCGTTTCTCAACCAGGTATTTCTTCGCCAGCCAGCCGCGGTATTCCGCCTGCAAGGCTTCTTCTTCCGCCTCAGACGATGTCATGGCTCGCTGTGCATTCAGTTTCTTCTCTTTCTCTCCCAACCAGAACTCCGCCTCGTCCCACCATGCACGCTGCATCGAACTCGAAATCAACCAGTTCAGCGACTCGTCCGACTCCGTCGTGGCATACAGTCTGCGGTATCGCGTGTACGCATCCGCAGCATCTGCTGCATACGCTGCCTCTTTCTTCAGGTACTCGCGCAAGTCCATCAGTCCCGTACCGCCGTAACGTTGGATGCAGTCGTCCAGGTACTGCTCCGCTTCCTGATAATGTGCACATTCCATCAGGATGCCTACGCGCCGACGGATCAGTCCGCGGTTGCCGTGTGTGTTCAATACACCTTTCGCACAGACCTCTGCCGCTTCCTGCAACTTGCCCTCTTTCAACAGTGAACCCGACAACGCCATGTAGTGGTTGAGGTTGCCCGGCTCACGAATGATTAGCTCCGACAACGCTTTCTGCGAGTCGTGCTCGTTGCCCTGCTTGCTCAGCTTGACATACTCCAGCTCCTTCCTGTACACCAGGTCGGCCTGCACCTGCTCGTCGTTGGGATAGATGATGGCCAGACGCTCCAACAGACGGTCGGCTTCCGGGTCGTTGTCCAACTCGCGGAACAGCTCGATCTTCTTCCTCCACAAACGGATGTTGTACGGGCTGAAACTCAACAGGTCGTTCACGTGCACAATGGCCGTGGCAAAGTTGCCCTCGCGTTCCTCCAGCTTGACCAGAATCTCCAGCGCCTCGGTGTTCGACTCATCGTCCACCAACGCCAGCAACAGATACCGTCTGGCCTGGTCTACGTCGCCCTCGTGGTACCAGTACGTACCAATCAGACAGCAGATGTTCGACCGGCCGCCCCACTCACGCTCCGCCGCTACCAGGAACGGCTCGGCATCATGCCAGCGGTCGTCGCGGAACAGCGCACGTATCGTATCCTCGTACTGGTCGGGAGACATACTCATACCCGCCGTCAAGCGGTTGTGGGCACGCTCGTTCAATTCCTGCATACGGCGGGCAATCTTGCCTTCCGTCTCCACCTGCTTGGGGGTACGCTTACGCACACCGCCGTGACCGCGAGGCTGCGCCAATGCCATCACGGGCACCAGCACCAGCAGAAGGATCAATATATTCTTCAAATGCTTCAACAGTCCAGTCTTTTATCGGCCCTTTATGTCCTCTTCTTCGTACCCTTACGAACCATGACACCCCACGATGCCGTCTTGTTCGTCAGGTAGTTATAATAGCCTCGTAATGAGAAATATACAATCATCGGGTGGTATATTATCGGCTCAAACATGGCCGCAATCACCAGCTTGATGTAACTGATTGACTTGTTGTACGAGCCACCCGCCATGTAATCGTAGAAAATCACGAAGAACGACAGCGTCAGCGAGAACGCATAGATGGCCGAGAACAGAATCCAGAACGTCTTCCAGTTGATGCTGTACGTGAACACCAGGAAGATCATCGTGATCAGACCTACCGCCTCGATGATAGGAGCAAGGAACTCGAACAGCAGCGTGTACGGCATCGTAATCAGTCCCAGTCGCTTGTAGCGCGGGTTGAAGATCATGTAACGGTGTTTCCACATGTGCTGTATCAAACCACGACCCCAGCGGATACGCTGGCGCTTGAGCACCTTGACGTTGTCCGGGCCCTCCGTCCAGCAGCATGTGTGCGGGATCTGCACCACGCGGTACGGACGCTTCTGCTCCAGGCAGAAACCCATCATACGCGTGATCATATCCATATCCTCGGCAAACGAGTCGCTGGCATAACCGCCCGCCGAAAGCACCACCTCGGTGCTGAACAGACCGTAACCACCCGACACGTTGTTCATTGCGTTGATCTGACTCCAACCCATCTTACCCACCAGGAAGCTTCGCTTGTACTCCAGGTCCTGGAACAGCGGGATAGGGTGGTTCGAGGGGCTGATTTCGACGATGACGCCGTTCTCCGTCGTGGCACCGTTACTCATGGACATCGTACCGCTGACCGCGATAATCGTCTCGTCCTGCAGGATGGGAAAAATACAGTGCTTGATGGCATCGCGAGCCAAGATGCAGTCCACGTCGGTGTTGACGAAATACGGCGTTCGCACTACGTTCAGGCCGCCGTTGATGGCGTCAGCTTTCGAACCGCCGTTCACCTTGTCCACCACCGTCAATTGCCTGTATTTCTCGTTCGATGAACGGAACAAACGCTTAAACGGCTTGCAGTGAATACGTTGCACGTACTCGTACGGCGTCTCCTCCAGGTCGAAGTTCTCTATCAGCAACTCCAGTGTCTTGTCCTTCGAGCCGTCGTTGACGATGACCACCTCGAAGTTGGGGTAATCCATCTGCAACAGCGATTGTACGTTATCTACGATGGTTTTCTCCTCGTTGTACGCACCGGCAACCACACTCACACCCGGCGCAAAGGGACTGCCCTCCACGGCATAGCAGATGTGGTCGTTCGTCCACTTCATGTACTTGCTGCTGTGTATGTACGACAGAATCAGCAGCATGACGTACGAAAGAATCAGCGTCAACGAGTAGAAGAAAATCAAATAGCCGTATATGTACAGTATGTCTTCCCACATAACGTTATACTCTCATCTTCAGTTCTTTACCTTCCGCCTTGGCCTCGGTGCTCTCAATCTGCTCGAAGAACTTCGAGTCATCCAGACCCACATGGGCCAACTCATGGAATGCCTTGCGGCCTTCGGGACCGTAGTTGAACAAACACGATAGTGCCACCGCACGCGTGTTCTGCGACGAAGACTGCAGGTATGCCTCCTTGAAGAACTCGGTTTGCTTGCCCGTGTTGATCTTCGCCACGGCCAGCAGTGTCTCGCGCTTCGCCTCCGGGAACTGGAACGTGTAGTTGGCCACCAACTCTGCCTCCGAATCCGGGTCACCGATAATCGCCAGCGCCTGAATGGCTGCCGAGCGGCACTTCGGGTCAGGCGACGTCAGGTACTCGCGGATTCCCCGCTTCTCGCGCTCGTCGCCCCAGTACGGGATCTCCGAGATAAACAGCGCCTTTCTTTCGCTGTTCTCGCTCTGCTGAGCCAGCGTCAGGAATCGAGGCACAGGGTGTCCTTTGGCATGATGCCAGCCCACCAGTCGGTGCAACATCGTCGGGTACCACATCTGGAAGCTTTCGTTCACGTCCTGCATCACATAGTGGAACGGTTCGGTCTTGCTGCAGAAACCGTAGTACGAGCGCGCCAGCTCGCGCGTACGCCTTGAGCGCGAACCCGTGTACGCTGCCAACGCACCTTCCGAGATGCGGATAGGCAGCGTAATCAAAATCTGCAGCGTCATCTCCACGTTGCGGCCCTTGACCATGTTGTATTCCATGAACGCTTGCACGCCGGTCATGTTGCACAGACGCTGCATGTTCGGCAGGAACACTTCGTTGCTGTGCTCCAGACGTATCTTCACAATCAAGCGGGCAAATGTCGCAGGGTCAAACGTCTGCAGCGCCGACGTGTCCACCTTGCATACGTACTCGATCTCCTCGTGCGGCCACTTCTCTTTCGCGGCCAGCACCTCGCGGAACGGCTCTTCGAAACGTGCCGAGCACAACTCGAACAATCTGTCGCGTTTGTTGCGGGACATCATGCGCTGCGTGAAGACCGCTGCCAGAATCAGAATCATCAACGAACAAAGGGTGATGATAACCAGCGAGGTCTGCACCTGCCACGAGTACTGACGAAGGTATGCGTCCACCAGATAGCGGACGTAGGTCAGCACTTCCCAACCGTAGAAATACGCGTTAGGACCACCCGGCCCCGAAGGCGGAGCCGTGTAAACCAAAGGCAGTATGTAGGGTAACAGCCGCATCATTGCGAGTGCAAAGTTACTGCTTTTCTTTCACATGACCAAACGTTGGGCGCCTTTTTCTTAAGAAAAAATGCTGTCAATACCACTTTTCTTCATTTTTCTGCGTTTTTTTGGAATGAACACGTACTTTTTTGCCTTTTATGGTCTAACGAACGAATAGTCAATACTTCCGACGGGTTAAGCTCTAATGCAACCGATAGCATTACTCTTCGAAATATATCGGAATGTTTCGGTGCAACGAATCCTTTGAAACACTACCGTTCTGCCCTTTTAAACGGGGTCTGTGCAACCGATAGCACCGCGTTTTTTGCATCGAAACCCATCGAAACAGCCTGTTCATTCCAGAAATTCATCATTTTTACCCTAAAAATGGCCAAAAATACACTTTTTATCCATTTTTTTGAAAGAAAATGATGCAACCGTTTGCATAATTCAAAAAAAAGCACTACCTTTGCAGCCGATTTCGTTCGAGTAACGAATCGTAAGGCACGTTACGTGCGCATAAGGTATTATTTATATATATAGTGTTAGTGAGTATGGATACGTTCTTGGATTTGCCTTTTTGGCTCTCTGTGACTCTGGGGGTGTTGTACGGAGTGATTTGGTTGGTGTTCTTCGTGGTGCTTTTCGCAACGCATCGTCGCGCACACAACAATCGTCGTCACAGCACCATGGGTCTGGACGGGCAGCAAGGAGAAGACGAGAGCGTGTCTGTCTTCAGGAGTCGTTCTTTAGGCGGAGCTACCAATTATTACAGTGAAACCTCCGTTTACGATGAAGATGACGACTGATAAGAGTTTTTGATTGGGAACCGTGCTCCGTTGAGGGGCACGGTTTTTTTTGTCGGAATATTGTTCTTTATCGGTATACTTTCAGCTTTCTGTCGACGGCGTCTTCATACAGCGCGTCGCGGTAGCCGCGGATGAAATCCACCTGGCGTTTCTGCAGGATCGCCGCCCGTATCTGTGGCTCGGCATACTCCAGCGGCATCGGCTCACCCACGAAGTGCTTGTCCGTGATTCGCAACATGTAGAGGGACGTGGAGTCGCGCATCTCGATGTAGTCGTTGCTGCGTAGCTTGCTCGCGAACCCGGGCTCGTCGAACGGCATACGAATCAGAATCTGGTTGCCGCTGACCCAGTCCTTTGTGAACAGTTGGTAGCCGCTGGCGTACTGATATGCGTACTTCTCGATGTGCTGGATGTTCTCCTCCGGCTCTGCCAGCCACTTCTTCACCCTCTCCGGGTGCGGCGCGTCTGTCGGGACAATCATCAGCACGCCTTTCAGGATGTCTTCCCGCAGCAGGAACAGGTCCTGATTGGCCTCGTAGAACGCGCGAATCGAATCCTTGTGGACGCTCTTGGGCATCTTGCGCTCGATGAGCCGCTCCTCGTAGCGGTGCAGGTAAAGCGACCTGCGGTAGTCTTCCACCAAGGCCTCCACCTCCGCGTCCTCGCGGGCATTAGCTTTCTCGTAGAACAGCAGATCCGTCGCCCATTGACGGATGTAGGCGTCGGCCATCTGGACCGAGTCGTCGTTGTCCACGGCCATGCTCGTGACGGCTTCCAGCTCGCTGCGGTAGAGTTTGTGCGAACCCAGTTCTGCCACCACATCATCGCCGCCGGTGAAACGCGCACGGTGCTCGTTGAAGAGCGTGCAGGCGCTGAGACTAAGCACCAAAGGTATATAGAGTAGCTTCTTCATATCGTTCTGTTTTTCTGTTTGCTGTCAGTTCCGGCCGGATGGCATCCCAGTCCGGCGCCGCCACACCGCGGCCAATCTCGGTGTTGCCCACTTCCACGTGCACCTCGTCGTACACGCCAGTCGAGAGGATGGAGTTGAGCACCTTGGCTCCGCCTTCCACGAGCACGCTGTGGATGTTGCGTGCCGCCAGGTCAGCGAGCACGTAATTCCAGTCGGTATTTTGTGAATAGACCAGCCAGCCGGTGTAGTCCTTGCCTTCCGGATGACGGTCCAGCGCAATGCGCAATGGGTCACGCCCGGCCCAACGTGTCGTCCGCAGCCGCGGATGGTCTTTCTCGACGGTGCCCGCGCCCACGAGGATGGCCATGTTCTCCGCCCGCATCTTGTGTGCCAGTTGTTTCGTTAGCGGCGTGCTGATTACCAGCGGTTTCTGTTCTTCCGGTTTCGCGGTGTCGCGGAGCTTGTCGATGAATCCGTCCTTGGTCTGCGCCCATTTGAGGATGACGTACGGCCTGTGGTTGGTCATCAGGCAGACGAAACGTTTGTTCAACGCGCGGCATTCGTCTTCCAACACGCCGCTCACGGCCTCGATGCCGGCCTCCTGAACCATCTGCATGCCGCGTCCGCTCACCAGCGGGTTGGGATCAAGCATGCCGGCCACGACGCGCCGCGGACGTTTGCGGACGATGAGTTCGGCACAGGGCGGCGTCTTGCCGTAATGGCTGCAGGGCTCCAGACTCACGTACAGCGTGGCTTCGTGTATCTCCTCTTCCGTAACGCCGCGACGCTCCGCATCGGCGAAGCAGTTCACTTCGGCATGCGGACCGCCGTACCGCTCGTGCCACCCCTCGGCCAGGATTCGCCCGTCCGACGCAACCAGCACGGCGCCGACCATCGGGTTGGGCGCAACATAGTACCGTCCAATCTCCGCCAGCTCCAAACAGCGCCGTATGTATCGTGCGTCATCCATTCCGTCTGCGTCCGAAATCGACTGCAAAGTTACTGCTTTTATTTGATTTATGCAAGAGAAAACACAAAAAACGTAGTTTTTTTGGCACTTTTCTTCCTAAAAATTTGGTCAATTCAAAAAAAAGCAGTAACTTTGCAGCCGTTTTTTAGTATAATGCATAAGAAGGCGCTCATACTAACCCTGTTGGTTCTGATGCTCACCGGTTGCGGCGAGTACCAGAAGATACTCAAATCGACGGACCCTGAGTTTAAGTATCAGAAGGCTATCGAGTACTTCAACGCGGGCGAATACGTCAAGGCGCAGGAGTTGCTGGACGACGTGACCTCTTACTACCGCGGCACCGAACGCTCGGAAGAGGTGCTCATCTATCTGGCCCGTTGCTACATGGGGCAGAAGATCTACGACTCGGCTGCCGAATACTACAGTGCCTACACGCGTTCCTATCCGAAAGGTACGCACAATCTGGAGGCGCGTTTCATGACTGCGCACGCGTACTACATGGACTCGCCTGACGCGCGGCTCGACCAGGCGCAGACCAAGACGGCCATAGAGTACTACACCCAGTTCATCGAAATGTTCCCCGAGAGCAGTTATGCCGAACAGGCATACTCCGAACGGCAGGAGATGTACGACAAACTGGCGTACAAAGAGTTGCTCTCGGCACGCCTGTACTACAACTTGGGCACGTATCTGGGCAACAACTACGTCAGCTGCGAGACCGTGTCGAAGAACGCGCTCAAGAAATACCCCGCCAGTCCCTACACCGAGGAATTCAGCTGGCTGGTTTTTGCCGCCAAGTACCAGCAGATGGTCAACAGTGCCGACATGCTGCTCGAGGAGCGCGCCCGCGATGCGCAGGACGAGTACTACTCCTTCATCACCGAGTACCCCAACTCCAAGCATGTCTCGCAGGCCAAAACGTGGCTCAAGCAGATAAAAAAAGTGCTGAAAGCCGAAGAAGACTAATTTGAGAGTACAGTTTAGAAATTAAAGTTTAAAATATATGGATTACAAGAAAACAAGAGCCCCGCACAACACGGTAACGCGTGATGTTAACGCACTGACCGAAGAAGTGGGCAACGTGTACGAAACAGTAGTGATTCTGGGCAAACGCGCCAATCAGATCGGTGCTGCCCTGAAGAAAGAGTTGGACGCCAAGCTGCAGGATTTCTCTATTCCGCAGGACGGCATCGAGGAGACGTTCGAGAACAAAGAGCAGATCGAAATCTCCAAGAGCTACGAGAGTCTGCCCAAGCCCAGCCTTATCGCTACGCAAGAACTCATTGAGCACCAGCTCGTTTACAGAAACGGTTCGCGCGACGCAGCACTCGAAGAAGAGTAATGTTGGCGGGCAAGCACATAGTGGTTGGCATCAGCGGAGGCATTGCGGCCTATAAGACGCCGCTGCTTATCCGTCTGCTTACGAAGGCAGGAGCTGAAGTGAAAGTGACGACGACGCGCAACGCGTTGCAGTTCGTCACCGACCTGACGTTGCAGACTGTCTCCGGCAACAAAGTCTACAGCGACGTGTTTGCACCTACCAACGACCACTCCACAGAGCATATCTCGCTGCCGGACTGGGCGGACCTGATGATTGTGGCACCGGCCACGGCGAACAGCATCGGCAAGATGGCCAACGGCATAGCCGACGACGCCCTCTCGACCACGTTCCTCGCCATGACCTGCCCCGTGCTCATCGCGCCCGCGATGAACGACAAGATGTACGCGCATCCCGCCCTGCAGCACAACCTCGAGACGCTCGCCGGTTTCCCGCACGTGACCGTCCTGCCTTGTGCGGAAGGGCCTCTTGCCTGCGGCACCACCGGCACGGGACGGATGCTCGAACCCGAAGACATCTTCGCCGCGGCGGACCTGATGATGACCGAACAGACCCTGACGCGCCGACGTGTGCTCATCACCGCCGGACCGACCCAGGAGCGGATCGACCCCGTGCGCTTCATCAGCAACTACTCCTCCGGCAAGATGGGCATCGCCCTGGCCGAAGAAGCCGCCAAACGCGGAGCGGAAGTGACGCTCATCCTCGGGCCGACGGCATTGCGCCCCCATGTGTTGCCCAACCTCCGCGTGGTGGATGTGACCTCCGCCCTCGAGATGCACGACGCCGCCGTGCGCCTGTTCCCTGAGAGCAACGTGGCTATCCTTTGCGCCGCCGTGGCCGATTTCCGCGTGGCCAAGCCCGAGACCGAGAAAATCAAACGTGCCGGCAAGGGCAGCATGACGCTCGAACTCGTCGAGAACCCCGACATCGCCGCCACTCTCGGCGAACGCAAACGCGCCAACCAGACACTCGTGGGCTTTGCCCTCGAGACCAGCGACGAGGAGGAGAACGCGCTCCGCAAACTGGAGAGCAAACACCTCGACATGATCATGCTCAACTCGCTCCGGACCACGGACGGACTGTTCGGCTCCGACACCAACGTCGTCACGGTGTACAACAAGGACGGCGAAAAAATCGAGTGGCCCAAGATGACCAAACAGGACGTGGCGCGCAATATATTGGATTTGTTGAGATGAGAGAGGGGCTGCGATATGGACTGATGATGATGACGGCTGCTTTCGCAGCCGTTTTCAGTGCCTATGCCTCCAGTCCGGAGGAGACCATCGACTCTATTCACAACAGGCTGACGCTGCAGGAAGTGGAGGTGGTGGGCGAACGTGGCGCAGCAGGCGTGCAGGCCTTGCCGCTCGACGGCGAGATACGCGTGCGAGACCAGGTGTCACTGCCGGTACAGACCGTGGCAGACATTATTAAATATTGCGCGGGCGTGGACGTGCGTACGCGCGGTGCGAGCGGCGCACAAGCCGACATCTCCATGCGCGGCGGCACGTTCGACCAGGTACGTATCCTCCTCAACGGCATCGATATCACCGACGCACAGACCGGCCATTACTCGATGAACCTGCCCCTTTCCGCGGACCTCATCACCGGCATTATTGTCCAAGACAATACGATCAATATCCTCACCCGCGCCCCCTTTATGCGGGAAAAGGGGACCTCTCTCCGCTTCACCACAGGCATGAACGGCCTGGTCAATCCGGCCGTGTCCACGCGGCACAGTTGGGGAGATGTGTATCTGCACACCTCGGTCGAGTACAACCGCTCGGACGGATACTATGCCCCGAATCCCTCGAAGAAAGAGCAGGTGGCGCTGGACAACAGTGACCTGCACCTCGCGAACATCTATGTTCAGACAGGCTACAAAGGGCTGGACGTGCAGCTGGGCGCACAGTACAAGGATGCGGGAGCCGGCATGTTCTACGGCTTCGGCAGTCAGGACCAGTTCGACGCGACCAGAACGGGCTTTGCCGCGGCGCGGTACAAGCACCACTGGAATGATGCGTGGCAACTCGAAGCGAACGCCTCCTATCGGGCCAACTACGACCATTACGAGTGGCACCGCGGTCAACCTTTGGGCAGCAACACGCACCTCTCGCAGATCGCCGGTGCACTGCTCAAGGGGTCGTACTCCTACAACCTGGGCGAAACGGCTTTGGGTGTCGAGATGCGCAACGAGAATCTGCACTCGTCGAACATGGGCGACCATAACCGGCTGAATGTGAACTATTTTGCGGAACAGCACTTTCGCTGGAACGATATACATGCCAATTTGGACGTGCATGGCAACTTCAACACGATGTTCGGCCACGATGTGGCGGGAAAAGCCAAGATTGGGTACGCCCTTCGTCATTGGGACGTGTACCTGAAGGGTCAGCGCAGTTTCCGTCTTCCCACCTTCACCGACCTCTACTACGACGCCGGAAACCAACTCGGCAACCCCAACTTGCAACCCGAGAAAGCCTGGACGTTGGCGCTGGAGGGGGGATACAGCAGTCCCGCAGGAGACACCAACGGCCCGCTTACTGTGCGTGCCGAGGCGTTCTACCGCTGGGGCTGGAACATCATCGACTGGGTCTATACGCCGACAGACCTGAAACGCCCGTACCACGCTGAGAACCAAGCGCGTGTAAATGCGGCCGGAACGGAACTCAGTGCCCGTTACGAGTTGAAAGAAAGCGTGTTCCTGCGCAAAGCCGAAGTCTCCTACGCCTACACGTGGCTGGATCTGGATGTGGACCGCTCCGGCTCGCGTTACCTCGACTACCTCTCACACAAACTCGTGGCGCGCGTGGAGCATTATCTCTGCCATCTTCCGCATAGCGAACTCTGCGCAGCGTGGTCGCTCACCTGGCAGAAGCGCGAAGGACAGTTCAACACTGCCGAAGGCGACGTGGCCAGTTTCAAGCCCGTGCTGCTGCTCGACGGGCAGATTTTCTGGGAATACAGCGGCATCAAGGTGGCGGCGGAATGTACCAACATGACCAATCGTCACTACTACGACTACGGCGGCGTGCTGCAGCCCGGCGCATGGGCAAAACTGACAATTTCTGCCAATTTGGCAAGTTTGGCACGCAGTTTGAAATGAATATTGTACGTATTCATTTTTAAACTACGAGCATATGAAAAAGTTTTGGCAAATCACAGGAATCGTACTCTTGACCGCCGCTGTCAGCGTCGGCACCACCGACTACATGACGTACCGTCAGCAAAAAGATAATCATCAGTTAATCAGTTATTCTACCGGCGAGAGTAGCAATATGGCTTTTGCCGCGCAGCACCGCACCGAGAGTGTGACAAGTGTTGCTCCGGTGGACTTCACCCAGGCCGCGGAGATGTCCGTCGGCGCCGTCGTGCACGTCAAGACCAAGTACAACGTCTATGGCAAACAGTACGTGGACCCGTTCTACCAGTTCTTCTTCGGCCGTCCGCAGCAGCAACCGATGCAGCAGGCGCAGGCCACCGGTAGTGGCGTCATCCTGAGCGAAGACGGCTATATCGTCACCAACAACCACGTCATCCAGCAGGCCAACGAGATAGAAGTCGTGCTCAACGACAAACGCGCGTTCACAGCCGAACTCATTGGTACTGACCCGAATACAGACATCGCGCTCCTCAAGATCGACGCCAAGGGGCTGCCGACGCTCGAGATGGGCAATTCCGATGACCTGAAAGTGGGCGAATGGGTGCTCGCCGTGGGCAATCCGTTCAACCTGACCAGCACCGTCACCGCCGGCATCGTCAGCGCCAAAGCGCGTAATATCAATATCTTGGACGCCGAGATGAAGATTGAGAGCTTCATCCAGACCGACGCAGCCGTCAACCCGGGCAACTCCGGCGGCGCACTCGTCAATACCCGCGGCGAACTGGTCGGCATCAACACCGCCATTGCCTCGCAGACGGGCAGTTACGCGGGCTATGCCTTCGCCGTCCCGACCAGCATCGTGCAGAAAGTCGTGGCTGACCTCCGTCAGTTCGGCTCCGTACAACGCGCGCTCCTCGGCATTCGCATGCTCGACATTACCTCCGAAGTGCAGCAGTACTACCGCCTCAACACCCTCGAAGGCGTTTATATCGCCGAGGTCGTCAGCGGCGGCGCGGCAGAGAAGGGCGGGGTAGAAGAAGGAGATGTTATCACTGCCGTGGACGGACTGAAAGTCAATAGCTCCAGCGAACTGCAGGAGAAGATAGCCCGCAAGAATCCCGGCGACGAAGTGACGCTCACCGTCCTGCGCGACAACAAACGCATCGACCTGCGCGTCACGCTCACCAGCGCCGCACAAAAACCGCAAGTCCAGTCCCGCAGACTGTAGTCAGACTGCCTCTCACACAGGGTGCACCCGCCGGTGCGCCCTTTTTTTTTGCACTTTTTTGCCCAAAAATTTGCATAATTCAAAAAAAAGCAGTACCTTTGCCACCGAAATGATAGAACAGTGCAACAATCAATAACATCATGCATATGAAAACAACCATTAAAGTACCCGTAATCCTTGCGCTGGTGGCGGCTCTTTGGCTGCTCTTCAGCTGCGGCAAGAAAGAACAGAAAACTATCCTGGTCGGCCATTTCAATCCGGCCACTGACGCGCCGGA
>Ga0265298_10006048_pt1 | contig 15033 bp, 11 predicted proteins | sample AusTroGonzalo_MG_3_FD_193486 | JGI IMG/M metagenome (GOLD analysis project Ga0265298, IMG submission 193486) | Bovine rumen microbial communities from tropical cattle in Woodstock, Queensland, Australia - Gonzalo_01 | ecosystem: Host-associated > Mammals > Digestive system > Stomach > Rumen ... | reverse complement strand
GGAGTCGCGGCACATGTCCTCGATGCCGTACTGGGCCTTCCAGCCAAGTTCCTTGAATGCCTTTTCGGGGTTGCAGTAGCAGGTGGCGATGTCGCCTGCACGGCGGGGCTTAATACTATAAGGCACCTTGATGCCGTTTACCTTTTCAAAGGCGTGTACCACGTCGAGCACGGAGTAACCGTGGCCGGTACCCAGGTTGTAAATAGCGAGACCGCACTTGTTTTCAATTGCCTTGAGGGCGCTTACGTGACCCGAGGCGAGGTCGCAAACGTGAATGTAGTCGCGTACGCCGGTTCCATCGGGGGTGTCGTAGTCGTTGCCGAACACGCCCAGTTCCTTACGGATGCCAACGGCAGTTTGCGTAATGTAGGGCATTAAGTTGTTCGGAATTCCGTTGGGGTCTTCGCCGATTTTTCCGCTCGGGTGTGCGCCGATGGGGTTAAAGTAGCGGAGCAAGACCACGTTCCATTCGGGGTCTGCCTTCTGCACGTCAATGAGCACCTGTTCCAGCATGGACTTGGTTTGTCCGTAAGGGTTGGTAATGGCGCCCTTTGGGCAATTCTCGGTAATAGGAATTTCGGCTGGGTTGCCGTACACGGTTGCCGACGACGAGAAGATGATGTTCTTCACGCCGTTGTTGCGCATGGCGTTCAGCAACACGAAGGTAGCGTTCATGTTGTTTTCGTAATATTCCAGCGGCTTGGCTACAGATTCGCCCACAGCCTTGAGACCGGCAAAATGAATGCAAGCGTCAAAATGGTTTTCCTTGAAAATCTTGTCCATGGCTGCGGCATCGCGGGCGTCGGCTTTGATAAAGGGAATTTCTTGACCGACGATTTCAGCAACTCGACGCAGAGATTCATCGCAGGAGTTCACCAGGTTGTCGACAGCGACAACGGAGTGGCCTGCTTTATACAATTCGATAATCGTGTGGCTGCCAATATAACCTGCACCACCAATAACAGCGATCTTCATTAAAAAACCTCAATTTTTGGACTAAAAATACAAAAAAGGGGGCGAAATATCGCCTTTTTTCAAAAAAATGGGCTAAAATAGGGGTGTTTCTCTTGACGAATCTTCGTTAAAAATGTATATATGAAAATATGAATACTTGTTCATACATTAAAAACGCAAAAAATGATGTTTCCTTGGATGTTCTGTTTGAACTCTCGGAATTCTTCAAGTTCTTTGGCGATACCACGCGTATCCGCATTATTCATTTGCTGCTTTCGGGTGAAGTTTCGGTGAACGATATTGCCGAAAAGTTGAACTTGGAGCAGTCCGTGGTGAGTCACCAGCTGCGCATTTTGCGTACTGCAAATTTGGTGAAGCCGCGTCGCGAAGGTCGCAAGATGTTCTATTCCTTGGACGACGACCATATCGGTTTGATTTTTAATACTGGCTTGACCCACATTCTGCACAAGAAGGGTAAATAATATGTCTGCTGTTACAGAGATTTTTGAAAAGTTTGTTTGGCAATTCGTGACGTTGTTTTCGGAAATGGCGCCGTTCCTGCTGCTCGGTTTTTTGTTGGCGGGCGTTATTCACGTCTGGATTCCGAATCACTTGTATGTGCCAAAGATTGCAAAGCCGAATTTCAAGTCGGTGTTGTGGGCAGCCTTGTTCGGTGTGCCGCTCCCGATTTGTAGCTGCGGCGTGATTCCGACTTCCATTGCCCTTAGGCGCGAAGGGGCGAGCAAGGGCGCTAGCGTGAGCTTTTTGATTTCGACGCCTGCAACGGGTGTGGATTCTATCTTGGCGACTTATTCTTTGCTGGGCGGACCTTTCGCGATTCTGCGCCCGATTGCAGCTTTTGTGACGGCCATGCTTGGCGGTATTTTCACGAATGCAATGACCAAGAATGAAGGCGATACAGGTGTCGCCGTTGTGGGCGAAGAACATCATCACGACCATGAACATCACGATCATTGTGAATGCGGTGAAGACCATTGTAGCTGTGGCGAAGATCACTGCGGCTGCTGCGATCATGACGAACATGAAAAAAAGACTTTTGCCCAGAAGGTTTGGGCCACTGTTGAATACGGTTTTGTAGACATGGTGGGTAACGTGAGCAAGTGGCTGATGATTGGCCTGTTGCTGGGCGCCTTAATTGCCGCCTTCGTGCCAGATGATTTCTTCTTGTTCTTGCATGAATACCCGTTGCTTTGCATGCTGGTGGTGCTTGTGCTTGCCATGCCCATGTATACTTGCGCGACGGGCTCTATTCCGCTGGCTTTGGCTCTTGTAGAAAAAGGCATTACACCGGGTGCGGCCTTGGTGCTCTTGATGGCAGGCCCTGCGACCAGTATCGCAAGCATGCTCGTGGTGGGTAAGGCTTTCGGCAAGCGTACCTTGTTTGCCTACCTCACCTCGATTGCTCTGGGAGCTGTGTTCTTCGGCTTTATTGTCGACACATTCTTTATGGATTCCTTCTTGTCGTCCATGCTGCCCCATGCCTCTGCCGAATGCCTCGGCCACGGTGCGCTGGGTGTGTTTGACTACATTTGCGCTGGGTTGCTTGCCCTGTTCATGATTTATGCAAAGTTTACTCGCAAGGGCGGCCACTGCGGTTGTGGAGAATGCGGTTGTGGTAATCATGAATGCTGCTGCGAAGGTCACGATGATTGCGATTGTCATGACCATCATGACCACGAACATCACGACCATGAGCATGAACATCATCATGAATATGTGGCAAAGACTTATATAGTCATTGGTATGAGTTGCAGTCATTGCAAGGCTTGCGTAGAAAAGGCTGCTATGCTTTTAGAAGGCGTTGTCTCTGCCGAAGCGAGTGTTGCCGACAAGGAACTCCGCATCGTCTGGCACGATGAAGATGACATCGACGAAACGGCTCTGAAAAAAACAATTGAAGACGCCGGCTTCGAATTCGGCGGGTTGATATAATTATTTCGCGCGGCTAGCGAAAATCTCGAAATCCTCTGGCGTGGTCAATTTATCGTTCAGTGTGTTGCCCTTGACAATGTAGACTGGCTCGCCGAAATATTCGAGAATGCTTGCTTCGTCAGTGGGAGTAAAGTTTAAAGGCTCTGCGGCAATACGGCCGTAGAGTTTTTTTAGTAGTGCCACGGGCGCTGCCTGCGGAGTCTGGGCGAGCCAAACGGTATTGCGGTCGATGGTATTTTCGACCTTGCCGTCCTTTGCGATCTTGATGGTGTCTACCGCGGGCTTTGCCACAAGGCAACTGCCTTTTTCCACAAGCGTCTTGCAGACATCGCGAATGATTTCTTCGCTAATGAAGGGGCGTGCCACATCGTGAACCAGAACGTATTCGGCGCTGCTTGTCAAGGCATTCACGCCGTTTTCTACAGATTGCCAACGTTCTGCGCCACCCACCACAATCTTGAGCTTTTCGTGGGAGAAATCTTTTTCGAAATGGTCCTTCCAGTCGGCGGGCACGGCCATCACGACTTCGGCAATTTCATCCATGTTGAGGAATGTTTCGAGACAGTAGCGGTAAACGGGCTTGCCGCCCAAAATCATGAGCTGCTTGGGAACAGCGCCGCCCATGCGTTTGCCAAGTCCCCCTGCCGGGAGCACTACTGCGAATTTTCCTTTCATGTCTGCCATTGCCAAATCCAATCTAACTTTAAAATTTAGTCACCTACGTGGCCGTTGTGGAGGCGTTCCAAGTAATCCTTTGTTTCTTTTGAGACAATTCCGCTCAAGAGAATCAAGGCGACCAAGTTCGGGAATGCCATGAGGCCGTTAAAGATGTCGGCGCTAGTCCATACGGCGCTCACCGTGAGGTAGGGGCCGATAAAGATGGCGGCGATGTAGACCCAGCGGTAAATCAGGGTGGCCTTTTCGTTCTTGCCACCCATCAGGTACTGCAGGCACTTTTCAGAATAGTAGGCCCAGCCAAGAATCGTGGTGAATGCGAAGAACACCAGTGCGATGGCGAGGAAGAACGGAGCGATAACTGAGCCGCCCGGAACGATAGCGAGACCGCGGGAGAAGGCTTCCATGGTGATATTCACGCCTTCAAGGCCGAGCTTCGGATCCCATGCGCCCGAAACCACGATGGCAAGGCCTGTCATGGTACAAATGATGATGGTGTCGAAGAAGGTACCTGTCATGCAAACGAGACCTTGACGAACCGGTTCCTTGGTCTTGGCGGCAGCGGCAGCAATCGGGGCAGAACCGAGGCCTGCTTCGTTACTGAAAATACCGCGGGCGATGCCCTTCTGCATGGCGATAAAGATGGTACCCACGGCACCGCCGGTAATGGCGCTCGGGTTAAAGGCCGCCTGCACGATCGTCTGAATAGCCAGCGGAATCTGGGCGAAGTTCAAAAGCAGCAAGAGCATGCAAGCGAGAATGTAGACAATCGCCATAATCGGGACAATGTAGGTCGAAACCTTGGCGATGCGCTTGAGGCCGCCGATGATAACGGTGGCAGCAAAGATGGTCACCAAGAGGCCTGCGATTGCGGTGGTCCAAGAAACGGAATTGCCGCCCAGATTAATGAATTCGGGAGCATTCGGGGTGAGGCGGGCCATGGCGCTGGTGATGCCGTTCACCTGGGTGATGGTGCCGATGCCGAGCAGACCTGCGCCAATGCCAAATACGGCGAAGACGACAGCGAGCCATTTCATGTTCCAGCCGAAACGTTCCTTGATGCCGGTTTCAATGTAGTAGAACGGACCGCCCAAAACCTTGCCGTCTTTGCCGACGGTGCGGTACTTGACGGCGAGCAAACCTTCGGAATACTTGGTAGCCATACCCAGGAATGCGGCCACTTCCATCCAGAAGAGGGCACCCGGACCACCCGTACCGATAGCGGTTGCCACACCCACAATATTACCGGTACCGATGGTAGCGGCAAGTGCCGTGCAAAGGGCGCCAAAGCTCGAAACTTCGCCTTCGCCACCCTTTTCGTTGTGGAGCATGTAGCGCAGTGCATTCGGCAAGTTCAGAACTTGCAGGCAGCCGAGGCGGATGGTGAGCAGGAATCCTACGAAGAGGATGATGACAATCAGGGGCACTCCCCAAACGTAGCCGTCAATGGAATCTAGAATGGAATTTAACGTTTCCATAAATAATCCTATGAAAAAGGAGGCGGTTTAAATTTGCGCCTCCAAAGATAGAAAAGTTTAGTCTTGTACTCAGATTACTCGGGTACGTACTTGCGTACCACATCCTCGTATTTTACAGTTTTCTTCACAAAGGGGTTCGGCTTTACCTGGTAAACCACTGCAGTGCCAAAGTATTTGCAGGAATATCCACCTTCTACTTTGGATTCGGACATCGAAATGTCTACGAGACCATGGTACCCCGAAGTCGGGGTTACAATGGCGTTGAAGAAGTAGACTTCATTGCAGTGATTTTTTTCTGTATAAGATACCGGAGTCAAAGAAACGATAGTCAGGTCGTTGTCAACATTTAAAGCCTTTGGAATAGGGTACATATTGTCTGTGACAATGTTGTAATCTACAACTCTTTTTGGAGCAGCTTGGGCTTTTTGTGTAGGCCTGGCTTTTGCAACAGGTTTGGCTTTGGGGGCAGGCTTTACGACAGTTTTGGGTTTTGCTTTCGGTTTAGGGGCCGGTTGTACCGGCTCGTTATCATTATATGGTAGTCCTTCATCTGCTGTGTAATGATAAGGAGCGCATCCTTCGAGAATGAAAGCCACAAAGATGCAAACGGATAATGCAATATTTTTTTTCATATAGTCCTCCTTAGTGATCACAGCAACAGCAGGTGATGCAGCATTTCTTTGTGGGTTGTTCAACTGTTTTCGGAACAAATACTGTGTCTGGTTTTGGAGGCGGAGTCTTGATTACTTCTACGACGCGTTTCTTTATGATTTCTTTTTCGATGACATCTCTGCGCTTGTACTTGACGCCAAGTCCCCAGAAGGTGCAAATGAGCTTGCCGTCGAGCAAGGCTTCGTCGGATTTGATGTCAATAATGCCGTGGAATCCGCTTTGTTCGTTAGCCATGTTGTACAGAAAATCAACTGTATGGCATTTGCCAGAATCTTGGAAGGATACGGGCTTTATACTCTCCACTTCGAGGAATGCGGAGTCGGAGTTGAATAGCTTTTTGATGGCGTCTTCGCTCTTTGCCGAGAATGCCGTAGATCTATTGGGACTCAGGTTATATTTTCTAGAGTAAGCGATGGAATCGGGGGTGACCTTGAAGGATAAGCCAAGTCCCCAAGATTCGCAAGTATATTTATCGATGTTCTTGACTTGCTTGTAATGATAATCGACGATGGTAGAGTAGCCTAAGCGTTGAGATACGCTGCTTTGGTATAGGTCCAGAATGTCGCATTTGCCGTCGCCACTATAAGTGACTGGGCCCCAGGAGTCAATTTGAAAACTATTGAAGTTTTCAAAATTCTTGGGGACGTTCAAGGAGTCGGAAAATTTTTCGAGGGACTTTCCTTGTGCCAAGACGGATGTTGCCAAAGCGAGGGCGAAAATGATTGTTTGTTTAAATATTTTCTTCTTCATGGTAAAAAATATAATACAAAAGGCCTTGAATGTCAATATTTATTTACAAAAAGTCGGAAGCAATAAATTTGAGTCTTCAATAAGTTTTCCTTGAAAAAAAAAGAAGTTTTTTTGACTGCCGGAATTATATATATATGGTAATATGAAGTGGTGTGTGATTCTGATGTGTGCGCTTTCGAGCCTGTTTTATGCTTGTTCCGATTCGGACAAGTCGACGTCTCAGAATGACGTCATCGGCGACGAATTGCCCGACGATCCGGATTTGGATTCGCTCTCCCAGAATGATACACTTTCTGTAAAAGATTCCCTTGATAACGGAGACTCTCTTGCTAAAGAAGAGAAGGCTCCGGCGGGAATGCTTTCGATGAAGTCTAAAGGAGCGACCGTTGCTCTGGAATCCATGAAGGTCAAGTTCAGTTACGATTTTTGGATTTCGAAAAGCGAAGTGACCTGCGGTGAATTTAATGCCTTGATGAAGCCTGCGACAGGGCTTGCGCTCAAGTGCGAAAACGATTCGCTGCCGGCAACGGATTTGACTTATTACGACGCCGTCCTTTTGGCTAATGAACGTAGCAAGGCCGAAGGCTTTGATACGGCCTACACTTACTTGAAAAGATACTTGGATTCCGAAAAGCATTGCGTTCGCTTGGAAGGCTTTGAATACCAGCCCGCCAAAAAGGCGGTTCACTTGCCGACAGAAGCCGAATGGATTTTTGCAGCCAATCAAGATTGGAATCCCCAAGAAAAGGCATGGACAGCCGACAATTCAGATTACAAGCTTCACCCTGTTTGCAGTAAGGCTAAAGAAGATGAAATCTGTGATATGGCGGGCAATGCGCTGGAATGGGTGAATGACTGGTTTGGCCGCCTGCGCGATACCACGGTGACAAATTTTGTGGGCGCTCCTGATGGCGGCTCCCTTGGCCAGCGCGTGGTAAAGGGCGGTAGCTATCGCAATCAAGCCTCTCTCATTAACGTGCTTTCTCGCGGTGATGTGTACACGGTGACATCTGTTGCCCGCGAAGATTATGTCGGTTTCCGTTTGGCTTATGGCGATATCCCCAATGCCGTATGGATGGGCGACAACGGCCGCGTTGCCTCTAGCAAGGTGACTCCGCTTGCAAATGCGACATCGATTTATTCGTACACTGATAGCTATAAGACAAAACTCGTGTTCCGTAACGAAGAATCGGGGAACTTGTCTTATATCGATTACTCCAATGGTGCGCTTTCGGTGGTGGAAATTGTCGATACCCTTGAATCTTACCACCCTGAAATTTCTCCCGATGGAAACCATGTGGCGTTCTGCACGCAGTTCGAGGGCAACGAAGGCGTGTCGAGCTTGTATGTGCGCGACCTGAATGCCGAAGGTTCGAATCTGGTCAAGCTGAATGTTGAAAGTGCCGCGATTCCGCGTTGGCGCGTTCTTGAAAACGGCGATACGGTGATTGTCTATGTGACAGATGCCGGCGTTAACAAGAGCGATGCGACTTTCAAGTCCATGTCTACATGGCAGGTGCCTTTCGCTAACGGAAAATTCGGAACCCCGAAAAAACTTTTTGATGGCGCATATCATGGCGGTATCAGTGACGACAACCGTTTGGCGGTTTCGGGCGCACGCCTTTTGCGAGCCCGCGTCGATGAACGCGACACCATTTGGTACAATGGGGAACAGGCTTGCAATGTGTCGCTTTCGAAAGACGGCAAAAAGCAGACGCTGTTCCTGGATTTTGCAAGCGCCACGGGCAAAAATTTTGTGGGCTCTAAATATTCGGCGCACCAGTACATCTTTGTGGCCGATAGTACCGGTAAGTTGATTCAATCGGCTGCCGCTCCGAAAGGCTTTACGTTTGACCATTCGGAATGGGTGGCGCTGGACCGTCAGTTGGCGGTGGCGACACTTACCGACAGCAAGGGTGCTCACACCGAAATTGTCCTGGTCGATATGGCCGCCGGAAGCGTGGTGGAACTTGCCAAGGGTAACGAACTTTGGCACCCGAATCTTTGGGTGTACAGGAATCCGGCGGTTGAAGAAAATAAAACGCTTGATAAAGATAGCGCGGGGGTCTATATGGACCCCGAAGATGCCTTGGCATCTTACATGATGCGGAATAACATGGAGCTATTATGGCGCTATCGGGATTCTGCGAATGTGGTGATTCTCGGGTCTTCTAGGCCGTTGAATGCTTTGTCTCCCAAGGAATTCTCGCCCGAATTCTTTGCGGTGAATTTTGCCCATGTGCCAAACTCCATTTATGCCTCCCACGATTATCTGGAAAGGTATTTGCTTGCACACTTAAAGAAACTCAAGTACATCGTGATTTCTCTGGATATCGACTTTTGGTATAAGACTGATGGCCCGGAAAGCGATAACTTCTTTGCGACTAGTTTTTACAATTATCCGGGCTATGTGTACGATGCAAATCATAACTACTGGAAAGACGGATACCCGGATGGCTTGCTAGAAAGTACCGAGAACGCCATTTCGATGGTGGAATACGACCGCTACTTTGACGACCGCGGACGCTTTATGGCCAACGAATGTTACTCTTGGGGCGATACGGTAGAAATCACCTTGGATTCGACTTATTATGACGACAAGATGTATTTGATCGAGAATAGTCTGGAGACCTTGAAAAAAATTATTGAAATGGCGCAGGCCCAAGATATTTATGTCGTTGGCTTGATTATGCCGCAGAACCCGAAATACAAGGAAACGGGCGCGTTTGGCCGTTATGGTTTGCGCCGAAGTGTGGCTAAAACAATCCTGGAAGAAATTGCAGATTACAAAACGGTGTATCCTAATTTCGCATTGCTCGACGAAAACAAAATGGGTGACCACGATTATCCTGATGAAGTGGCGCTGGATTTCGACCATTTGTGCGCAGATGGCGCTCCCAAAATTACTTCTCGAGTTGATTCCCTTTTGAAAACTTTAAAATGACGGAACGCTAAAACCACTTTCTTCTTGAAATTGCTATTTTTTGACACGGAATAAACAAAAAGAGGATTCTATGTGCGAAAACTGCAATTCTAATCGTCCCGTCCGTGTCCGTTTTGCTCCCAGTCCTACGGGCTACTTGCATGTGGGCGGTGCGCGTACTGCTATTTACAACTACTTTTTTGCTAAACACATGGGTGGTACGTTCTACCTGCGTATCGAAGATACCGACCGTAAGCGTTACAATGAAACTGCATTGCACGACTTGATGCGCGACCTGAAGTGGTTGGGCCTGCAGTGGGACGAAGGTCCGGGTTGCGAAGGCGACTGCGGTCCGTACTTCCAGAGCGAACGCCTGGACATTTACCACCGCGAAATCAAGAAACTCTTGGATGCCGGCTGTGCCTACTACTGCTTCTGCACCGAAGAACGCCTGCAGGAAGTCCGCGCTGAACAAGAAAAGTCTCACGTGCCGGTGACCGGTTACGACCGCCACTGCCGTAACATTAGCCGCGAAGAAGCCGAAGCCCGCATTGCCGCTGGCGAAAAAGCTGTGATTCGTTTCAAGGTGCCGGAAACTGGTGTCACCGAATTTGACGACATGATCCGCGGCCATATCAGCTACCAGAATGAACTCCTGGATGACCTAGTGCTCATCAAGCGCGACGGTTACCCGACTTACCATTTTGCAAGCGTGGTGGACGACCACCTGATGGGTACCACTCACGTGCTCCGCGGCGACGAATGGATTAGCTCTACGCCGAAGCATGAACTCCTTTACAAGGCCTTCGGCTGGCAGCCGCCTGTATGGTGCCACCTGCCGGTGATTCTCGACAAGAACGGCGGTAAGCTTTCTAAGCGTAAGGGAGCCGCCTCCGTGGGCGATTTCCGCGACCTCGGCTACCTGCCCGAAACCCTCGTGAACTACCTCGCACTCCTGGGCTGGAACCCGGGCGATGACCGCGAAGTCATGACCATCAAGGAAATGGTGGATAGCTTTACTCTCGAACGCATTAACCCGAAGTCCGCCAGCTTCGACGAAAAGAAGTTGCAGTGGATGAACGGCCAGCACATTCACCTGTGCGATGACGGCATGCTCAAGGGCATCATGAAGGAAGGCCTCGTTGCCAAGGGCATCGACCTCTCCAAGGAACCGGAAGCTCGCCTCGACGAAATCGTGAAGCAGCTCAAACCCCGCGCTCACTTTGTGCAGGACCTGGCCGACATGGCCGTGTACTTCTTTGTGGCCCCGACGACTTACGACGAAAAGGGTGCCAAGAAGCACTTCGGCGAAGGTTCCAAGGAAGTGGCAACCCTGGTGCGCGATATGCTTGCCGCTATCGAAGACTTCAAGACTCCGGTCATCGAAAAGGGCTTCTACGAACTTGCTGAACGTTGCGGCCATAAGGTCGGTGAACTTGTCGGTGCCCCGCGTCTTGCCGTGTCTGGCGTTACCGCTGGCCCTGGCCTGTGGGAAATGTTTGAACTGATTGGTAAAGAAGAAGTGCTCCGCCGTATCGACGTGGCACTCCCGCTCATGAAGTAAACCGTAAAACATGCGCGAACAGTTCCCTCACAGATTGTACTCTCAGAGGCTTTTTTGCCGACGCTGCCAAACGGTAGTGGAACACGGCATTTATGCCCGCGAGGCGTATTCAACCTTTGGGGGAATGGACCCGCATATTCCGCTTTTATGTTGTTGTGAAACTTGCGGCACCATGTTTGTCGCATTTTCGAACGAGTTCGTGTTTTGCAACAGGGATTATGTCAATCGCGACTACACCAAGATTTACGGCTACAATCGCATAAAGGCGGGCGACTGGGTTTACTTTAAAGGTTCGCCCAAGCCCGGCTTTGTCAAGAGCATTTTCCAGACGCCCGACAAGTTGATTTTAGTTATCACTTATGACGGCGGACCCTATCAAAGAATTGAAAAGCCGAGAGTTACCATAGAAGACGAGGAATCGCCTGAAGGGTATCGATTGTTGCCCATTCAGAGTGCGCAGACACTTTTGGGCGACTACATTTACCACGCCATTCGCAACCAGTTCGGTATGGCGGTCGGTTTGGTGAATGATGGCGAAAAAGACAAACTGGCGGTTTTGCTGAAAGACCATACGCTGGTGTTTATTACGCTTCCGCCGTTGGCGCAGAACTTGTCGAACGAAAAGTTGTGTGCGACAGTGCAGGGCAAGCTTGCCCAGGTGTTCCCGGAACATTGTGATAAAATCTCGGTAGAAGCGGGGCAGGGTATTATTTACCTGAATGGCCTCGTTAAGAATCTGTCAATCCAGCGGGCTGTGGTCAAGTGCGTGAACGCTATACCCAAGGTGCGCGGCTGCGTGGACTTTACCCGCGTTGTGGTGTCGCCGTTTATGACCGACGAGCAGATTGAAAGATCCGTGTTCGACCAGTTGGATGCTTCGGCCACGCGCCTGTTTGATTGCAAGGTCAGTGTGCAAGATGGTAAGGTGCAGGTGGAAGCGTTCTGCTACGAAAACGAACGTCCGAAGGACTTGGAAAACCGCTTGGCCGAAATCCCGGGTGTGCGGGACTTGATTTGCCTGGTGACAGAAGTTTATGAGCCCGTAAACGTAGAGATTTGCCAAAAGGTGGAATCGGAAATTGCATCGAGTTCTTTTTTACGCGGTGCAAACGTTAGAATATCTTGTAACAACCGCAGATATTTGTTGGAAGGGAGTGTGACTTCGCTATTGCAAAAGGAACTTGCCTTTGCGACACTCCTCAAGAATGTAAAGACGACGTCGATCGAAAACCGTTTAAGAATTGTATAGGAGGTGCCTATGGCTACCGGTTACGAAAAAATTAATGCAATTAAGAACAAGCTAAAAGTCAAGCAGACGGTGAATGACTTGGCTCGTCTAATGGGTTGCGGCCCGCGCACCATTTTCCGTCATCTGGAAGTGATTAGCGAAGAAAATTGCGGCCTCCGTAAGTTCAAGGAAAACGGTGAAACCTACTATATCATTCAGACTGACAAAGAAGCGAACTTCAACCAGGAAGTCGTAAAGCAGCTTGAAAAAATCAAGAAGAACTTGCCGACGAGTTCTGCTCCCGATATCAAGACGGTCAAGCTTTTGGATAAGGTCATCAAGACCATGCAGACCACGAATCCCGAAGAATTTAAGCCGGAAGCAATTTCGACGGACCCGGATTACGTGCTTGATTACGGCCCCTTCAGCGACGACAAACTGCAAGACACCATGGTGAATCGCGTGCTCAAGGCCATTCACGACGGTTTCTCCATCAAGATTCGTTACCGCCCCTCTGGCAAGGGTCATACGGATGCCGAAGAGGTGAACATTGAAGTGAATCCGGTCAAGGTGATTATGCGTGTGGACACGCTTTACCTGGTGGCTGGTGAAATGGATGAAAAGGGTAATCAGACTTTCAAGAACTATGTTTTTGAACGCATCGACAGCGTGACTGAAACGAACCATGCCATGCCCAAGTTCGTGTTCGATGCCAAGGTGCATTACAAGTACTGCTTTGGCAAGTATACAGGCCACGGCACTCCCGAAGATGTGTCTCTTGAAATCAAGTCGACTTCCAAGTGGTTGCAGTCCCAGTTTGAACGTTCGCATTTTTACCCTGAAATTTCAAAGCGCTTCGACAAGAACAAGAATATGATCGTGGACATGAAGCTTCACATTACGCCGGATTTGGAAACCTGGCTGATGGGCGTTGCGACCGATGTCCGCATTCTCAAACCCGCATCGCTTAAAGAAAGCGTGAAGAAGTTACTGAAAAAGGCTTTGTCCGAGATGGATGCCTAAAATGGAATCGCATAATCTTTCTGATTACAATTTTGAATTCCCTAAGGAACTGATTGCCAGCCGCACGGCGGGCAAGGGGAAGACCCGTATCTTGCATTGCCCCAAGGATGGCGGCGAACGCCACATTCTGAAGGCTCCTGAAATTGTCGATTTGTTCAAGCCGGGCGATTGCCTGGTGGTGAACAATACCAAGGTGATTCCGGCTCGCTTGTATGGCCATACCATGCACGGTGGCGAAGTGGAAACGCTCCTGGTGCAGGCTTTGATTCCTGCCGAAGACGGTTCTGCCCGCTACGAGGCGCAGGTGCGTCCGGGCAAGGCTTTCAAGATCGGTCGCGAACTTGAAATTGCCGGCGTCAAGACTGTTGTGGAAGAAATCAAGGAAGACGGTGCTCGCGTGCTCCGCTTTGCGGTAACGCCTGTGGAACTGGAAGCCGTCATGAACCGCGAAGGCCATGTGCCGCTGCCGCCTTACATTGACCGCCCCGATGACGAAGATGACAAGAAGGCTTACCAGACGATTTTTGCAAAGTATTCTGGCGCCGTGGCCGCCCCTACAGCAAGCTTACACTTTAGCGAAGAAATGCTCGATGCCTTGAAGGCAAAGGGCGTGTACGTTGCTGAAGTCACGCTGCATGTGGGCCCGGGTACATTCCAGAACATTTCGGTGGAAGACTTTACGCAGCACAAGATGCACGGCGAACATTACGAACTCACTGCCGAAAACGCTGACATCATTAACAAGGCTAAGCGCGAAGGCGGCCGCATCGTGACGGTGGGTACCACCAGCACTCGCGTGATTGAAACCATTGCCGATGCCAACGGATTCCTGAAACCGCAGAAGGGCGTGACCCACGCCTTCTTCTACCCCGGTTACCGCTACAAGATTGTGGATGGTCTTTTGACCAACTTCCACTGGCCCAAAAGCAGCCTGATTTTGCTGGTGTCCGCATTCTATGGTCGCGAAAACACCCTCGAAGCCTACAAGATGGCCGTCGAAAACAAGATGAAGCTGTTCAGCTACGGCGACGGTATGCTGATTCTCTAGTTTTTGGGCGAAAAACACCCCTTTCCTATAAGAAAAGTCGGTTTCCGATACTGGAAATCGGCTTTTTTAAAAATTTTATTGACGGGACTCCTTTGGTAATGTAATATTTACGTATCAATTCTGACAGCTTTTGCTGAAAGGGGAGCTTAAAATGAAAAAAGAAAACCGAATTACGAAAACTCGGGTTGGACTTGCTTTGCCTGTTGCCCTGCTGATGGCGGCAAATGGGTGGGGTTTGACTATAGTTGAATCAACCAATTATATTGACGAGTATGGTCGGCCTGCGCAAATGTCGAATTGTGTGCTGATAGATGAAGCTTATCTCGCTGCTCATGGAACAAATTTGCAGGAAAGAGCCTGCTTTGTGGTTAACTCGACCTTGTCTTTTGATAAAAGAATTTATTCAACTCATGACATTATCCTTATTCTTTCAGATAATGCAAACTTCACCGTAAATTTTGAAGGTGGTCAGCATGCTTTTGAAGCGGATAATCATGATATCAAAATTTATGGACAGAAAAACCAGCTTGGCTCGTTGATTGTGAACAATACGGGTGATTATGGTAGAGGAATAAGCGCCCAAAATATATACATCTATGGCGGTCATGTTTCAGCAACCTCCAAAACTAAAGATGCAATCTGGGCTCAAAATGATATTGATATTTATGGAGGCTACATTTCTGCAACTACTAGCGCAGCCAACACATATGTCGGTATCGAATCTGAAACAGGAAACATCAATGTTAACTGGGCTAATAGCTTGTA
>Ga0265298_10006047_pt1 | contig 15034 bp, 12 predicted proteins | sample AusTroGonzalo_MG_3_FD_193486 | JGI IMG/M metagenome (GOLD analysis project Ga0265298, IMG submission 193486) | Bovine rumen microbial communities from tropical cattle in Woodstock, Queensland, Australia - Gonzalo_01 | ecosystem: Host-associated > Mammals > Digestive system > Stomach > Rumen ... | reverse complement strand
CTACCTGTCGAACTACCCCGATTCTCCGCTGCGCGACTCGGTGAACTATTACTACGACCTGCTCGTCGAACGCTTGGCCGAAAAGGAATTCCAGACTGCAAGACTTTACCTGCGCATGGACAAGTACCAGGCTGCCGTGATTTACTTCAAGGAATTCCTGGAAACCTACCCCAAGAGCAAGCGCCGCACCGAAGCATTGTTCATGATTGCCCAGGCCTACAACGAACTTGACCAGTTCGAAACCGCCAAGCTCTACCTGAACATTGCCCGCAACGAAGCAAACCCCGACGACAAGAAGATCCAGAAGCAAATTGCAAAGACCGAAAAGAAAATCGACAAGGCCGAAATTGCATTTGCCAAGCGCATGAAAAAGGATTCCCAGAAGAAGCGCTTCTTTAAAGAAGACCGCGAAATGCAGAACTAGTTGGGTATGAAGCGCTTACTGGAAATAGCATTGGTGGCAATTCTTGCCACATCTGCCATGGCCGCCGAAGAAACTTCGACCCGCGACCGTTCCAGGCTTTCGATCTTTTTGCAACCCGCCGTTTCTTTCTTGGATTTCCCGGAACGCAAATACTTCCAGGACGCCATCGACACGCTCTATTACAGCTTTAGGCAAGATGCCGTCACCGAAAGCGAATCGCTGAGCGTTGCCAAGCAGGACTTTCAGAAGGTGAACTTCTGCTTCCCGCTTTCGGCAGGGCTCCAATACCAGCTTTTCAAGGACAACTTTATTAGCGCGGGTGTAAGCTTTGTTTACGACAACGAATCGGTGGTGCTTACCGACCGCAAGAACCGCACCCACAATTACAGCTACACCATTCAGGGCATGCCGCTCTTTTTGGAATACAGGCTCGGCATTCCGCGTAACTTCATGACGCTTTCGGGCGAAAGCCTGTTCAGCGTTGCCGTGCGTTGGTACTGGGTATTGCCCGGCACCGAAATTTATACGACCTGGGGCAAATTGGACGCAAAGACGCCGCTCCTTGGCGCAGGCTTTGGCGTGAGTGTCGGCTACCTGATTGCGAACTGGAAAAGCTTCAACATTTACGGCGACATCGGTTTCAGCAGCATCAAGGTTGAATCAAACAAGACATTCGCAAAAATCGTTCCCGATGGCCCCAATGAAAAAGCCAAGTGGAACATTGGCGGACTCACCATGCAAGTGCGCATTGGCTTTGGGCTGTGGAACGAGCCCGAACCTGTCGAAGATAAAGATGACGATGACGACGATGATGACAAAAAATCCCCGGAGGAATAATGAGCATTATTCCGGGCGAAAAGTTGCATTACGCCGAGACGCATTTCAAGTTTAAACTCCCTTGGTCGCTGCTGTACAGGCCGTGGCCCGAAATTTTAGTTGATGCCCCCTTCCAGTTTGTGCCTGGAGTGGAGCCTACTTTATGGATTGTGGTCCGCGACGCGCATCGGTTCCCGACGCTTATTGAGAAGGCGGAAATCAACGACAAGACCTTTGAATTACAGATACAAGCGAAGGAGCAGTTCGAATTTCACCCCATCAAGCTCGGAAAGCTTGAAGCGGGCGTTCATGAACTGGACTGCAAGATTTACGCCAAGCGGATTAGCGAAAACGGCGAGCGCACCGCCACCAAAATTTTCAGCCGCTGGAATTACCCCGGTTTAAAGCCCAAGCCTTTAAAGATTCAAGTGCTTGCCGAAGAACCGCCGAAGGCTCCCGGATTCGTGGCCGGCGAAATGCATTGCCACACCCACTATTCGGCAGACCATGTGGAACACGGCGCCACGCCGAAAGTTTTACAGCAAGCCGCCAAAGCCGTGGGCCTCGATTTTGTGAGTTGTACCGACCACGCTTACGACTTCGCCTACACTACCGAAGACTACACCAAAGAAGCAAGCACACCCCTCACCCGCTTTGATGCCTTGCGCGAAGAAGTCCGCGAACTGAATCAAGCCGCAGACATGCCGCTGATGATTGCCGGCGAAGAAGTTTCAGCAGGCAATTCCAAAGGCGAAAACGTGCACATGACCGTACTCGGGCCTAAAGGATACTTGCCTGGCCTTGGCGACTGCGGGCGCAATTGGCTCGACAACAAGCCCACCTTCAAGATTCCGAAGCTCTTGGAAATGACAGAGGCCCATTGCTTTGCCGCCCACCCGATGCAGCCCATGGGCTACCTCGAGAAATTCATTTTCCGCCGCGGCTACTGGAGCCACAAGGACTTGAATCTGGACGCCAGTCACAAGATTCGCGGAATCCAGTTCTGGAACGGCATTCGCGACGAAGGCTTTAAGCTCGGACGCGAATGGTGGATCGAAGAACTGGGCAAGGGAAATTACTTGCTCCCCATTGGCGGAAACGATGCGCATGGAGATTTGAACGATACGACTGCAGTCAGCACGCCGCTGTTTTCGCTGAAGCATAGCCGCGACCATGTTTTTGGGAAAGTGAGAACGGTCATAAAAATTGACGAAAAAGACGTCATTGCGAGGAGCGTGCGCGACGACGCAATCCAAGAAGCATTCGCGGGCGACAACTGCTACATTACCGATGGCCCTGCCCTCTGGTGGGAACGCGGTGAAAAGACCGTGACCTTCCATGCCCGCAACACGCAGGATTTTGGCGGAGCCTTCCGCTACATTCGCATTTATGGGCGCAAGCGATCTGCAGGCGGCAAGCTCGCCAAGGCCGAAAGCGTTTGCATCGAAAGCCTGGTATTGCCACCGGCATGCACCGACATCACCGTCAACAAAGATGACTTTGCTTACTTGCGCGCCGAATGCGAAACCGCGACTGGCAAATTTGCCATGACATCGGCTGCCATTCTTTAAGGAGGTCTCATGCCACGCTTTATGTCGCCTTTACGGCCGCGCTACATGCGATCTCCAGCGGACATTCCCAAAGAAGGCCTGCAAGTACAATCTATAACGCCGACACCTGAAGCTCCGAAAAATGCCGCGGCGAATGCGACGATGAATGCAGCTTCGGTGAATGCGGCGACAGGTGCCACGCAAGAATCGCCCGAGGCGCAGGAACCCGAATATCCTGAAACCGTGTGCGTGTCCGAAGGCACGTTCCGCCAGATTCGCGATGACAGCTTGGTGTTGCTTTCGCAGGGAATTTCACACCGGCTATTGCGCAGTATCGAAGGTCCGTTTCTGATTTTTGTTTTGCCCGAGCACGAAGACCGCTCCCGAGTGCAGCTCGCCCTATACCGCAAAGAGAATCCGCCTAAAGAAGAAAACCCGCCGATTCCCTTGAGCTTTAGCCTGCAACCGCTCTGGGTTTTGATTGCGCCTCTGACATTCACGCTGATCGATTTTTCAGACAAAGTAAATTTCCATTCCCACGGGATTTCGGATGCCGGCAAGGTCCTTAAAGGAGAATGGTGGCGAGCGCTCACGGCACAGACCTTGCACGGCGACACGCGACACCTGGCATCGAACATACTCTGCGGCTACATCGTGATGAACATGATCACCTTCCGCATCCCGCTGCTACGGCTTGCGCCGTTTATCGCCGTCGCGGCCGCCATCGCAAACATTTGCGTTTCGCTTACGGTAAAGACCGACTTTCGCTCGCTTGGTTTTTCGACCTTTGTGTTCGCCGCCATCGGTTGCCTCTCGATGATTGAATTCAGGCTCATGCCCAAAGAAACCCACGGCCTGCTCCGGCGATTCGCGCCGCTTTGCGGCGCAACATCCCTCGCCGTATTCCTCGGGCTCGGCGAAAACGCCGACATTCTCGGCCACGCCTACGGATTCATCGCGGGCCTGTTCTGCGGGCTCATTCCCAGCAAAAAGGCGCTCCGCTGGGGAACGCCGCTTTCTACCGTCGACGGAATCGGGCTATTGCTTTACTACGCGTTCTACATTGTCGCGTGGAAACTCGCGTTCGCATAAAAAATTCACACACAAAAAAAAGGCTGTCTTACGACAGCCCTTTTAAAATTCCAAAGTCAACTGAACGAATTAGATATTCAGGAACTTCTTGGCCTTGTCGGCGTAAGCCTGGTTGTCACCGTAGACCGTGAGAATGCGTTCTGCAGTCTGCTTGGCCTTGTCGGCAGCACCGAGCTGGTCATAAACGAGAGTGAGCTTCCACATGGCATCAGCAACCATCGGGACCTCGTCCACCGGTTCGTCCTTCTGGAAGCGGTCTTCCTGGTCGCCCGTGCGCTTTGCAAATTCAGAGATGTACTTTTCGAGGAGACCGGCAGCGGCAGAATAGTCAGCCTTTTCGATCTTCACTGAGGCAAGACCGTGCATGGCAGCCGAACGGACCAGAGCAACGGAACCGGCATTGTCGAGGCTCTTCTGGAAGAACACTGCAGCGGCGTCAAATTCGCCAGCCTGGAACTTGATGTTGCCAGCATAGAGAGCAGCCTTAGCCAGAGCCACACCGCTCAGCTTGCCGGAATTGATCTTGGATTCGAATTCCACGAAAGCGGAGTCATTCTGATTTGCATAAAGGAGCGTCATGCCCGGTCCGAGGAGTTCGGCCTGTTCGGCAGCGGCAGCCTTACGATAGTCACGGAACTGCACCACGCCAACCACAACAACCATCACCACCACGAGAGCAGCAATGACCTTGGAGCCGTGTGCGACAAAAAATTCCTTAATTTCAGAATTGTTGGTATTCGATTCGTTTGCCATATTAAACGTCCATGTTAAATTTCGTGCTCCAATCATAGAAAAAAAATGATGTCTTGTCAGCACACCTTGACAAAACAGGCCCGTTTTGCTAATTTTGGCCTACCATGCCACTCTAGCTCAGCTGGTAGAGCAGCTGATTCGTAATCAGCAGGTCGGCAGTTCAAATCTGCTGGGTGGCTCGAAAAAATCCCGCTCATTGAGCGGGATTTTTCATTTTTTAGTTCACTTTATAAATCTTGACCCTAAAGATAAAGTCGCCGTCATCGCCTTCCTGCAATTCGGTGATAGCGAATGCATAGAAGCCTGCACCGGTTTCTGGGTTATAGGCAGCTGTCTTGGCGACGTAAATCTGGTTAAAGTTCCGAATCATGTCTGTGAGCTGCGTACCTTCAATAGTGTTGAACTTGAAGTCGCTCACGTAGGCGGAGGCCGGGTTACGGTCAGCGTTCATGTCCTCCGGCCATAAATCCACTTCGTAGTCGTCGGTGTACGGCGGAAGGTCGCCATTGGTGATCGGGGTGAACAGCACGCCGGAGCCGCTCTTGGCAGAAATTTCCGGTTCGCTGGCGGAACCCGTTTTTTCGAAGATAATGTCGGCAGTAGCGGCGGTTGCGGCAGGCACTGCGGTGCAAGTGGCAAGGCTCAGCCCCGGATTCACGTTCGTGGAGAGTTCCACCTGACAAGAGACCATGGGAATTTCAGCCTTCACTGGCGGCTGAGAAGTCGTTTCTTCGGCGCGGCAATATTCACCTGCTTCACGTTCAAACGGAATAACTTCAGTTCTCATGATTTCTTTTTCGCCATCATTAGCCGTCACGGTAACAATAAGGCTGTACATGCCGCATTCCGTGAAGCCCGGATCCAGCAGGTCAATGGACACGTGAGCGGAACTCATGGCGTTCAGATCGATGGTATTCTGAGTTGGTAAAATGACGATGTTAGAGTTGACATTCACATTAGCTCTAGCCATGCTGTTGATGTCAGTGCCCACACCAACCATATAGCTAATACTGGTGAAATAGATATTGAGGGAAGAATCCACGACGGTAGAATCGCCGAGAAGATTCAACATGAATTTTCCCTTGAAGCGAACTTCATCGCCAGCCACTCTAGAGTCAAGCTCCGAGGCCGTGATAGTAAAGTCGCTCTGATCAGGAACAACAATTACCAATTCACTGCTACTGGATTTTTCAAGAGAACTACTAGAATCCATTACATCATCCTCTACTGTGCTACTGGACGATTTTTTCGTTTTCTTCGAAGAACTAGACGACTTTTCCTCAGCAGAACTGCTTGAAACTTTCTTAGAAGAACTGCTAGATTCAACCACAGAATCATCCGAAGACGACAAGGCACCAGTCTCATCATCCGTCACAACAGGAGAAGAATCGTCAGAGCATCCAAAAAACATAAACGTTGCTACAAGACTCACTGCAGCAAAGCCACGAATAGATAGACTTTTCATTTTACAATTCCCCACAGGTTAGTTACTTTCACAAAGGTAACTAAAAATTCAGGAAACAAAAACAAAACCGAAGCTAGAAGCGAGCAGAACGAGGTCCTCACCTAAGTTTTGTAACGGAAACAAGTTTCCGACAAAACGTGGTAACGACATCCTTCGACGAACGGTTGGACAAGCCAACCTCCTGCGCTAAAGCGCAGAGTCTCAGTAGCCGCAGAAACGAATTTACTTTCTAGCAGCTAACTCTTCAGGAGTTCGGGCAAGAATATCCCAGTCACCGCGCTTGATGATCTTGTAAGCATACCCCTGTTCGGTCAAGAACAGCTGGCGGTTCATGGCGAATTCCTGTTCCTTGGAATCCTGCGTCACGATGCTGTAGAAGTGGGCCGCGCCACCGTCGCTCTTGGGGCGAAGCACGCGACCGAGGCGCTGGGCTTCTTCCTGTCGGCTACCGAAGGTACCCGAAATCTGAATGAGCACGTTGGCATCGGGCAAGTCAATGGCGAAGTTACCGACCTTAGAAACCATCAGGTTCTTCTGGCTACCGTTACGGAAGGCGGCGTACAGGCGTTCGCGTTCCTTGTTCGGAGTCTTACCGGTAATCAGCGGGATGTCCAAATCCTTCGAAAGGGCTTCGAGCTGGTCAATGTACTGGCCAATAATCAACACGCGGTCATCGGGCTTGTCAAAGTACTTGAGCAAGCGTTCCACGATGTCGGTCTTTTCGGGGTTCGTGGAGGCAAGGGTAATCTTTTCACGCACCGGAGCAAGCGCATACTTCATCTTGAGTTCGGCTTCCATCGGGATGCGAATTTCGTTACAGTCGGCGGTTGCAATCCAACCCTGGGATTCCAGAATACGCCACGGAATGTCGTACTTTTTCGGGCCGATCAAGCTGAAGACTTCGGTTTCCTTGTGGTCTTCACGCACCAGCGTTGCGGTAAGGCCCAGGCGGCGAGTGGCCTGCATTTCGGTACTCAGGCGGAACACCGGAGCCGGCAGCAAGTGCACTTCGTCGTAAATCATAAGGCCCCACTTTTCTTGGCTGAACAGCGGGAAGTTGGCCAGTTCCTTTTTGACTTCTTCTTCGGACAATTCGTCGAGATCCGAATCGGTCTTTTCGTTTTCGGCCTTCTTGGCTCGCTTGCGCTGAGTCAAAATCTGGTAGGTTGCCACCGTCACGGGGCCGATTTCCTTGACTTCGCCAGAGTATTCCTTCACCTGGTCCAGCGTCAAATCGGTCTTGTCGCAAATTTCGCGAATCCACTGACGGCTAGCCGAAATGTTCGGCGTCAAAATCAAAGTCTTAGTTTGTACCAAAGCCATGGTGGCAAGACCAATCACCGTCTTACCCGAACCGCAAGGCAGCACAATCACGCCCGAGCCGCCCTTTTCAGAACCGCTGGCGTAGAACACCTGGGCTGCTTCCTTCTGGTAGTCGCGCAGGGCAAAAGGCTTGCCGCCGACAGTCGTTTCACGCAGGTGAATGGGCAGCGGGTCGCCCACGGTATAACCGGCCAAGTCTTCCACCGGGAAGCCGGCATTGGTAAGAGCCATCTTCAAGTGACCGCGGCGTTCCGGGTCCACTTCGGCATGCAAATCGTCGATAAAGTGAAGCACGTAGGGCTGCACTTCTTTGAGGTTGCAGATTTCGGTGAACATGTACTTGTCATCGGATTCCACAATCAGGCGGTCGTCTTCTTTTTTGAGACGGAGCAAACCATAGCGCGACATGTAATCTTCGATTTCGGTCACCACGGATTCCGGAATCGGGAATCGGCTCTGGCTTTCGAGGCGTTCCAGAACTTCTTTAGCACGAAGCCCAGTCGCTGCGGCGTTCCACAGGCTTAAGGGGCTAATCTTGTAAGTGTGCAAGTGTTCGGGGCTTTTGACCAATTCGGTAAACGGCGCGATAGCATCGCGGGCCGCTTCATAGGTGGGGAGATCGACCTCCACCATGATTTCCATATTACTCTGAACAATAATGGCGCCATTCGGATTCATAGGCGCCAAATTTAGTAAAAGTTACGCTATTAGAGTAGTGTTGTAGGGTTAATTTTATATATCTTTATATTGTAAAAAAAGAGGTTTTTTTGAGCCAGTTAAAATTGAATGGAAAGACCGAGTCTCTTTGCATTTTCGGTCATCCTGTTGGTCATAGCAAGTCGCCTTTGATGCATAATGCCCTTTTTGAAGCATTAGGCATAAATGCGGCCTATTTACCCTACGCGCCGGAACCCGAAAATTTGGCCGACGCCGTGAAGGGTTTTAGGGCAATGAAGTTCCGTGGAGCAAATGTCACTATTCCGTACAAGACCCCCGTTATGGAACTGGTGGACGAACTTTCGGACATTTCGAAGTTTACCGGTAGCGTAAACACCCTGTACTGGAAAGACGGAATTGTCGGTGGCACCCTGTGCGGGACCACGACCGACCCCTATGGATGCATCCGCAACCTGCAGGAATCGGGCGTAGACCCCTCGAACAAGAATGTCGCCCTGCTCGGAAACGGTGGTGCGGCCAAGGCAATCGCCTACACGCTCGCCGAAATGCAGAACAGGCTTACCATTGTGTGCCGCAGCCGCGAAAAAGGCCAAGCTCTGGCCGATAGCCTGAACCAGTTCTTCAATGGCAAAGCTCCTACAGTTGAAGTAGCCACCTTTGATGAATTCCCGGCCGTATCCAAGAATATCGAAATCATTATCAACGCCACCTCTGTGGGCATGACACCAAACGAAGACCAGTCACCGCTCACCGAAGAATCCTTGCACCAGGGGCAAGCCGTGATGGACATTGTCTACACGCCGCCCATGACCAAGCTGTTAAAGACAGCACAGGCGAAAGGCTGCAAGGTGGTAACCGGCGAAGGAATGCTGGTACACCAGGGCATCGAAAGCTTTAGAAAGTGGTTCCCCGAAGAAACTAAAAACAAGACTAACGACGAACTCGCACAGATTATGCGTAAAGGAATGCAGGGTTAACATGAACAAGCACATCTTCTTCACCGGATTCATGGCAAGTGGAAAATCCCGCACCGGACGCGCCCTGGCAGAACGGTTGAACCGCCCCTACGTAGATACCGACGCCGTTATCGTCGAACGCGCTGGCAAGACAATCAGCGAAATCTTTGAACAAGACGGCGAAGCCAAGTTCCGCGAAATGGAACGGGATGTCGTTGCCGAATTTGCAAAGAAAGAAACCCCGCACATTATTTCTTTGGGCGGTGGCGCACTCACGCAGCCGGACAACCTGAAGGTCATTCGCGAAAACGGAACCATCATTCGCCTGTGGGCAAAGCCCGAAGTGCTTTCGGAACGCATTGGCCGCAAGAACACTCGCCCGCTACTTGCAAACCTGAGCGACGAAGAACGCCTTGAAAAGATCAAGGTGATGCTCAAGGAACGCGAAAAGAATTACGCAAACGCCGACTTCAGCGTGGAAAGCTCCGACGAATTCACCGAAGACCACGTTATCGAACGCATTCTGTACATTCTGAACTTCTGGAACAGCCATGCGCTGGATGTGTGCCCCAGCAGCGGCGGACGCTACCCCATCTTTATCGGCAAGAACATTATTCCCGAAGCAGGCGTATTGCTCGAAAGCCTCAAGCTCATGCCGAGCCACGAATTCCTGGTCTGCACCGACACCAACATTGCCAAGGTGCAAAGCCAGATGATTGGCGAACTGAGAGGCCAGGCCGGACGCTGCCCCATTTTCAAGTTCCAGGCCGGCGAAAAAAACAAGACTTTGCACAACCTGAACCAGCTGTTCAGCTTTATGCTGCACCGCGGTTACACCCGCAAGAGCTGCCTTTTGCAGTTCAGCGGTGGCGTGGTTGGTGACATGGCGGGCTTTGGTGCCGCCACCTACCAGCGCGGCATTCCGTTTATCCAGTTCCCGACAACGCTCCTTAGCATGGTCGACAGTTCTGTAGGCGGAAAAGTTGCCGTGAACCACCCCGAAGGCAAGAACATGATTGGCGCATTCTACCAGCCCAAGGCTGTGGTGTGCGACCTTGCCGTGCTTAGCACCTTGCCCGAAACGGAATACCTGGCAGGCCTTGCCGAAATCGTGAAGTACGGCGTGATTTACGACGAAGAATTCTTCCGCTACATGGAAGAAAACGTCGAAAAGATCAAGGCTCATGACCTCGACGTGCTCAAGCACCTGATTTACCGCAGCTGCGCCATTAAGGCCGAAGTCGTCGGCATCGACGAAAAGGAAGCCGGCCTGCGCGCTATTTTGAATTACGGGCATACCTTCGGGCATGCTATCGAAAACCTGACGCACTACAACATGTTCACCCACGGCATCGCCGTTTCGCTGGGCATGCGCGTGGCCGCCCGCGCGGCAGTTCTCTTGGGCAAAATCACCGCCGAAGAAGAAGCTCGTCAGAACAAGCTCTTGGACGACCTCGGATTCCCGAAGAAATACGACATTGATACGGAAGCCGCATGGGATGCCATGGCAGTAGACAAGAAGGCAGAGAAGGGCAAGCGTGTATACATCTTGCCCACTAAGATTGGAGAAGTTGAAAAAGTAAGCAATATTGATAAGGATATCATTACTCAAAGCTGGGGAGCTATTAAGTAATGTTCTATAGGAGTGTATAAATGAGTATTCTTGTAACTGGTGGAACAGGAGCCCTGGGCTACCATATCTTATCGAGCCTCGTGGGTACGACGCACGACCTGTACAGCTTTAGCGACGAACAGCCGCAGCCCTGGCAGAAGGTCGATGGTGTCGAATACCTGAATGGCGACTTGCTGAATTTTAAGCACATGCAAGACGTGATTCAGTTCGTGCAGCCCACGCACATTTACCACCTGGCGAGCCAATCGTCGGTGGGGCTCAGCTACAAGAAGCCTTACGAAACGTTGAACATCAACTTGCTCGGTACGCAGAACTTGCTCGAAGCCGTGCGTCAGAATTGCCCCAAGGCTAAAGTGATGCTTTTGAGTTCTAGCGAAATTTACGGCCGTACCGATCACCAGCTCACCTACTTGCACAAAGAAACGGACGCCCCCAATCCGCTCACGCCTTATGCAACATCTAAAGCTTGCATGGAACTTTTGGGCAACCAGTTCAAGAATGCTTATGGATTGCACGTGGTGTTTGCAAGACCGTTCCACTTTACGGGTCCGCACCACAGCCGCCGTTTCGTGATTCCCTCGATTACCTACCAGCTTGTCAAAATCAAGTATTACGGCACGGAACCCACGATCTATTCGGGAAGCCTGGACATTAGCCGCGACGTGATTGACGTGCGTGACGTGGCACGCGGCATGATTCAACTGCTGAACCAGTCCGAACCGGGCGAAGCGTACAACCTTTGCTGCGGAAAGTCATACACCTTCCGCGAACTCACCGAAATGCTCGTTGACATTGCAGGCGTAAGCGTTGACTTCCGTTTTGACCCGGGTTACGAACGCAGCAATGATATTCCGCTCCTGATTGGAAACCCCGAAAAGGCCATGAGCAAGGGCTGGAAGCCGATGATCAGCATCGAAGACTGCCTTACCGACTTGTTCAACGAAATGGTGCTTCGCCGCCGTACCGAACTCAAGCTCGGCATGGGGCAGGACCTTAGATTGTAATGAGGAGTTTGGTGAATTGAGAAACAAATTGATAGCAACATTATTCGCTCTTTTATTCTGCGCATCGTTTGCCTTTGCAGGCGATGTGGTGGCACCGCAAGGTTCTGTGCGTAGCGTATCCGTCGACGACTTTATGCCGCACCAGAATAGCGCCAAGGAATTCAACGAAACCTGGAGCTATCAATTCGTTTTCGATAACGGCACCCGCGCCTTCATCAACTACTCCACGCTCCACATTCCGGGTTCCGGCAAAAAGGTCGCTTGCGACATGAGCTTCTGGAATTTCAAGAGCAAGACGTATACCGTGGGCCGCCAGTATCCGCCGGAACGCCTTAAAGCCGACAAGGCATCTGCCACCATCGACATCAAGGGCGAATACAAGATGGAACACAAGCCGGGCAAAGATCACCGCGTCTACTTCACCGCAGACAAGGGTGGAAAATTCCTGCTCGACGTCACGTTTGAATCCGCCGAAGTCGGTAAGGTCACAGGCAACGGCGTATGGAAAGTCGGCAAGGAAAGTTTCGGACAGTACGTGCACATTCCTTACGGCCGCGTATCAGGCAAGATCGCCTACAACGAAGATACCATCGCTGTTAAGGGCTACGCCTACATGGACCAAACCTGGCAAACCGCACAGGCAACCGACATGGCTGCCCGCTCTATCAACTTTAGCACAAACGCCCGCTCCCCGCTGTTCGCTGGCCGAGTCTCGATTTCTAAAGGTGGCGAACCCTTCGGATACGCGCTCTACAAAGACGAATCCGGAACCAAGGTCGCACAGCCCAAAGCAATCAAGGAAGGCAGCGACAATTACAACGGCAAAAAGTTCGCAAAGGGCGACATGACTTTTGAATGGCAAGACGCCAGCGTTCCCGCCCTCAAGTTCAATGTGGCAAAGACACTTCAGAAAGCAAGCCTTTTGGACAAAGTAGATGGCTGGATTGCAAAGAAGGCGTTCAAGATTGCTGCCGGCGGCGAAGTTCTCTTCTATAGAGGCCGCAGCGATGCAAGCCACGGAAAGAAATTAGACTGGTGTATTACCGGAGTTAAAGACTAATGACTAAGTTTCGCCCCTGCATTGACCTGCACGATGGACGTGTAAAGCAGATTGTAGGCAGTTCGCTGAATGATAGCGGCACGGGTCTCAAGACGAATTTTGAAACAGACCGCTCCCCTGCCTGGTTTGCAGAACTCTACAAGAAAGACTGCATTAAGGGCGGGCATGTGATTATGCTCGGCAAAGGCAATACAGACGCCGCGAAAGCCGCACTCGCCGCCTACCCTGGCGGACTGCAAGTAGGCGGCGGGATTACCGCCGAGAATGCGAAAGAATACCTGGATGCCGGCGCTAGCCATGTGATTGTGACCAGCTGGATTTTCCCGGAAGGCAAGCTTGACCGCGAACGCCTGGAATTGTTGTCCAAGACCGTGGGCAAAGAACACCTGGTTCTCGATTTAAGCTGCAAGCGCGTCAGCGCTCCCGAAGAAGAACCGCGCTGGAAGATTGCCATTAACCGCTGGCAGACTCTCATTGACATCGAAGTGAATGCAGAAACGCTGGAAGACCTTTCCCGCTATTGCGACGAATTCTTGATTCACGCTGCCGATGTGGAAGGAAAGCAGCAGGGCATGGACGACGAACTGATTATGTTCCTCGCCGAACACAGCCCCATTCCTTGTACCTACGCCGGCGGCGCCAAGTCGCTTGCCGACTTGAAACACTGTAAGCAAATTTCAAACGGAACGATAGACCTCACCATCGGATCGGCTTTGGACCTGTTCGGTGGCAAAGGAGTGAAGTATGCCGACTGCGTCAAATTCAACAAAGCTTAAGCCGACTGACGCTTTAGACACGCGTCCGGCTATCTTTGGACGCACCGTTACGAGCACCTTCAAGAAGATGTTCGGCTTTAAGCACCAGCCTCCCGGAAACCTGCGCACCGGCATGATTCCGCCCATTGTTTTCGGGTCGCTCATTCTGAATATTCCCAAGCTTTTAAAACTGCGCTCTTACCTGAAAAAGGAACGCAAGCAGCACCCCGCCGACGATGTCCGCATTCTTTTCTATTCGGACAACCTGGACGAAACCAACGGAATCGCCAACAACTTGAGAAACGTGATTCCTTACATGCGCGCCCACGGCATGCATGCCTTCCTCGCCGGAAACGCCTTCAACACGCGCCCCTGCGGTGTTGTCGAAAACGGTTATTGCCTGCTGCTCCCCCGCATGTTCAGCATGGAACAGCTGGGGTATGCCAACAGCGAACTTGCCATTCCTCGCGTGGGCCCGGTTCTTCGCTTGCTCAAGCGCTACCCCGTTGACTTGATTGAATTTGAAACGCCCAGCCCCGGCGCGTGGCTAGTGTGCTTCTGCGCGAAGGTGGCCGGCATCAAGGTCTTTAGCCATTACCGCACCGACGTCCCGACTTACACCAAGACGCTCGTGAAAGCCAAGTGGATGTTCCACTTTGTGCTTTGGCTCATGAAGATTTTCTACGGCATGACAAAGCCCGTGGTTAGCCCCTGCAAGGACTACGCCGACATTCTGACTTCGCAGCTGAAGGTGCCCGAGAACCAGGTGCAGATTTTGCCCCGCGGGCTCCCCTTGGAAAAATTCTCTCGCGACTTGCGCGGCAAGGGCGTCTGGGAAAAGTACAATGGCGCAACCGAAGCCGTTCAGAGCGAAGGCAGCCGCAAAGTCCGTTTCGCATTCATCGGCCGTATTTCTAAAGAAAAGAATCTGGAATTCCTGAACAACGTCTGGAAAAAGTTTGCCGCCAAGCATAACGACGTAGAACTCATGTACGTGGGTTACGGCTGGTACCTGGAAGAAATCAAGAAGTTCTTCGAAGGCGACAACAGCGTGCACTTTGCCGGCGAACAGGGCGGCGAAACCCTCGCCAGCCTTTACGCCGATTCCGACTTCTTCTTGTTCCCCAGCGTCACAGACACCTTCGGAAACGTCGTTGTCGAAGCCATGTCTACAGGCACGCCCGCGATTGTTAGCGATTACGGTGGCCCCCATGACATTGTTATGGATAGCGAAGCCGGTCGCATTCTGCCCATCGATGAAGACGCTTGGCTGAACGCTTTGGAAGAAGCCCGCAAGCTCTACCTGGAACAGCCCGAAGCCTACGCCAAGATGCGCGAGGTCGCTCACGAACGCAGCCTCAAGTACACTATGGAATCTTCGACCAAAGCACAGTTCGAATTCTTCAGGAAGCTAAAACGCGAAGCTTATGGGCTCTGAAAAGGATTGTAAAAGGCTTCGTGAATGGTTCAAGAAGAACGCGGCAGAACTGCCGTGGCGCTTGAGCGATTTAGATGCCCCGCGCGA
>Ga0265298_10006045_pt1 | contig 15038 bp, 15 predicted proteins | sample AusTroGonzalo_MG_3_FD_193486 | JGI IMG/M metagenome (GOLD analysis project Ga0265298, IMG submission 193486) | Bovine rumen microbial communities from tropical cattle in Woodstock, Queensland, Australia - Gonzalo_01 | ecosystem: Host-associated > Mammals > Digestive system > Stomach > Rumen ... | reverse complement strand
GTCCACGCTTCAGATGCAAGACACGCACGGCACATATATGCGCATTCGTTTAGTTGATCCCTCAATCGATAATAAAGGCTTGTGCCGTATTGGGTGATTTCTTTGTTGTATTCTCCTTCATAGTGCAGTATCCACGCATATGCTTCCAGTCGTTCAGAGAACGGAAAACCCTCTGCCAGTGCTTTCGCGCGCTCAAAATCCCGGTGAGCGGCGTATAGTTGAACAAGTCTCTTCTTTATTTGCTGCTGATTATCTATGGAGTGTTCATAAAGCAAAAGAAGGCTTCCTGCTCGAACAGAGTTTTCAAAAATCCTTTCACTGTGAACAGGATCAAAGTATGGATCCTCCGGACAAATCATGCGGAAACCGAGATTCAAGCTGTCTGTTAACAGCTTCGTATCAAAGGGATATTTATTAATGAGCATCTGAAGCTTTGTATATGCCTCCCACTCGCTTGAACCCGCTTTTACACTTTGCTCAAAATACGATGATTTCTGCGATTCCAATTCAGACGGATTGATTCCAAGCAGATAGTCCACACTTACATGGAAAAACTGAGCCAGTGGACCAAGCTGGCTAATATCCGGGCTACTAATGGCAGTCTCCCATTTGGAGATGCTCTGGGTGCTGATACCCAGATGAGCAGCAAGGCTTTCCTGCGTGATTCCGCGTTCTTTACGCAACGTTTTAATTGTTTCCCCAATGTTTGCAGACATTTCTTCACCTTCTAGAGTTTGCTGATGATCAGCCGATTTCCGTCAGCAATGCATTTCTTCTTTCGCTAGCAATCAAACCTCCGAACTATTGTTTAGAAAAGAGGAATCGTATTTTTCGGCTTGACGCATGAACATTGAGTAGTATCGGCCTTTCAGTGACATCAATTCATCGTGGTTTCCGCGCTCTACAACTCTTCCGTGTTCAATATAGCATATTTGGTCGAAGTTTAAAACGGTAGATAATCGGTGTGCAACCATTATTATGGTCGTATCCGCTTTCTTCTCAAGAAGCTCCATGAGATGGGCCTCAGCGAACGGGTCCAACGCAGCTGTCGGTTCATCCAACAGAAGGACGCCGAATTCCCGAAGAAACAAACGCGATATGGCAAGCCGTTGAGCTTCTCCGCCAGAAAGGACAATGCCATTCTCGTTGAATTCTCGGCTCACCATGGTGTCCAAATCATCTCCCGCTCGCTGCAGGACGTTTTCGAGGCCAAATTCGATCAAGGTCCTGCGAATCTGATCATCAGTGGCATCGCCATAAACAATCATATTATTGCGAAGACTCAATGACAGAATGCGAACATCCTGTAAGGCAACGCCGATTCGCATTCGATAATCGTGAGCTGCATAAGATCGGATATCTTCACCGTTGACAAACACTTTCCCATTATCCGGATCATAAAGACGGAGCGCGAGTTTGAGCAGCGTGGATTTTCCCGCGCCATTTTCTCCTACCAACGCAACTCTCTGACCCGGCTCGACCTTAAGATCAAAATGGTCAATACAAAAATCGGACCCAGGATATTGAAAAGACACATCGTGGAATTCCATCGAAAAGGGCCCAGAGGGAGGCTCCAATATCCCGTTGTCCTTCTCAATCACAGGTTCATTTGAAAAGAATCTTGCTATGAGTTCTGCATTGGCTAAAAGCCCGGCAACGCTGCCGATATTCGAAAAAACGGAATTCAGCGACGACGAAAGCTGTACCGCTGCAGCGGTAAGGCTGAGATAAAGTCCTATTCTTGATACGTCTCCCCTCACAAAGAAAAGGACCAAGTAGGCAATGATAATCGGGCTTTGGATGGCAGAAAGAAGGCCATTCGGGATCTCATATTTTAATGCCCGCTTCATTACGCTGCGGCCAAACTGCGTGATCTTATCACTGCCCGCCTGATGTTGGCGAAGGACGATCTTTCCGGCATCGCTAATTCGTAGATCGATCATGTTCTCCTTTTGTAACATGATTCTTGAGATATAACCCAAAGGTCGCGCCAGGTCAATCGTTTTATAGGCAAGCTCCGCGCTGATTCGTGCTATCGGAATACTTAAGAAAGACTGGATAAAGACGATACCAAATGAGATAAGACAAAGAGCCGGTCCAGCTTGAAGTATGATCGATCCCATGGCTAAGATCGTCACGATGGATCCCAGAATACTAATCAACGTCGTTAATACGTTCTGCGATTGATTGGCGTAGTTTTGCTGTGAGAACGCGAACTGCGCGAATGAATCCGGTTGATCCATGCAAGCATAATCCAACTGCATCCATTTTGTGAGTACGTTTTTCTGTAAGGCGTAATTGTATCGCAGCCCACTAATACCCGCTAGACGACTCAAAACGGAACGGACGGCGGAAAGTGCCAGCAGACTGATTGCAAAGCATATGATGATTTGTAGAGTCCAAACGGCACTCTTTCCGCTCGACATAGAATCAACGGCCACTTTCGGAAGCAGTGTGGAAAGAACCTGTGACGCCGGGATAACTGCCATATAGAGCAATGCCGAAAGCAGAACGAAGCCTTTGCCTTCCCGTTTGAGAGGCGCAGCCAGCATACGAAGATACCCGATTTTCTTGTGAAGCGAATGACCACTGTTTTCAGTCTGTTTATTATGCCTCATGTCCGTTCCTCCCATTTTAATACACCAGCTGAAGCCAATTGATCACAAAAGCTGAGCATAGCTTCAGCGGCTTTCTCGGAAGTCAAATCAGGGAAAGACGCCGATAATGCGTTATAAATCTCACCCTCCGTCAGTATTCTATTACTGTTTATATACCTCTCCATGATTTTCCACAACGAAGAGGCCGAAGAGTTGAGCGATGTAAAGACTTTTTGTTCCCTGAAATACAGAAGCATATCTGAATCAACTGCGGTTGCTATATATTCGGAGATAAAAGCTCTTTTCTTGTGGTTTTTAATTTCTATTGAAACGATATTCATCTTCCTAACCTCCAAACCATAAGGTCAAAAGAGTGCTTCAGACAAGCCGGTTGGTATTGCTGTGTTGCATCGCAAGCATAGAACCTGTGGATTGTCTTTTAGCGGTTCGACAGACCAATTGAAACAAGGCCTGTTTTGTAAGATTTGGGAAAATACATATTGATAATACCGAACAATTTGCTGACATTGCCAATTTCTTGACTTCTTCGAATGGACAGTCTTTCGCATATGACTTACTGGACATCCACCTCTACAGAATCTAAAGGCAATACATTCTTCACAGTCGGATAACAGGTCTAGGATACGTTCAGCAAGTGGGCTGCTTTCCGTTGTGACAAAACTGACAACACCATTTGAGACATGGCCGATTTCAGGCTCAAAACCTTCACCCTCCAAACAGGAGACTATTTTCCCTGAAGGCAGCAGCCAAGGACACTCAATTCCTAAAGCGCCGCAATATTGACTTGCCAAGCCATTAGGGAAAAAGGGTGTAGTAATCACCGCATTGGTGTGATGCTCTTTGGTATAGCCAAGCAAATCGAGATAATAGTCGAAAAAATCGCCCGTGTAGCTCTGCAAATCAGCAACTGCATCCTCAGCTCTTCCCTGTGGAAGAACAGGCATGATGTCCCACTGCGAAATCGAATACGAGGAAAGCACCTTATCAGCCATCTCTCGAAGGCGGGAATAGTCTTCTGGCCAAATAGTCGTCCGAACAATCAGCCCTTTACCCTGCATCGCTTCACTGAATTGTTTAAGTGTATTGTCTAAGATGTGTTCAGTTCCGGTTTCAGACGCAAGGTGTCGATTTCGGTTTTGTATATCCGGCAAGCCATCATATGAAATCATGACGGACTGAAAATACTTTGAAATGAAGGCAATCTTCTCAGGTGAAAGGATTCCGTTAGAAGTCAGGCTCAATGAATAATTGATTTCATTTTCCTTGCAAATTCGATCTGCGTATTCGACGATGCATTTAAACTCATGCCAATGGTATGTCGGCTCTCCTCCTCCAGTAATATGTATACTGAGTGACTCGTCTTTGCCGGTGATTCTCCGGTTCATAATCATCGCTTTAACCATATGGCGAAGATAGGCTTCAACATCTTCGACTTTGATGGTGTCAGCATGCCGCTCTTCTGAGCGAAAGCTACAATATGCACAACGTAGCTGGCAGTCATAAGTTAAACAAATACCCACATGGGGAAAAACGAAGTTCCCCGCATATCTCGGATTCTTTGCCACCCTATCTGCAGCTAAGATTGAAAGCGCAACATCGTCGTTAATTTGCATAGAGCGCAAAAAACTGCGGAAATCATCTTCACTCATCGACTTTGGTATAAACACTAGCCTTTTCGAATCAAATATATAATCACCTATCGGAATCATCAGATCCCCTCCTTACATGACGAAGTGTGTTTGAGAAACCTCACTAAAGATGCAAATGCTATTTGTTGCTCGTTATGGACAGCGCCAAAAGACAGGTCCATGCTCTGCTGCCACCTCATACTTTCGTCTAATCAGATCTCAGCTGTTGGTAATTGACCATTCATGAACCTGTCTTTATGGCTGTTGATTCTCTCCGTTTGGCTAAGTGCCTGCTTTTTCAGGTGCATCAGCCAGCGGAGGTAGAGGCACAGTAAAGTGCGCCTCCATTGCAAAGGATGATGTAGGGTGCGCCAGCAGCACACATGATTGCACCCTGACCCGTCACCTGGCATACTGCGGCAACAGTTGTTGCATCAGGGCAGACGGGGTAGCCATCTTCAGGGGCAGACGAAACGGTACGCAGACCATCCGCCTCAAAAACCTCGACAACAGGAGCTTCGAACACTGAATTCACCTCCTTTTGGCTAAGTGCCTGCTTTTTCAGGTGCATCAGCCAGCGGAGGTAGAGGCACAGTAAAGTGCGCCTCCATTGCAAAGGATGATGTAGGGTGCGCCAGCAGCACACATGATTGCACTCTGACCCGTCACCTGGCATACTGCGATAACAGTTGTTGCATCAGGGCAGACGGGGTAGCCATCTTCCGGGGCAGACGAAACTGTACGCAGACCATCCGCCTCAAAAACCTCGACAACAGGAGCTTCGAACACTGAATTCACCTCCTTTGCTTAGATTGCAGATACATTCAATCCACTTCTTTAGTTCGTTAGATTGAAGTATAAATTGCAACATAAGCCTAATACATCCGCCACATTCAAAACCACAAACTGTTTGGATGGTTCAAATCTCCAGTAAGTTGATTGTTTGGTCATTACACATTTGCTCGGAATATGCACATCTCTCAAATTCCGAACCATACTGTTACCGTTCCTGACCATGAGAGCGCAGTTTGCGATAGGGCATCTCGAAAGTGATTTCACGTTCCTGTTGCTGCATTTCATGTTCCCATTGTTCAGCCAAACCGTCCTCTGCCAGCAGCTTGTCCGCATTTTGGATGCAAGTCCGGAATCTCCAAAAATCGACCTTGCCGCTGCTGACGGCTCCCCGGATGCGTTCCTTCGCCTGGGCTTCCATCTGCGGGCGGAGGGCGAGGCGGGCGTCGGTCAGTTCGCCACGTTCAAGCCCGGATGCCTGCTCTTTCAGCCCGGTAAACTTTGCACGCTCCTTGTCGATGGCGTCGGTAAGGGTAGTTTCCTGCTTGCCGAGCTTGACTGCATCCGCTTCCACGCTGGAAATCTCTGTTTTGGCCTTCTTCATCCCGGCGGCGTCCTCTTTGTCAAAGGTTTGCATGACGCTCTTTTCCTCAAACCGCAGTTCCTCAATTTCTTCGGTGATTGCCGCAAGCTGCGTTTTCAATTCTTTGCGCCTGCCGATACTGAACAGGGACAAACCATCCGGCTCCTTTTGCAGCCGGTTACGCTCGTCCAACCTGACCCGGATTTGCTCATGGAGCGTCGTATACTCGGTATAGATCCGTTTCGCCTTTTCAACGTATTCCTTTTTGTCCTTTCGCTGGTCCCGGATCAGCAGCAGTTCGTATTTGAAAACGATGATGTTCTGGCGCACGGTTCTACCAGTGGTAGTCCTTGCGTTTTGTGTTGGATGTTTGATGAAAAAAGCAGCTAAAATGGTGTCCTCTCAAAATGAGTACCACAAAAACGACCAGTCATCCGCATTATGGATGACTGGTCGTTACATTTAGATGAAGAGATGCGAAGCCCGCGATTATGCCACTTTTTTCATCCGCAGGCCCCTCGCCCGAATAGACAGCTCCTGAGAGAGGAACTTGAGCGTGTCAAATTCATCGTCCAGGCCGTCCAGCTCCCGACGGAGGATCTCCTCATAGTGGCGCTTCTTCCCTTCCAGCGTGGAGATCTTGTTGACCCAGCGCTCCAGGATCGTCGGGCTGGAGCTGCCGCTCTTGATGAGATAATCGGCCCGTTCCTGGAACTCCGAGATCTCCCGCTTGACCGCCGAATAGAATTCCTCCGTCATCTTGTCGCGCTGCTTGGCGTCGTCGATGATGTAGAAGCTGTTGGCCGTCAGGAAGGTGTCATTTTTGTTCAGCTCGTTGAGTGCTTCGATGAAGCCTTCAAAGGTGTCCACCTTAGACATGCTGTGCCGAGGGACGAAATAGTTGTGGCCGGTCCCGGTCACTTTCGTCGCCTCCAGCATCCGCAGATAGTTTACGCAGATGGTCTCGATCTGTCTGCGGTTGACGCACCGCTGGTACAGCTCAAACAGGTCCTCCGCCTTGCGGCAGAAGGCCATCGCGTCCACGTCTTCATCACAGATAACGTCCCCGTAGCCGAAGCTCATATCCTTCTTGTCAAAGTGGATATTCGCCAGCTTTTCATAGCGGTTGGTACGCTGGTTCAGCGTCTCCTTCACCAGCTCGCGGGAGAGGATGTCCGGCGCGTGCTCGTTGTCCCGGCAGTAAACGGAATAGATCTTCTGCTCCCCGTCGTGTCTTGCCACGATGCGCTCCCGAATCTCGCCGGTGGCGCTGCGAAAGGCATCGGACACAGAAAGGCGCGTCCCGCCCGCATAGGGCATCCCCATGCTGTCGCAGAGCTCCTTCAGATCTTCTTTCTCCACCAGCACGCTGGCCAGCGAGAAGTACAGGAATTTTCCCAGCATATGCTGCTCTTCGCCGGAGGAGGTCCCCACCATGTCCTTGAAATCGACCAAGCTCATTGTCATCGTCCTTTCTCGTTTTTAAGTATGGATGGAGTAATACGCTTTCCTGGGATCGTCGCAACTGTGGTAGATCACGCCGCCATTGATACCGACGGCCTCTCCCCGCAATTCTCTGAAATAAAAGCTGTAGGGAACGGAATCATCGTACATACGGATCTCCGTAGCACCGGGCCAGCTGAATGCGCTGCGCAGAAACTTGGAGAGCTTCCTTCGTATCCGTTTATCGGACACGGATTTATGGAGATTTCCCGTATCTTCAAATACGATCCTCGGCCCGCGAGGTTTTGGCAGGGAAAGCATCCGGGCTTCTCTCGTCACGTCCTTTTCCGTACAGCTCTCAAGGTATTCGCGCAGTTTGAGGTAAGACAGTCTGACCTGTTGCTTCCGTCCGGTCAGAAACTGATCGCTGTGTTCGCTGAGCCAATACAGGCTGACTGTAACCTCGCTGCTTTTGGAATCAAGACGGAGTACCGCAAAGTATGAGCAGTCTCTGAGAATCACTTCCCTTTCTCGTTCCAGACGCAGCAATTCACTCCTGGCGGCATAAAAGGTACTTCTTCTGCCTCCGTCACCATGTGCAACTGTGCGGAGGATGATATACTCCTTGTCGCCGCGCAGCTTCACCATTATCGGATCGTTCATATCCGTCTCCTTATCCCATCGCGGCCACCCGGGAGAGGAAATAGTCGTCCACTCCCTTGTAAGCCGGATTCCATGTGTATTTCGAGTATTTGAGGCCAGGTATTTTCATGACCTCCTTCCTCATCGTCAGAACAGCGTTCCGCACCTGCGGATTGACCATCTGATCCATGTCCATAGCTTCCACGACCTCCGTAACGCCGAGCTCCAGAATCGTTTCCCGCAGCCCTTTGATGGCGCTGACGCCGCCGGTGCAGATAAACAACGCATCATTGGCGAGGAAGCTGGCGACGTCGCCCTTGAGGGGGCCTTCCGTCAAAAAAGCTCTCTTCCGGCTCCGGTTCCCGGTAACATGTATCCAGGAATAACTCCGTGTGCCGTTCTCAAAATGTCTGTCTCTGCTGGAAAGCCAGCGGTATTTCCGGTTGGGATTTGTCTCATCGTCCAGCCGGATTTTCAGCCCCTGAATCTGGCTGTTCCTGTTTCGCACCGGAATCAGAAAACCGTTTGGTCCGGCAATCGTCCACCGGCCATATCGAGTGTAAAAGCCGGGAATTCCCAAAAGCGTATGGTGGGCACCAATGAGCTTTGCCAGCAGCCGTCGGCTCTCCTCCGTGGTAGGCATGGACTTATACCCGTTCTGCTCGATTCGTTCATCGTTCAAACCGCGCTCGCGAAGGTTCGCTCGGTGCTCCGGGAGAAGCGTCAGATAGGACAACATCTCCTCATAAACCGCGTTTCGCTCAGCAATATTCGCAGGTTCTCGTTCTGTGTATTGGGGCGTTGGCTGGATGGGAAAGCGATAGATCTTACTCCCGCCGGTCAACTCCCGGTACGCCTCTCCATTTGTGACGCCTTTGATGGCGGCATACAGCGTTACACTGTTGCCATGTGCGCCGCAAAGATTACACCGATACTGATCTTTTTCGGTGTTGAGGCTCAGATGATACTTCCCCGGTCCGTGGTCGCCGCAGAAGGGGCAGCTTGCCTCAACTTCCGAGCGCCCAAGCGTTCGGTCGTTGAGGACAAGCCCGCACCGTCTGGCTGCGTCCACGATGGGTATGCGTATGTATTGACTTGCCAAGCGGTGCGCCTCCTTCCTTGGCTGTGAGGATTATGCCGCCTTCGGCATGGGCTGAACCTGCCCTGGCGCGCGCACAGAAAGCGGCGCACTGCGGACGCACTTTGCCATGATAATCTGGCCAGTAGGCTTCACATTGGAGAGGTCGTCCACAGATTCCATGTTGTCCACATACTGCGGATAGTTCCTTCCGGTGAGTCGCTTGATGAGCTCTGAAACCTCCATGCCGGCGCGGATCTTCTCGGAGAGAGACAGCCGGTCATACCGCCGCCCGTTGTAGGTAAAGCGGAAGGCGTCCTTGATTTCCCCGGTCGTCTTCACCACATCGAAAAGGGATATCTGCACCCGGTTCATCTTCAGCTTGGAGAACAGCAGCTCGGCCCGCTTGCTCACATAGAGGGCGACGTCGGCAATCAGCTTTTTGCGCTCTTCGATCTCCCGCCGGATGTCACTGAGCTTTTCATCGAATCTGTCGGTTTCCGCCTCGGCGGTTCGCCTTGCAGCCTCGATCTCATTCCGGCACGTTTCCATCTCCCCTCGGCAGGCAAGCAGCCGCTCGTATTCCTCCGGTGAGAGGACGCCGCACTCCGCGCTGGTGGTCAGGCTGCGGATCTGGTTCAGGAGTTCATCCAGTTCCGCCTGCCGCGCCGCAGCGGCGGCATGAGTCCGTTCCATAATGTCGGACCGTTTTTCCGAAAGGGCACGGATCTCTGCCTCCAGCTTCTCCATGTCTTCCGTCTGGAACTTGTGGAAGGTTTCCTCCGTCTGTGCCTCCATCGCTTTCAGTTCGTCCAGTTGTCCCTTGGCCGCTTTACCCTGGGCGATGACCTCTGACACGACATTCTGCAGGCTGCTCTGAATCACAGGCAGTTCCGCCTCCGTTACCGCCCGGCGGCAGGCCGGGCAGGCTGTTCCTGCCTGGAAGCTTTTGAGCATGGCGGTCTCCCGCTGATAGCGGACGGCAAGCTCCTTCACTTTTGCTGCGGCTTCCGCGATGGGCTGAACGTATTTAGGGACATACTGCTCGGCCCCGCGTTCTCCCAGCCTCTGGTGCAGCGTCGTCAGGCGGGTGTCCAGCTCCGCAGTATCCGCTGCGGCAGGAGTCTCCCTTGCCATTTCCTCGTAGCGTGCGCTCAGTTCCACAAGCTGTTCCTGAGTTTCCGAAACGTCCATGCCGGCGAATTGCCGCCCGTCCAGCTCCGTGTATTCTTTTTCCAGAACGCCCAGCCTTTCTTCCAGCTCCCGGAGCCTGGTCCGGGCTTCCTGTTTCTGACTCTCCGCCAGGTCTTTCTGACCGTTCAGGTAGATTTCGCTCTTCTCCAACTCGCGGATCTCTTCCCGCTTCTTTTTGAGAAAGCTCTCCGGAGAAAGGATCGTCTCCCCACGGAGCGTAGCCTGGGCAGATTCATTGAGCTGGGAGATAACCTCCTCCTGGGTGATTTCCGGCAGATACCGCTCCAGCAGCTTTTTGCCGTCGTCGCCCAGTTCTTCGATGAAGTAAAGGGGATTGAAAATGGAGAGAAACACATCCTTTTCCCCAAACAGGTCCGTAAGATCCGACTGCCGTACCTCACGGCCATCGTAGGTAATGGTCATTCTGCTTTTCTCTCTGCTGCGGGTAAGCTCATGCTCTGTGCCGTTCTCATCGGTAAAGCGTAAGGCGATGAACAGCTCCGGATTATCCTCCGAGTGGAGCCGGTCGATTCCCCGCTCCCCAAAGAAGGGGAGCCCGGTGACGGCAAAGGCGATGGCATCGGCCACGGAGGACTTGCCCTGGCCGTTGCCGCCGGTAATGACCGTGGGATTGCCAAAGGTCAGGACCGTATCAACAGCGAAGCATTTGAAGCCGGACAGTCTCAGCCCCGTGATCTTAAATCTGTGAATGGCGTTCATTCTTACTCCTTTCTTACGCCGCTTGCGGCTGGGTGTTCATGATCTCGTAGCTTTCCAGTACATAAAAAACGACGGTGTTCTGCTGCTTCAGGCTGAGCTTTACCTTGGTGAGCTCGGCGCCGGAAACCAGGCCTTTGTCAACGCCCCGATAAAAGGCCGGCTTGGTTTTTCCGTCCTGGTCCCGGAGAATCAGATTTGTGACCGTGTTCTGCTTCATTCCGGTCTGTGTTTTTGCAGACACGACCGTGTATTCACAAACAGTTTCCTTGACCGAGGGCAGCTGCGTGATCTTCTTCCCGGTATTTGTCTGCGGAGGCTGGGTCGGAGAAGCGGCCCCCGCCTCATGCGCCTTTGCAGGCTTTTCCGCAGCGTCCTTCCGGTTCCCGCTCTGTTGCGACAGCTCCGAATTCGCTGCCGGGGCTGCCTTAGGTGTTAGCTCCGATTGCAGTCCACCCGGCTGTGCCGGAGTGAGATTGAGCCGTTTCAGGGTTTCCATATACACCCTATCCAGGCGACTCCGCTCGCTGTCCTGAATGATCCAGCTTTTGCCTCGCTGATTGACAGACACCCAAACCGGCTCCATCTTATACAGCACCCGTCCGATGCCCCACTGAACGGCGGCTCTCTTCATGGAATCCGAGAGGCCACCCTTGATGGCCTCAATATCCGTATCCTCCGCGCCGTCCCATTTGGTCACAAATCCCCGGCCCTCAAAGTAGATGGAGATGCCGCAAATCTGGGACTCTTTCTTCCCGTTGCCGTGCCAAGGCTTGAATTCATTGTGCCAGTTCTCCGGTCCCACCACATCGTCGAGCCGATCCTGAATGGCACGGTTGGTCACATAGGGCACCGCAAGGCCACATTGCTTGTCTGCAATCGTTTGCTGCAGGCGCCATTCCAGATCCTCCGGAGCAAAGGGCTTTGCCAGCTCCTGCTTGATGGTCAATGCGTCTTTTGACATTCATTTACCTCCCGCTCATAAAAGCTCTCAGCGTCTTTCCGTCGGTTTTCAGCACGTCGGTGTAATAGTACGCTGAGGGCTTATCTTTTAAGTGTTCCAGAAGGTCCCGATAGCCCAGTCCCAGTTGATTGTTCGTATCCCGGAACATATCGTCATTATTGGGAAAGCCCAGGATCAGCCGCATCAGCGTATGGAGCCGCGTTGGGTCTTTGTAAACCGGAAGCGCATTGTTTCCCAGGCAAATCTGCTTGTCCCCGTGGACGTTGGAGAAGGGATATACATAAGTGGGCATATCCGGTGATAATCTTTCATCTGCGACGACCGCAAGGCCAGCGCCGAACACCTTCCCGGTCTCCGGCGAATACTTGAACCTGAAGACCAATCTGGGCAACGGGAAATCCGGGTACTCGGTGCCGTAATAGGAGATATCCGCGCAGAGCTCCGGATAACGGAGAAAATAAACGATGTCTCTACCGACCAGCGTTGCGGCGAAGCAGTTTTCCGGCAGGAAGCCTGTGGGATGGGTATCATCGTCATAGCGGCTGCCAAGAATACACTCCGCAAAGGTTTCCAAAGTCAGTGTTTTTCTGCTTTTTACCCCCCCATCCTCCTGCTCCACCACCAGTCCTGTGCTGGAGGGGGAAATCTTTATTGTCATATCGAAAGCACAATTCATCATGCCGCCTCCTCTCTACAAGGAATTCTTTTCGGCAATTCAATCAGATTCCGCTGATCCAATTCCGCGAGGGTTTCCTTCAGCTGCTTCAAATGCTTTTCAAAAGCTTCGTACACTTCGCACAGCGCACCAGGTACCTGGTCCAAGGAAAAGAATTCTGAACCAATTACCAGTACCAGGCGGCAACCGTTTTTTCGCTCTGTATCCTCGTAACTATAAATACCATAGGAATACTCGTCAAAATATAGTGCGCTATTGATTGCCCTGAACATTTCATCGCGGAAAGAGCTTTTTTCCTGCGACGTTCCCGTCCGCTTTTCATATTCCTCACATAGCTTCCAGAAATCCGTGATCAAAGGGTCAAAGAACACATAGCTCTCAAGCTCCTTTTCATCGTTATAGTAGCAGCGAGTATCCTGAAAGATCGCCTCCACTGCGTTAACGGTAACTTCGTAAATTTCCGCGCCATTGATTTCCCTGTCCTTGAACGAGGCCAGGACAGGAGATTGTTCATCGTGATCAAAGACTTCCTTCAAAACACGCAGACAGTCCCAGAAATAATTGTCGATTTCCACCATGTCGATACCTCAACAAAAAGCGCGGTGTTTGCAAGCGGCAGGATTTGCGTCTGCAATACTACCCACAAGCGCCTTTAGCTTGTTTGCAACCCGGTACAATTTTTCATAATGCTCCGCAATGTCATTGATGTCATCAACGCAGAATTGAGAATAGTCGATGTCCCCATAGCAGATTTCCTTGCCAGCAAGCACGGGTCGAAGCACCTCGTTCAGAAGATAAGTATTGACTTCCGAAGCATCTACAGTATCCTCCGGCACCGCATTTGCCAGCTCTCTCCGCAGAGTGTTCAAATCTACCAGCATCTTTACCTCCTTCAGTATTCTTCGGGCAGGAGCACCGTCGTACAGGACCGGTCCCGCTCGGTGATGATCCAAAACTTCGTTCCGTCAGGTGCGTAATATGAGGAAAGTATCCGCTCCTCGCGCAGTAATGCCTCATCGTTCTGCTTCCAGTCGTCCCGGCAAACATCGCCCCAGTCACCACAGGAATGACGCTGAAGCGCAGCATAGATGCTGCTACTCGGGACGGCCTGAAGGACTCCCGTCGTTGCTATGACCTGACCAAGTTCAAGCATTTCGTTCACTCCTTATGTCAGGGATTTGAAACCCGCAGACGTGAGTACATTGAAAACCATCTTGTTGCTGATTACCTCACGAACCTCTGCTCCGGTATGATTTCCGCGAGCGTTGAATTTCTCCTCCCGTTCCGTATTTCGAACCTTGATGATTCGCCCCTTGATGATGTGCGGCGTATCACACTCAATGAGACCGTTGATATAGCCGGAGCCTCCGATGAGTCCGATCTGGCCGATGGAGAGGGGCAGCAAAGGGTGCTTTGTCCCATGATCCAGGCTGCTTCGGGCATTCATCAGGCGCTTGAAGCTGTCCGAGTGGGATAGCTGGCGTTCCAGCTCCTTCTCGTTGAACCGCTCACCTTTGAACACTTCCACTGTTTTTGCAATTCCGGGAACGTTGTATCTGCCTTCTTCGATCTCACTGATACAAGGGATGTCCGCAGGAACATATGACCACTTTTCCAGCCACGCGGCGGTATCCGGGTCATCCTCACGCTTTTTTCGCTTTCCCATTACGGCCACCTGCTTGAATCTTTTGAACTCCGAGTCAGTGAAACGCCATATGGAGAGTTCTGCGAAATTGTCCGAGAGGACTTTACAGATATCCGCTGTCAGCCGGTAATACGGGATCACATAAATCAGCAGACCGCCTGGCATCAGATGCGGCAGACTTTCGATGAGGAACCTCTTTTCATGCCGTGTCCGGGTCCCGCCCTCCGAAATAACGGAGAGATAGGGCGGGTTAAGAAACAGCAGATGGAAGGCCTCATTGCTGATCCTGCTGTGAAAAAAGCTGCCCACGCCCACGCGGGTCAGGCGCGTCTGCGCTTCCTCCGCCCGGGCTTCGTCCAGCTCGACACCGTAGGCATAGCAGTTGTTTCCCTCAGCAAGCTGCCGCAGCGCCTTGCCGCAGCCGCAGCAGGGATCCAGCAGATTGGTTGTCACGCCCTCCGGGAACTGGATCCCGGAGAGAATATGGCGGATGTTCTCCGGATCGGTGGGATAATAACCCATCCGCACATTGTTCATCAGTCGCCCGATAACGGCGGCATTTACCGTGTCCTGGGTCTCCGGCAGCTTTTGAGCGAATCCGGTCAACGCCTCATATACGGGCTTATATGCGCGGCTCATGAGATTGAATCCGGCAAGGCCCTGATGGAGCTTCCCCGCAGTGGAGGCCAAGGCGTACTCTTCTGTTTCCAGAAGAGCGCGCTGTGCTTCACTGAGTGCGGCAAGAAGCCGTTTCTGCGTCTTCTTCAGCTCCAGATAGGCGTCCTGCGCCCGAGGAAGATCCGCTTCCCGGTATTTTTCCACCTTGGCCCGGTTTGTCAGAAGCTCCGAACCACCCTTCAGGATTGCGGTACGTGCTGCGGTGAGGTTTTCCAGAACAAAATATCGCTGTTCCCGATCTTCAGGCTGCGAGTTCATTGCTTTTTCCTCTTTTCAGCGAAAGCAAGCGGTTCAGGATCTCCGCATAGCTCATGCGGGAGAGCTCCCGCCGACTGATGAATCGGTTGTATCCGCCCTTATGATCCTTCGTGTTTCGAATC
>Ga0265298_10006043_pt1 | contig 15042 bp, 26 predicted proteins | sample AusTroGonzalo_MG_3_FD_193486 | JGI IMG/M metagenome (GOLD analysis project Ga0265298, IMG submission 193486) | Bovine rumen microbial communities from tropical cattle in Woodstock, Queensland, Australia - Gonzalo_01 | ecosystem: Host-associated > Mammals > Digestive system > Stomach > Rumen ... | reverse complement strand
AGCTTACAAGGGTATTGAATGCCGCCGGAAGGATTCGCACCTTCGACCTCATGCTCTTCAGGCACGCGCTCTACTAACTGGGCTACAACGGCATTTTGATTGCTCCTGAAGGATTTGAACCTTCGATTATAGGGTCAGGGCCTACTGTGTTACCGCTTCACTAAGGAGCAATATTTGGCGACGGAGTGAGGTGTCGAGCCCCATACCTTGCGGTACCAACTGTTTTACCTCTTCTACCAGTCTTTTCTTGCATTTCTTGCAGAATTTTTATTACGAGATTTATAAGTATCTAATTGACTATCACAATTAGGACAAATAAGTCTTAAATTTTCTCTACAAGAATTAGAAGCATCACCATTTATATGGTCTAAAATGAAATGTAAGTCTTTGTTATTCCATACGTCTGAAATACCACAAATAGCACATTTATATTGCTGTTCTTCAAGAATGTAATCTCTAATTACTCCTCTTATTGTGGTATCAATAGTCATTCCAGTATTACCAGTTTCAAGCCAAGTTTTTATTTTTTCTTGTCTTCTTGTTTCAATTAAATGCTATTGGCAATAACCAGACTTGTTATCAGAACTTAATTTCTTGTTACAAATTTTACAATATTTCATTTTAAATCCTCCATATAAACAGATAGCGCACAGGGTGGGATTCGAACCCACGGGGCTTCCGCCACAGAAGATTTCAAGTCTACGCCGTTATGACCACTTCGGCACCTGTGCATTATCCGGGCAACCTCCCGGTAGGGGTGTGGTTTCGCTCTCCCGTGCGTCCGATTGTCGGAGAAGAACTTGTCTTCATGCTCTCGGCTACCTGACACATGATATTGCTATCATTTGGGTGCCAGGGTGGACCATTACTTCCACGTCCATCCACATTGGGTGGTGCTGATGGCGCAATTTTTATATATTCTCCCATTCTTCATTAGAGATTTTTTTGATGTCAGAAACTTTAGTGGGTAACCCCTCTGCTTTACACCATTTTCGTATTGCATTATCTGAAACACCAAATTGTTCTCCAATTTGAACAAAAGGATTATTTCTTATCAAAGTTTTAAGTTCTTCTCTGCTTGGTCTACTTACTCTTCTTTGTTGTAAACCTTTGCATCCATTACACATAAAACTTTCTTTAAGTATCTGTTTGCCGCAATAAGGACAAAGATTTGGAACTGAATTTTTTCTAATTGGATAAGAAATATCATCCCGAACCCAAGTTTTTCCTTGATTAATTTCAGAAATGGTATCCTCGCCAACATTATAGAGTACAGCTAAATCTTTCTAAAGAATATCGGAATTTTGTAATTTATCAATAATTTCAATAACTTGTGCATTAGTTAACTTCTGTCCACATTTCGCGGCTCCTTGTCCACCGGTTGTGCAATTATATCCATTATCATAAGTGTTATAAAATTTTATCCAATAAATTTCTTTATCATCTAGTTCCTCTATTCTACATTGTTCAATAACTTCAAAAAGAAAATTTTCTAATCCATACTTGCGTATTGCCCGATAGAGCGGAAAATCTTTGCTTTTTGCATCTATTTTATGATTTTTCCACCTTTCTGCAATATTAACAGACTATCCTATATACATTTTTCCATTGATTTTATTGACTATTTTGTAAATACCTATCATAGTATCAGCTCCCTAACAGGACGGGTGGGACTCGAACCCAAAACATCACGCACTTTTGGAGAGTGGCATTTTACCAATTAAACTACCATCCTATATTTTTAAGAAATTGACTTTGATATTGCAACCAGCAGTTCGCTCCTTAGAGCACCTACCCCGGAATCGAACCGAAGTTTCACAAATGTTTTGAAATACTCTTTTCTCAATTTCTATATTTATTATAGCATAAATTTCAGATTTTGTAAAGTGTTTCACTTTTTAAAAATCCGGATTTGCAAAATACATTTTTGGACACTTTGGAGCGATAATTTCAGCATAATGCTCACTAACAAGTTCGCCATCCCTAAAGACCTTTATCCACCAATCATCACGTCTTTCACCAAGACCTTCAAGAATAAAGTCAATGCCAGGAAAATCTGCGGAAATCTTTTTCATATCTTCCTCATGCTCATACCACTTACCTTCTTTTTCACCCTCGAAAAACTCTTCAAGGGTTTCTCTTGCGGTTTCAAGTTGACCATCTGAAAAGTCAGCTATATCTGTACCTGCCCAAACATTATAAACCTTACAAGCAATTTTATCATAAAGTTTATGTTCATCATTAACATAACCTTCTTTATCTCTAATTCCCATATAAAATCTTGTGTAATAACCCATAATTAAAAATCCTTTCTAAATTAAAAATTTGATTGGCCTGCTGGGATTTGAACCCAGGAATGGTAGTGTCAAAGACTACTATGTTAACCGCTTCATCACAGACCAGTATTTGTGAGAGATTTCTCTCTCACTTTCTATATCTATTATACCATAGATTTCGGTTTTTGTAAAGAGATTAATAAGAGTTAAGAACTTCAATTGTTATATCATAATCACCAAGGTGATGTAAAATATAAATAAATTCTTTTTCCTTATCTTTTGCTTCACTTTCTGAATACTCTACAAACATATCTCCAAGAGCGTCTGGGTCAAAACAACCATCAAAACATGGCTGTTCATCACTTGCTGTTGCATTTTCAATTTCATCAAGCACATTAAAACGATTTGCATAAAACTGAATCCATGCTGTTATATTTCTAAACTGACGAATTGTCTGCTGATAACAAGTGTACGAACCCCAAAATGAATTACTAAAGGAGTAAGACTCTGTATCACCTAACTGCTCGTAAAGAAAATCCTTTAAACTGTAAATAAAATTAGATTCAAGTATATACGACTGCTCGTCTTCACTAATAATTTCTGAACTAGCGGTATCATTGATGAACCTTATAATTTCATCGGTCATTGACCAACCTTTGCGCCAATAAGCCATAAGAAATTCTGACTTTACACCGGTTTTTCTATTTTTAAACTGCATTGTAACTGTTAATTCCTGTCCCATAAACAACATCCTTTCTTTATTTTCTATATATATTATAACATAGATTTCTGTTTTTGTAAAGAGTTAAGAAACTTAATCCTTACAATTTTTGGTAATTTTATAGCCTTCAAGAGGTATTGGGTCAGCCAGTTTATCTCTCTTCTTAACAATCGCGCCGAACCATATAGAATCACCAAGCTCACGTGTACACTCAACTCGTTCATTATACTTAACAGCATCCATATATGCCTGAACATTAAGATATTCTGAATCACATTCAAGTCTGGCAGTTATATCTTCTATATCCATATCAGAAGGTGTTTCAACGTATCTAACACACGCCCCTACTATAATTTCAAGAGATAACAGAACTGCAAAAACAGCAGCCACTTCAAGCTCATCCCTTAAAAAACTAACAATTAACACCACAAGCGAAATAACCGTTACAATCAACCAAATCATGCCTTTACTCCTTTCACCAGCTCTCTTGTAGAAGAGCAGAAACCACTAAAATCAAAAATTCTAAGTTTACCAACCTTGTCGAAACCAACGTTTGCATCGTGAATATCTGTGATGTCATAGTTAAAGAGGAATCTTGCAAGTCTAACCATTCTATCACTATCATAAGTCTGAAGAAAGTTTGTTACACAGTCTTCCTTAAGATAAGAGTCGATGTATCTTACAGAATCACCAACTGTTGTATACTCGTCGATGTCAACCTCAGCTTCTTCTTTTGAGATAGAACCCACGAGAGCATCAATTGCACACTCCATTTCATACTCGTTATACTCTTTTGTAATAGAATCAAATTCATCTCTAGAAACTCTAGCATCCTGAAGTGATTCTTCGCACTTTTCCTGAACATAGATACCATAACCAAGAGAATCTGTTTCAAAGAAGAACTCATCAAGACCTTCTTCAACAGCCTTTCTGTATGCAAGATATTCAGTTTCGCAAGCATCTTCGAGGTCTACAACCTTCTTTGTAACACCACCACCGATTGATGGATATGTAACCTTGTAGTCAAAGCTTGTCTTGATTACAAATTCATCAAAAACAAAGCAAACCTTTGTCATACCATAAACTGGGTGATAACCAGCTTCTTCAAACTGTAACTTTTCAACAAAACCAAGTTCTGCATCATAAGTAAGCTCTGTTGTTCTGAGCATCTCAAAGAGGTCAGATACCTTATCGTTGAGGAATCTTGTTGCTTTTTCTTTAAGTGTCATATCTTCAAGTCCTTTCTCTTAACTTTCTATATATATTATAACACAATTTTTTGAAAAAGTCAATATTTTATAAATTTTTCCAATTAGACTTCTCCTTCCGCATAGAAAATACAGGTAAAGTGTTCCATCCAATCCTTTGCGTGCATAAAGCCATACATGAGATATTGGTCAAAACATTCGTCTTCATATGGGCAACCAAAACAGCCGTCCTCTACTTGACAAAATGCTTCAATTTCAATAAGGTCTTGTTTCATATAATACACCTCGAATCGCGACTCGGGGACTTGCACCCCGAACTTATCCTTATGAGGGACACGTGATAACTATTTTCACCAAGCCGCAAAATATGTATGGTGGAGCCAACACTCCTAGGATGCCATACCATCCCAATCGGGGAGTTTCACCACTTCCACGTGGGGTTTAGTTGAGTAAAGTTGTCCTTCTTAGGCTATTATTCTGTTTCGAGAACAGTTTCAGATACTTCTGCTTCTGTTTCGAGAACTGTTTCAGCTTCTGTTGTAACTGCTTCTGTTTCAGCTTCAGTAGATTCAACAGTTGTTTCTGCTTCTGTTTCAAGAACAGTTTCAGATACTACAGTTGTTTCTTCCACCTTATCGCTTGATTCAGAACCAGGAGCGGTGCAAGCGAAGCAAGCAACTGCCATTACAGCAACAAGTGCAGCAAGTGCAATCTTCTTCATTTAAATTCACCTCGATTTTTATTTCACGGTTTTCGCCGCGATACTAATATGTAATTTATTTTTAAAAGCCCTCAAATAAATTCAGGCTTTACACCAAAGATAATAGAATTGTCAGATAAACCTATATAATCCATTACATCACCAAGCCAGTATTCAGCAAAGTCTAAAATGGAGTCAACAACTGCGTCGCTAAAATCACCATCAATGTGTATTTCCATTACGCCAAGGTTATCATTAAGTAATCCGCCGCACATTTCAACAAAGTTATTTACAAGTTCCATGTCATCTGTAGCGGTTGAAACGCTTAAAAAAGCAAGCATCCTACCAACTTTATACATAGGAAAGTTACCCTTTACCTTAAGATATTCTTTGTATAACTGAACACTACGTCTGCCCTCCATAGAGCCTAAAGGTTTATATAACAATTTAGCCATAATCATTCTCCTATTGAATCAACTATATCTTCTAAGTTATTAACTATCGCGGCAAGAAACTCTGCCTTAGTTATTTCAACATACTCTTTAAGAAACTTTTCTTCAGGGGTCATCTGCATCAACCGCCCTACTAAACACAGTTTCTCTTTCAATATATATTTCCTTACCGAGAATCTTCTCTTTTGGACCGGCAAAAGTCGCTATTAAAACAGGTATCTGATAAGGGTTGAAATGCTTATCAATCATAGTGTAAGTTGGCTTAGGAACTCCTGTAACCACAAACACATCATTATCCTTAGTTTTGAAGAATCTACCAACAAGAGATTGTAACTTCTCTTGCTGAAAACACTCTATTTCACCTTGAATTTCGTATGCTTCTGCCTTTGCCAAGTCTATCTTAGACTGTTGTTCCTTTAGCTTTTCTTTGAGGTGTTTGTAATAATCCACACTCTTTAGAGCCTTTGGAATACGAATTTCATCACTCATTTTCATCACTTCCATGACCTATTGGTCTATATTCATATTTTGTTACTGGCACCTTAACATATGCTGTTGGTTTTACATCGCCACCAAATTCAATGCCATTATATGGAGAGCGAGTAGCTTCAATACCAAAAACGAGATTGCTTGGTGCAAAGTCTTCAAAGTAATAAGTGCAGACTTCGTAGCCCTTTTCTATGTCACTGTATATAACTTCATAATCAGTTGCACAATCTGACTCAAAAATAAATCTTACTAAAATGTTGATTTCATCAAGTAAGCCGTAATAAACTTCATCATAGTTATCTTCCGGAACATCTTTCATACCAATTGTAGCATCTCTAAGGAGTTTCATCCAATATGCGAATACAGCGTCCCAAGCTTCATCATGCTTTTCTCTGAATTCCTTGTCATCCCAAAAATCATAATATTTCTTATCAAGCTCGGTATAATTATCAAGTAATGCCTGTGCGCCTTCATAAGTCTTACCCTTATATTCAAACATAATTAATACTCCTTGTCCAATAAAAATCTTATATATACGTAAACTTCGTACCAGTTATATACTCTATGAAAATGCTTATCATTTACAGTTTCATCCGTAGGCTGATTCCACGGATAATCTAGGCAAATAGATTCATATGTTCTTTCGCCGCAAAGATTACCAAGATAATCGTCTATCATTACATCAAACCTAAGCAACTGTTTGTTGGTGATACATATTGTGTGGCTTTTGATGTAATCGAGTCCAAGAAATTCGAGATTCCTTGAAAGATGATTCATTTTCTTTTTAAGATTTTCCGGCAAAGTAGCCGTAGCAAAGTAAATCTCATGACCATCATTAACCAAATTTCTTATTACTGCCGTTGCGCCCTCAATAAAATCAACCTTTTTCCACATATGCTTTGATTCAAAGGCTTCGGGAACAAGCAATCTATTTTCCTTTGGAACATAATCCTCAATGCTATAGGTCTTAATGTCCTCTAGTTTAAGATTAAGCCCTGTTCGTTCATTCAAATATTCCAGCACACTTTCTGTAGTGTTTACCAAAACATTATCAATGTCAATTCCTATAGTCACAATCTCACTCCTTAACTTTCCACATCTGTGCAAAACAGTCGTGATAGTCGTACTTATATTCTGATATAAGTCGGTCTGCCACTTCTTCTGAAGCCGCGATAGATAACAGAACTCTATATCCTTCGTTATCATAGCCGTAAACTAAATAAACTTCCATCAAATCACTCCCGTAATTAACTGATAAAGGTCTTTGTTGTTTGCGATTATAATTTCTCTTTCATCAACTGTAGCGGTGAACGGCTTTCGGTCTGCTTCATAGAAGAAGTATTCAATCCAATCGTCCGCATCATTAACTGCTGTAGCAAGAATCTGAACTGCAAGATAAATACCGCTATTCTCGATAATTAATTCACAAGTACCATTGCCAAGAGCATTGTCAACCTTATCATAGAATTCTTCGGCACATTCCATCTTGTCGATAAGTTTATTCATAAAAATATTAAAGTTTTCATATGACATCATATTATTAACTCCTTTCTGATTTTCTATATATATTATAGCATAGATTAAGGTTTTTGTAAAGTGTTGTTAGATTTTTCCAATATGATTTCATTCTCCATCTTTATCTTCCATCCTAATCATTCCAGCCAACATCAAATTCAATGCTGACCTACAGCTTTTCCAGTTCTCAAAGATTCCATAACTTAAAAACCAAATCCACATTGGAAATTCCTTAAAGCCGAAGATAAAGAAGCATATCCCGGCTATAATAAAAGGAATACCAAGGGTTTTGAGAGATAAAAGAAATGTTGAACAAATAAGCGAAATGTAATAATCTGTCTTTCTCATGCGTCTACTCCTATATTAAACATCTTAATGAACCTTTCTGTGCTTAACTTTTCCACAAAGGAATCAATCTTATTGTCCCAAGCCGCAAAGAATAAAGCAGGTGGTACGTTATCCTTTGTCAGTTCTATTATCTTAGTAGCAAATTCCTTACGGTCTTCGCCGCGAATTTCCTTCCAAGCAGTAACATAGTTTTCAACACTTTCAACAAGAGTTTCAACATCCTTTAACTGCTTTGCCACCTTATCGAACATTGGCTTGTACTCTGGGAAGTAAGCGAGAAATTCCTCATGGTCATTTACACGAATTAACTCAACCATTCTTGCCACAGTTACAACACCATTGTTAACCATACGGTGAAGTTCAAAGTAGCTCTTTGTCTTTATCTTTACACGTTCATTATACATATCACGTACTACGATACCTTCGTGACCGTCCGGCATAGACTCTACAAGTTCACAGAATTCCTTTTCGTTTCTGAACTTGTATTCCTGTGGGAGGTTGAAGCCATTAATTTTACCAAAAGCTCTAACTACATCGCCACTAATTTCGTGAAGTGTGTCCATCTCACGTATAGAAAGTAAGTATACCTTTGTTTCAGGATAGTCTATAACAATCTTATTGTAAGGAGAAACCAACTCGAAAGTAAAGCAGAGGTTTAAGTCCGCCCAATTCTTACCGAAGTGTTCTTCATCGAAGATTTCTAATGGCATTACAGAAGTGAATAACTCACCAAAGTTCTTGTATGGGCCGACACCGTTAAGTGGAGCCTTAAAAGCGTCTATAGTGCCGTTAGTGCTTAAATGCCACTTGCCGCGAGCATGCCATACAGACATAATAGAACCATCTATCTTCTCTGTTGCTACAGCAGAATCCCAATTGATTTTTGCGGCATGAGATTCACCAAGGTTGAAGAACTTCTTAAAAGCCATTCTAACTACCTTGAAGTTATCTCTAGAGTCAAGAATAAGGCCACGAGCCTCCTGACAGATTTCTTCGTTAAAGTCAGAAGCAATCTGATTATACTTAAAGATAACGAAGCCATCATCTTCAGCAATTTTTAAGTTATATGGCGCTGCTGTTAAGAGTTCGCGCCAATTTTCATGTTCATTTATAAAGTTCTGAATCTTTAACATAATATGTTTCCTTTCTTATTAGCCTTTTATATTCTCCTTTAATCTTTATGTGACATATACCACCCTATATTTTCCATTACCCTATCAACTAAATCAATAGCAGAGTTTTCTTCAGCAAAACCAAACTTTTTAAGAACACTATATTCCACCCTAGAAATTATCTGAATATCAAGAGCACTAACAAAGTCCTCTCCACAATCGTATTCCATGCTTTCATTAGTGCCAATACCAAAACTTACTTTTCCTGTGTAATTTTTAATAGTTTCAATATCTTTAAGGAATTCTTCGTATTCTTCTTTGGTAAAAGCTGTTGCTCCACACTTATCAATATCCATTTCGTCTGCCCAGTTGTCTTCATATCTTGCGAATATATAAATTTTATCTTCCATTTTTATTTCTTCCTTTCTTGATTTTCTATATATATTATAACACAGTTTTAAGGAAAAGTAAAGAATTTTAAGAATTTTATTTTGCCAAAAAATGGTATGGCTCCGTTCCCGGCTCTAAATGTCTAATATCACAATTTAAACAAGTCTTCTTATTACATTCGCCGCAATAATAGCCTTTTGGATTGTAGCAATCACAAGGACAGTGATAACCTCCTACATTATCAATATACTCGCCCTCTTCTTTATTAATCCACTCTTTTACATACCAATACTTGCTGCCATAGCGTTCTCCAAAATATTCATAGAACGCTGGCGGTAATAAAAGTTTCATAATTATTCATCCTCTCCATTAAGTACAAAATCTACAACTTTATCAACATCTTCCTTATAGAGATTATACTGACTTTCCTTTTCCTTTTCCTCACACAAATTTCTTAAATCGTTAATAATTTTAAAAGCTCTTGTTATTACAGTTCTGTAATATTTTAAATCTTTCACCATGGAAATATTTAAAGAAATTGAAGCCGCGAGTACCAATGCTAAAATTAAAATTACCATTGTTATTCCTCCTTACCACTTAACAAACTTTGCATTATCCTTTATATGAAACTTTCTTGGAATCTTGCCGCCATCGAACAGTTCATATGTTTCAATCAGTGTACCGTCATTCATTCTAATCTTAATCTTCTTAGATTTATCAAACTTGCCGCCATAAGCATGATAACAATGACCACCAATTATAATAGCCTTGCTGTCAAGAGCCTTTTCCCAATAATTAGCTTCCCAGCACTCCTTACAGCAATATTCATCATATCTGCTCCAGCCGTATTCTTTTCTACAGTTCTTACACATTTTCATAGTTTCATATTCCTTTCTATTAATAAAATTTTATTACCAGTAACCCTTAGACGTTCTACCAATAGTAGAGTCTACGACTTCTATCCAATCTTCAAAGAAATCCGGAATAAAGTCAACCTTATAGAATGAACAAAAGTCCTTAGTAATTCTAACAATTTCCTCGAACACACGCTTCTGTTCTTCAGGGTTATCAAACCTAAAGATACGAAACTGCTCATAGTCATCATCATCACTAAAACCGTATTCGATTGATAAGCCTTCCTGGGCGTTGAACGCTTTAACATACGCAGTAAGTCTGCCGCAACAAATAGATTCATCTTCACCAACTGCGGCTAAAGGAACGTTCTGTTCATAAATTAAACCCTTGAATTTTAAGTTTTCATAATTAAAGTAACTTAACATAAGCGATACGTCCTTTCTATTTTTATCTCTCTCTTAACTTTCTATATATATTATAACACAATTTAATATAAAAGTCAATAGAAACTAAAATTTTCCAAAACAAAAAGAGCCGGGAAACCCCAGCTCTCTTTGTCACATTCTAAAAACATCAAAAAATAGATAATATCTTTTGTAGGCCAGAAAACCAATAGCTTGCATCATGACTTACTGAACGCCTAGACACTCGTGAGTTGGTCTGCGTTGCCAACCGGGTTAAACCCTTCCTCATCCTCGCCTCAGTCTTATGCTCGCCTGTGATTTGCCGGCAATAAAAAGGGATGTACGTGGTATGCTCACTTCATCCAAATTATGCAACTACCAAGCTCCTGATTGGCTTTTAACGTAGCCGAGTTGCCCTTACGTCGCTTTTCGCCGCGAAACGTTATCATAACAATAAGGAACCATCAGCATATGGAGCAGTTCCCGCTTTAGGGGTCTAACGACGATTTTAACCTTTAACCTGCATGAAATGAAATCATTTACGCCGCCATATTTTGCATCTATTGCTATGATTAAGTCCCCACAGCGGGATTCGAACCCGTCACTGGACGCATTTTAAGTGCGCTGTCTCTGCCGGTTGGACTACATGGGGGTGGGGTGTACGGTGGGATTTGAACCCACTTTGGAAGAGCCACAATCTTCCGTGTTAACCATTACACTACGTACACAGTGCTCTCAGAGGGACTCGAACCCTCACGGACTAAACCACTAGTTCCTAAGACTAGCGTGTATACCAATTCCACCACGAGAGCATAACTGAAAGAGATTTTTATTTCTCTTTCATATTATGTATATATTATAACATACTTTTCAATAAAAGTAAAGATTTTAACTTAGAAGTGTATAATTGCTTCACTAATATTAGTTTCATCATAAGAAACATAAAGATTTAAATTCTGATTTTTTGCGGCTTCATATAAATGCTCATTTAAGTATTCATTACAGTGAGTAACTACCATAGATGTAGTAACATCAAAGAATGGACTTATACTATCATTAACCGCTCTTGCCGCAGCCGCTTTAGCTTCAAGCTCATCAATCTTACCATAACGTAAAGTACCCTGATTTGGGTTTGGTACATTTGTAGAATCAAACATAAGTGGATTAATGTCATCTCTATCACATTCACAATTACTCCATAAGCCTATTTGTCCCTTGCCATGACGAGTGTAGTATGAACGTGTTACATAAAGTGCTTCAACATTAACTTCTGTTCTAAGGAAACTCTGATTGAGTATTTTCTCAGGTTCTACCATACCAACATATGCTGGAGTGTTATGGTTAATATCGCGGCTATATCTATCATCGAGAAGTAACCCCTGTCCGTTCTCAAATACAAGAAGTGGATAGGAGTGAAGAAGTTCTGTTTCCTCCCACTGGTCTTTGATTAGAGTAACGTGGTTATAAAACCATATAACATCGTCGTCCATGTTGTCTTTAAGGCAATCACCATGTAAAAATTCTTTTACATTTTCCGGCAGAACACCATTTTCATCTTTTAAGACTTCTTCGTAATATGCAACTATATCCTTAAATACATACATACCTTGTGGAAACTTTGGTGCTAAAGCCTTATGACGACATATAGTTTCCCAAACACCACAGCCAGTAGATGAATGAGAATCTTCGCCGCGACGTTCCTCAACATTCACATTTGCAAACATATCAATAGCAGATACACATACAGCCCCTATACGTGCATACACCTTTGGGGTGATACCCATTGCTTCAAGTTCTTTCCATTCCTCTCTAAACATAGCGGGATTTACAAGAAACTTGTCCGTGAAATAGGTAGCCGCCCCTTTAAGTGTACCACTACCAAAATGGCGGAACACTTTTCTCACTCCATTTTCAACTACTGTGTGTGCCCTCTGACAAGAATTAGATGGTAAGATATTCAGGCAAGTAGGTGTGCTTACTGCATTGGCAACAAGTCCTTTTGACTCGTCACCATAGTTTAATCCAGTTACAATTTTAACGTCCGTCATTTTGTTCTCCTTTTACCAAGAAATTTCGTTTGTAAATTCGATTATACTATCTGGCTTTGATGCTAAATCAACGCCAACAACAAAAGGTTCGCTTTCATTTTCGTGATTGGCGATAATCTGAGGAATAACCTGAGCAATTTCCTTTACTGAGCAGTCAAACACATGGTCTTCCCCAAGAGCCTTGTGCCAAGTAGATAAGCTTGGCTTCCAACTTCTGTGGTCAACATTGATGTGATAAAGGTCATACTTGCTCTTTGCAGCTTCACAAATCTGATTTGTATTAAAACCGCAAGCTGAAAGACCCTGGTTAACCTTGTCCTCATATGCGTCACTATCAATATAAGGGTTAAGGATTTCATCACCCATTGTTATGATAATACCCTTCTTACCTCTCTTCCAACAATCAAGTTCTGTTCTTTCTGCCGCGAACTTCCAAATAGCTGAATAAGATTCCCAATCATTCGGGCCGCCGCCACGTTCAAAGTAAACCTTATCAAGCTGTTCTGCAATACGAATGTCAGACTCAAACTGAGATACCTGAAGTGGTGCATCATCATAAGAGAAATCACCAATAGCTGCAATCATAAACTCAACATCAGTTACCTTTTCGTAAAGCTCAGTCATGATGTTATTGAGTTCTGCAGCGACCTCATTAGCCGCCTTACCCATAGAACCAGTAACATCAAGTGCGAGAATTACGGGAACAGTATTTGGGTGTTCCTCACTGTCCCTACATTCTCTTTTCTGGCAAAATGGATTAAGTTCCTTTGCCAAGCCACGCTGAGTATAATTCTGAGTTACGTCATCGCTGAGGATGGCTCTACCTGTAGAGTCAATTCCTCTGCTCTTTGACATAGAATAGGTCTTAAACTTATCACTCGTCCAACTTCCGCCACCCATTATTACTCAGCCTCCTTCACGTTTGTTTCTGCCGGTGTAACAGGGTTTACAGCCTTGAAAAGATTATCAAACATATTCATGCCACCACCGTTCATCATCATCATCATAAGCATTGGATTACCACCGTCTGTACCAGTCATGCTACCCATCATCTGCTTCATCATCATGAACTTCATGACATTCTGTGCGCCATCACCGCTTGCGCCAAACATACCGCCCATATTACCGAACAGGCTTGTAATCTTTCCGTAGAAGTAAGTGTTACCCATGAACATGTGTCGTTCTGGCATAATGGTTTCAACCGTACCGTTCTTATAGTTAATGCAAGTAATCATATCATCTGCAACCTTAAGAACGTAACGAGGGGCTGGTTCACCACCGGCAAGGATAATATCTCCAGCGACAACTGTATTTGTAGGAATTACGAAAAACATTTCATCACCAACATCAAATACAAAGTTATCACAGTTAACAAAAGCCTTCTCAGCTGGATTATAAGCCTTATAACCACCATTAACTTTTACTGCGATATTACCATCAAGAGTCAGACGACAAAGACCACCCTTAACCGGTCCAAACATACCCTTCATAAAATTACCCATTTCCATTAGAAATTCCTCCTTAATTTTTATTATATATATTATAACATAGATTAATGTTTTTGTGAAGATTTTTGGTCTGTAAGATATTCTGCTAGAGTATATAAAAATGCAAAAATGAATAGAATAGCAAGAACTATTTTATACTCATGTGCCGCGAGTGCTAGTATAAATAGCAGACCTACCTGATATATTACAACTAGAGCAAGGCAGATTAAAGCTGCCGCGATAGCTACTGCAACTATAGTTGTTATAATTTTTTCTATCACTTAATAAGCCCCTTTACTAACTTCATAGAGATACCAGCCGCAATCTTACCAAAGTTTTCTACCTGTGCAACAGTTTCCGGTTCTTCCTTTACACAGTCAGCATACATAGCCTTTGGAAGATTCTTTGCGATTGTACCCATGTCATGTTCATCCCAATCAGCCGGGATAACGCCGTCTTCTACCATCTTCTGCAGAAGTTTTTCTACTCGTCTTTCTGTTACGATAGTTGCGGCAAGGGCTTCCTGTGCCTGCTTTGCGGCAAGCTTTTCAGGGTCAATCTGCTTCTGTTCCTTCTGACCCTTTACTTCTGAGAATCGTGCATCAACAATCTTCACGTATGCTGGGGTATTTGAAGACCTATTATCAAGTCTGTCCTGTGACTTAATTACGATACCTTCACCACATGGTTCTGCACCCATTTCTGTCTTACCAACAAACTTCTGAATGTCTTCCCATGATGTGAACGGGCCTTCGTAGAAGATTGGTGCTGTGTTAAGACCAAGTTCTGCAATAACCTTCTTTGCTTCGTTCCAAGGAAGGTACTGTTCTGTTTCCTTGTTCCATACGTCAAAGGCGTAGAACTTGTGCATCTTGTCTTCTGGGTACTTTACAGTATGCTTAACGAGCCATTCACCAAAGACAATAAGGTTCTCACCAAGAACTTCCTTAACCTTTGCGGCATCAAGTGACTGTACGAAACCATAGAAGCCATTAAGAGTATTTTCTGCATCAAGCACCTTACGGCGAGAGAAGGCG
>Ga0265298_10006042_pt1 | contig 15042 bp, 20 predicted proteins | sample AusTroGonzalo_MG_3_FD_193486 | JGI IMG/M metagenome (GOLD analysis project Ga0265298, IMG submission 193486) | Bovine rumen microbial communities from tropical cattle in Woodstock, Queensland, Australia - Gonzalo_01 | ecosystem: Host-associated > Mammals > Digestive system > Stomach > Rumen ... | reverse complement strand
CGCTTTAGGAACTACGGTTTTACGCAAGGCGCCAGTTGACCCGCCAGCAATTCATACGGACAACCCTACTATTCTTTACGCACCGTGATATGAATTTTCACAAGTTCATTGAAAAAATTATTAAAGATAGAACGGAGGAAGACATGACAGGAAGTTACGGAGGACCGGTATCGGGATGGTATGATCCCAATGGGTTTTCATCATTTAGCCCACCCCCGCCAACTATTAGAGGTGTGAATGGACGGCAATACCCAGCGCCTTCTTCATGCGGGTATACTCAGGCTGCTGTAGATTATGTTTATGGCAAGCTAGAGATGCACAATGATGATTACACATTCGGCGTGGATAGTGACTTGCCGGTGCTTGACCCGAAAGATGATGCAAACTTTCCATTCTTCAAACAAGCGATTGAAGAACTTTGCCCAGGGGTAACTATTGAAAAGTCTTACCCTGGCGTCATCTTAATCACTAGACCAAAACAGAATTGGAATGCTGAAGAAATCGTTGAAGAAGCATGGAAGAGGGTGCCAGCGTTTACTGGCTTCTCGGGCTATGCTGCTCAGATAAATGAAGACCCTGAAGAACAAAGCAAAGAAACCATCGGAAGAGCTGGCTTCAACAGCGATGGTCGTTGCGAGGTTATGACGGAAGGTAGAACCACAACTTTTTTCCCACATACTATTGAAGACTATCGCCGTTATGCTAAGGCGCTGAAGATTGAATGTGACGAACGCGATGAACGCGCTGCAGTTCAACAGAAATTAGAAGCGATAAATAAAAAGAAGCAGGCGAAGATGAAAGCCGCTCTGGGATAAGTATGGAAGAAGAATCAAAGTTTGAAAACGAATACAAAAATTTTATAGCTAAGCAAAAGGAAATACTTGATGCAAAAGTGGATGTTGCTTGTGATGCAGGCGACTCCTCAACACTTACCTTTATTGCCGATGATGGCGCTAAACTCGCTATACCGTCAATGTCAAAGAGTGGCTTAACGGTTTCACAACTAGGATCTACACTACATGACCTTGCAGTTGACCCGAACATTTGGAAATCCAATGACGGCATTTATATGCACGAAAATCCTTGGATTGTCGGCGGATCATGCAAGATTGATACAGGACTAACTAAAATGAACTCAAATGACGCAATGCTGCTTGACCACCTCAAGAAGAAATTCACTCCCATCGCTGACAGCGGTGGCTTTACAGAGCTTGGTGAGAAACTCAAAGAAAAGCTCCGCGAAAAGCTAGGCGACAATAAGATATGCATTCGTATTGCATCGGACGGAAATGTTTACATTGAAGAACGAGAATGTAATGCGACGGTCTGTATGATCATGCATAATCTTGTTAGCTTTATGATACCTTACCGTTCAGAGTCAAAAACGCTTCTTATCTGCGATGAAACAGATCTTTACAAGGTCGTGAAGGGCGTTGAAATCCTGGCTGACTATTGGGAAGAAGAAAAGCAGAAGGAACGCAAACTTCGTCACATGCTTAATGCGTTGGATGTCTTTGAATAAATAAATCAAGGAGACATTACAATGCAATACGAAATTACATTTGCAAGTGACATTGATGCCGATGACGCATTTCAGGCATTGGTATCTGAACAGGGTTTTGAGAATGTTGTTGATGATGGTTGGTTTACAGACGCTAATGGCAGAGAGATGATTAAGAACATCGGTGGCAAGCTTTTCGTCAAGGGCGACGATTTTGAGTCATTGAAGGATCTTATCCAGCTGATTGTCATTTCGTATAAAGACTATCACCCGCAGATTAAGGAACTCAAGGAATCTTACAAGCCTACTAAGAATTACGCTGCTGCATTCCGTGCTATGCGTGAAGGGAACTTGAAGAAGTATGAAATCAACGAAGCAGTTACTGCATTGAAATCAGTCGGAGCACAAATCTCTGAAGGAAAGTAAATCGTTGAGAAAATTTTTGGGCAGTGCTTTCGAGCGCTGCCTTTTTTGTTATATTTTGTAAAATTAAATGTGGAGTACATAATGACTGTAGATAATTTCGCCCTCTGGAAGTTCAAGACTATTGAAGGAATACTCAAGAATGTAAGCTCTTTTGATTTTACTTCAACCCTAATCACAAAAGGTTTTGAGACTTACAAGATACACTATGATCTTGCAACTTGCACTTGCACGATTGAGGATTCTATTGCTTTGGAAGATAAGCACATCACTTGTTCCTTCAAGGACTTGCCGGCAAAACTTCAAGAAATGGGCCTATATGAAAGAAGACCGGAATCAGAATGCAATGCAAATGCTCTCATACCGTTTACCGGCAGCGTGGAGAAATAAATGCTCGCTATCCTTGCGAATATCGCTGGCTTCATTGGAGCCATTCTTTTTGCGTGTAAGACGGCACCTCAAGTTTGGGAGTGCTGGAAGACTAAATCTACCAACGGTTTGAGCAAGAAAATGCTCTTGATGGATCTTGGTGGAAATATATTCAGTTTCATCTATATCTTCTGGTTAAGTAGCATAACAGGCGTCTGGGCTATCTCAAATCTCTTGAATTATACGGTAGCAACATTCTTCCTAATTGTTCTGTTTGTGCTTATCAGAAAGTTCAGAAAAGACAAAAATACCCAGCAGAATGATCTGCCGGGCGAAGAAGGTTAAGAAAGTTTTTTGATGCTGAAGGAGAACAAAGAGTTCTTAACATTGTCGAGATCATCATCACCCCAATGTTCAGGGCTAGATGCAAACCATTCAATGCACTTATCAGCGACTCCCGCTTTGAAGCGAGAATAGCCAGCACAGCGAACCCCACCGCGGAAAAAGTCATCACACTCTTCTCGGGTGAACTTGCCCTTAATTCCTTTTGCGGAATAGAGGCAGTCGTGAAGGATAGCCGCACAGTTGTATGTCATGTTTTCCTTATCCCATTTCGGAAGGAACCATGTGAACAGCGACGGAACGCTTGCGCCGTCCGTTCTGAACCCATTTTTCAACTTCAAGGAGAGAAGGAACTTTTCATCGCCTTTCGTGTAAGTTGCGTGTATCATTCCAATGTTATCCTGCAGTGTCCAAATTTTTTTGTTCTCAGTGAAGAAACAGTTTCTGTAAACCAATTCTTTTAATGTAACTGCCATGATAATACCTCCTATATTATTTACAAAAATTCTTAAAAAATTGGGCACATAAATAATCCAAATACCATTCATAGAGGAAATCATGAACATTCTAATTACGAAGATGATGACCGCCCGCTTTACAACAATTACCGACAGAGAACGATTGTGCGGGGGTTTTGACGCCATTTCATATTTGTTTCAGCGCATCGCCGAATCTTACCCACAACATACATTCTACTATATTGGAGCATCCGATTTGGAGGGGCACTGTATTGCTACCGCGCCAAATTTGAAGGACCTCTACACGCCTATAAAGGCATTCGCAAAGGCAAACGGATATGACCCAATCGGACAAGATCTTGATAAGACCGGGAAACCTTTCTATCAAGCAGCAGTAGATTATTGTAAGCAGAATAACCTGAAATTTGATTTAGCGCTCTTTCAATATGAACAGACCTTCCCGATAGCACATTATGCTGATGGGTACATTTCGGAAAGAACTGGACAGCCTTTAAGGACTTTGGTTTCACACCGTCACTCGGCACATGCATTTGTTGTCGCTTCTGACCTCAATGTTCCGCTTTACTTGATGGTGGACGACCCAAGACAAATTAACCATCTACCGGCTGATATTAAGCCACCTGTCAAGATCTTTGCTCAATGCAAGGGAATTGACAAAACACGCTTCTATACAGACAAGGTCAACAAGAAAGAAGTTGAAACGGTGATGGAATATGCCGAGCTTGAAAAATTCTACTTGCTGAAAAAGGAACGCATTGACTTCACGAATCCTGATGATGTGTCCCCAAATCCGCTAGAACACTATAAGAAAGACATTGAATTTACGATGACGCTTAACGGCAATAACCTTGACCGTTATAACTTTGTAAAGGAATGGGTTCTCCCATATCGTCCTGACCAAATCGTTTACGGTAAGTGGACTGAAGGTGAAGTTGGTAAGAAGGTCGCTGAAGACGGCAATGAGAAAAACTTCGTTCGCCGCGGAATGAGCGAAATGGAAGACATCATGTGGCGCTCCAAGTACACGCTTGTCGCTCCGCCTTCGGCTAAGACTGCGAACTTCGTCACACAAAAGGTTTACTCGATGCTCTATTACGGCATCTTGCCTTTCTGGGTCAAGGGAACATACGACACTGACAACTTCTATACTGACATTGATGACTTCTTGAAGGTTGACTCTCCAAAACAGCTATGGGAAAGGATTGATTACCTAGAGAAGAACCCTGACGAATATAAGAAGCAACTCAAGTTAGCCTATGATGCACTTAAGCCAGAGTACTTTGAAAATGACTTTGTGCACCGCATATTTGACTGTATCTTGAAATAGAAATAAAATCATCCCGCATAAATAACACAAATAATTTGTTAAATTTGAAATATGAATAAGAAGTATACATTTGTTTTGGACTGCGACGGCGTCTTTACCGATGGGACCTTTCATTACAATTCTGAAGGTAAGTGTGAAAAGGTTTTCGGCCCAGATGACGCTGACGCATTGAAGTTGCTGAAGGACAAGGTTGACATTGTCATTTGTTCGGCAGATCATAGAGGTTTTCCAATTACTGAAAAACGCATAAATGATATGGGTTATGCGCTGACTTGCGTCAAATCCAAAGATCGTCTTCAGTGGATAAAGGACAACTGTCAAGGTTCAGTTGTCGCATACATGGGTGACTCATTCCAAGATGCTCCGATCTTCAAAGGCGTTGACATTGGGATATGCACATCTGACTCGTCATTCTTGGCGAAGAAGCACGCTGACTACATAACTCCGAATAAGGGCGGATCTCGTGCCGTTGCTGACGCTGTCTTCTGGCTCGCTTGGCATTGGTTCGGACTGACACCTGAACAGCTTGTAGGTATGGAAGAAATTAAAAAGGAAGGTAAGTAATGAATTATAAAGAATACAAGGACAAGGTTCTTGCTGAAATCAACGAACAGCTTGAATCGTTTGATGAAAGGATTGTTGACCAATTTGTTGAGGAATTGGCTCACAAGCGCTGTGCTAACATTGTAGCTTTCGGCGCTGGAAGAATGGGATACGGTCTTCGTGCTTTCGTCATGAGACTTATTCATTTGGGCTATCACGCTTATTGGTATACTGACACGACCATTCCGCACATGGGACCGAATGATATGTTCTTGTTCTCGTCTGCATCTGGAAAGACACAGACTGTTGTGAAACTGGCTGAAATTGCGAAGGAAAAGACAGGAACACGCATTGTGTCTGTGACTGGTGATGAAGGGTCGCCGCTTGCTAATCTCTCTGACTTGGTCATCAAGTTCAAGGGTTGTAATAACGGATTGAACTCTGAGAACTCTCCAGACAAGATAAATTCTATTCAGCCGATGACAACATTGAATGAACAGACTGCATTCATTTTCTTTGATTTGGTCTCTCTGAAATTGATGGAAAGATTGAACGAAGATAACAAGACAATGTCATTCCGCCACAATGTAATTGAGTAAGAAGATATGAATATAAGCACATCATTGATTTGTATGAACATGTCCCAGGTTGACAAGGACATTGAAAGAATCTTAAAAGAAGCAAAGGGCGACCAAAGATTTAGCTGGATGCATGCTGATTTTATGGATGGTCACTTCGTTCCGCGTCTTGGCATTTCACCAGAACTGATTCGTGACATTAAGAAAGAATTTCCACAGGTTCACATTGACTCGCATTTGATGATTGCCGATCCGTTCACTTATGTGGATGTTATTGCTCCGTATTCTGATTGGATTGTTTATCATTATGAAGCAGTTACTGACCCGATTAGAACACTTCAAAAGATTAGAAAGACATGGCCGAATGTTAAGGTCGGTCTTGCGATAAATCTTGCGACAGTCTTTGACCCAGAGATCATTGCATTGTTTGACGGTGTAATGTTCATGGGAATCTCTCCAGGTGTTCTTGGAACGAATTCTTATCCAGCTGTTGTTAGCAAGAAGATTGCTCTCTGTCCGAACCATAAACACTACTTTGTAGATGGGTCTGTAAATTTCAACACAATTAAAGATTACAGAAAGATAAATGAAAATGGAACTCTTGTTTGTGGTTCATCTACAATGTTTAAGATTGATGAATTTACAGAAAAGTTAAATCGCGATGAATTGGTCGCATATAACATTAACCGTATTAAGGAAGCAATAGGATGCGAAAGACAGTAGTTATTCCGGCAGCGGGTCTAGGTTCCCGTCTTGATGAATTCACAAAGAATTACAACAAGGCGATGTGCACACTTGGTCCGAAGCCAGTTATTTCTTACATCATTGAGAAGTTCACGAAGGACGATGAAATCATTATCCTTCTTGGCTATAAAGGCGATTTGCTGAAACAGGTCGTTGAAGCATGTTATCCAGATTGGAATATCAAGTTCGTTTTGGTTGACTGTTTCCAGGGACCGGGTTCGGGATTGGGTTACTCTTTGTCTTGTGCTAAGGCACTTTTGCAGAAACCGTTTATGTTCTGGTCTAATGACTCAATCATTGATGAAGACATTGACCAATTTGACTTCTCGCATAATTTCATGGTTCTGTCTAAATTTAGGCCGGACAAGGCAGACTCTTATCGTCATGCAAAGGTAGGTAAGTATCAGGTTCAGTCAATTCTTCCGAAGGGCGAATATGACACGACTGGTGAAACAACATTGCCTTACATTGGCATTTCATACATCAAGGACTATAAGCAGTTCTGGCAAGTTCAAGAAGATATGTTTGAACTTTTCGTCAATGCAGGTGAAAGTGCTGGCTTGCAGAACTTGCCGGATAAAAGATATTTCGTAACATCAACTTGGACGGATACTGGCAATAAGGAAGAACTTATCGCTGCAAAGGAAAGATTCTCCAAGAACATGGAAGCAACGATTCTTGAAAAGCCAGAAGAAGCAATTTGGTTTATTGACAACAAGGTCGTGAAATTCCACATTGACAAGAACTTTATCTCAGGTCGAGTAAAACGCTTCCATACATTCATCAATGACGACATGAAGGAAGCCGGCATCACAATGCCTAAGCTTATCAGCAACTCGGCTAATGTGTATGTGTATGAAAAGGCACAAGGCAAGATTATGTCAAAGGAGGTCACACCGGACTCATTTGACAAGTTCATCAAGTTGTTCTTCAACAGCGTTCATGAAAGACATGTGTCTGACGATTACAAGTTGATGATTTACAATGACTTCTACAAGAACAAGACTCTTGGCCGTATTGAGAAATACTGTAAGGGTTGGGAAGATCTTGATGGTAACTGCGTCATCAATGGAATTCATTGTATGTCTGCTTCTAAGATCATCAATGCGATTGACTGGGAAGTAATTTCAAGAAAGGCAATTATCACCGACAACTATCACGGTGACTTCCATCTTGAGAACATTCTTATCAATAAGACAAGTGAAGGTGATTATAAGAAGACTGAATTTGTCATGCTTGACTGGCGCCAAAACTTTGGAAACACCTTTGACGGCGACATCTACTACGACTTGGCAAAGATGTGGCATTCTTTGATTGTCAACCATAACATGGTGAAGGACAACTTGTTCACCTTCAAGCAGAGGGCAAACGGTGAATATGAAATTGACATTCATCGTTCGTTCATTGACACTGAATGTGAAGAAAAATTCAAGAAGTTCCTTGAAAACAGTAATTATGACAATGTTCTTGCTGAATTCTTGACCGCAGTGATTTTCTTGAACATCGCTGCTTGTCATGTGGGCGTCTACTCGTCATTCTTGTTCTACTTAGGTAAGTACCTTATCAACAAGTTCATTCAAAATCATCCAGATTATCTGCGACCCGGTGCATTTACCGACGAACAGTGGTAATGGAAAAATTTTGGGCGGATCTTTTGACCGCCCATTTCTTTTTTATATTTGTTGCATAAGGTATATAACATAAATGTTGAAAAGGAGATACCTAAATGGAAAAGAAGGCGTATAAGCACATCTTTTATGATAAGTGGACAAAGCAAATTTGTGTTCGTTATGTAGGCGATACCGAGTTCACTAAAATTCCGTATAAGAAGGATTATTGGGTTAAGGACCCAACTGGAAAATCTGAATGGCATGACCTTCACGGCACGCCGATGGTTAAGAAGCCTTTTACGGATAAAGAAATTGTCAAGACATTGAAGCAGTCAGGCGTTACTGTGGCGGAGTCCGATTTGAAGGAGGAAGTTAAGTGGGCGCATGATGAATATGATGCTGCTGAACTGACCGCGAATGTAAAAGACTGGCATATTGGCTATTATGATATTGAAGTTGCGGTTCCACCTGACGGAGGGTTCCCGAAGCCAGAAGAAGCGTTATTCCCGATTAACTTGATTACATTTTATTCCAACCAAACACAAACAACATATACTTGGGCATTGAACCTTAATCTTCAAGAAGATGACATTGTTAAGAATGTCCGTAATTTTGATGATGAACTTGAAATGCTTAAGGATTGGTTGAAGTGGTTCGCAAATGAACACTTTGACATCATCACTGGTTGGAACTCTGTTTTGTTTGACTTACCTTACATTGTCAACCGTATTAAGAATCTTCGTGCTCAGTTCGGCATCAAGACTGAATATGAAAGAGCATTGTCGCCGTTAGGTAAGATGCCTGAGTCAAAAGATATCTCTGACAAAAAGCAGGGAAACGCTTTGGGTTCATCTTACGAAATTCCGGCATTGCTTCACATTGACTACATGGAACTTTACAAGACTTTTGCCAAGCATGATCCGCTTCCATCATATTCGCTGAACTACATTTCAAACTTGGTGATTGGAAAAGGCAAGCTTGAATATGAAGGAACCATCAATACGATTTGGCAAACTGACCCTCAAAAGTTTGGGCAGTATAATGTCGTGGACGTTCTTGACTTCAAGGAAATTGAAGATGTTTGCCAGTTGTTCCCACTCATCATTGAATATGCGTATGATTGTTTGGTGACACTTGACAGAATTTATAACAAGGTGCCAACTACAGAAGGGTACATCTTGAGATACATTCATGGCCGTCACATTGTCATGAATGACCGACCTGACCATCACGAAGACTGGTGGCGAGACGAAGAATGCTTTAAGGTAAAGAAACTAGATGGGTCACTTTACTATCAGAACTGTGAATGGGAAAACGATAAATTTGAGTTTGAGGAATTTCATGTTAAAGCGGGTTACTGTTATGACTTCCCTGGCCGTTATGATGACTGTATGTCTTTTGACATTACTTCGTCATACCCACATCATATCATGCAGTTCAACATCTCACCGGAAGTAAAGATCCGTCACCCAAGAAAAGAAGACATATTGAGTGGAAAGGTTATCGCCTCCGATGTGAACGAGGTTGGGTTCTTGAGAACTGATGACGCTATTCTTCCAAGTATCGTTAAGAAGGTATTTGATGAAAGAAAGCATTATAAGGATCTGGCTAAGGAAGCAGCGAAAAACGGCGATAAGCACATGGCTGCCATTTATGATAACCGTCAGGGTATCAAGAAGATTATCATTAACTCGATGTATGGTGTCTGTCTTGCTCCTGGCTTCCACATGTATGACATTGACTGTGCAAGATCTATCACCCGTTGTGCTCGTGTGACATTGCGAGATTGGTTGAAGCGTTCACTTGACGCATACTATACATCAACTGCAATCTTGGCAGATGTTCAGAGATACTGGCATATCACATTGAAGAACACATCACCGCTTGTTATCAAGAACCGTGAATGCGTTTGTGTTCATGCTGATACTGACTCACTGTATTTCTGTATCAACGAACTCAAGAACCGTTTGATTGAAGAAGGTCTCGTGATTAAGACTGAAGAAGAACATCGTCAGTTCTACGCAACCGCGGAACAGATGTTCCAAGACTTCTTTGTCAAGGTGCTTGAAATCCGTGCGAAGAAGAGCCAGACAACAAACAAGATTAAGTATAACAGAGAAAACATATTCAGCAATATGTTCTGCTTCGCAAAGAAGCTCTACATCGGTAACGTCATTGACGCTGAAGGTAAACCGTATCCGTTTGAAAAGCCAAAGCACAAGATCATGGGTGTCGGTATTAAGCGTTCTGATATGCCGGAATTCTGTAAGGAAGCTGCTGAAAAGTTGGCATTTGATATCTGTTCAGGACAGGGTTATCAGAAGTCACTTGATTACATCTTGGACACTTTTGATAAGTTCTGTGCGGCTGGTCCGAATGCCGTATCTGCAAAGAAGTCAATTTCAGAATACACGAAGTATGTGCCTGAACCGATTGACAATTACGTCAAGAACGGACTTCACTTTGACAAGGGTCAGGTATTCAATGCGAAGTGTGCACTGGCTTATAACTATGTGATTGCTAAACATAAGTTGCCATACATGCCGATTATGAATGGAAACAAGTTCAACTATGTGTATGTCAAACCGACTAACCGTTATCGCATTGAAGCAACTGCATTCGTTGGAGCATGGCCTAAAGAATTTGACAAGATCTTTGAAGTAGACTATGAAACAATGTTCACCAAGACATTCATTCCGTTGTTTGAAAGTATGTTCAAGGTGGCAAAGTGGATTGGCGAAAAAGAATCAATCTCACTAGAAAGAGGCGGACTATCTGCATTCTTCGGATAAGGAGACACTATGGTATCAAATGAAACTGTAAAGAAAGTTTGGAACGGCTTGACCTTGCTGCTCGAGTCGTTCACAAACGCAACTCAATATCCTGAGTATGAACTCTTACAACTCAAGACAAGCGCTAAGACTGACTTTGTGAGGGAACTTGGCGAGAACACTATTGAGTATAAGATACGCGGAACAAAGAACTGGGAAGATGAGTTCAAATTAGGTGTTGGTAATACCGGATGGAAAAAGTTCTATGTAAAGAACTCGCTTGTCATCAAGACAACTTGTTCAACTTTCTTACATGGCAATTACCGCGGTTTATCAAGCGCACCTTTGTATGAGCTTTACTTGTTGGAAGATCCTAGCACGGATAAGCTTTACATCGGTGTCGGTACCATCTGCACTACTGCTTTTCAGGAAGACGAGATTGATGATAGGAAACCTTGCACGATTGTAAGAACTTGTCCTCCAACGATTTATGTTCAGGATATCTTTTACGAAACCTGGCAGGAACATACTTATAAGTGCGTGAATGCTTTCTTAGGTGCACTTGCGAAGCAACAGGAACTTTACAATGAGTACTATGCGGCTTGGCGAGAATACAGAAAGCAAAGAGAACATGAAGAACAGCGTCATTTGGAAATCATGACTGAAATGACGAACAAGATAGATGCGTTATTAAATAAAACAAAGAAAAAGGCAAACATTGTTGCGGAAGCTTCAGGGCAAGGTGTTCATACGGCTGCTTTGGAACGAGGCGACTTTGAATGGATAGATAAGGAGACACATATCTTATGAAGATAATTCTAGAAGGAAAGGCTCAGCAGTGCCCCGAAGTTATCGGCATGTTGACCGAAGAAGTTTTGCTTGACCCAGCTCAGGCAAATTTAAAGCTCAGTGCGAAGAATCTTGCGATTGACCGCATTGAGAAAGTTAACGGTGAAACAGTTGTGTTCATCAAAGAAAACAGTTCAAATCTATTGTGTGGGTAAAAAATGGCAGACATCGTTTTTACAGGAAAGATGACATCCTTTGCGGCAAACACTCCAGTAAAGGATAGCGCGGCTACTAAGTTCACTGTTGTGGTCACTGAAGATACAACAGTAAGAACCTTCCCAGGACAGTTCAAGCATCCTAAACTTGATGTCTTTGACTCAATGGCAGCTAATGACATTTGGGACAAGGTCAGCGTTCCGATGAAGGACTATCTTGTTGAATATGACATGCAGTTTGGTGACACTAAGTTCACTGCAAAGGTGGAATCGTTGTCAGCTGTAATTCGTCATACAAAGGATGGAACTCCGTTTACTGTGTATACCCTTCGTTTTGTTAAGGAAGTTGAAAAGGACATTGACTGGCAGCTTTCTTGCTACAACAAGGTTAAGGAAGAAGACCCTGAAACTGGAAAGAAAACGGACAAGCTATTTGCTTGTGAAATGACCGAAAAGGACATTTAACAGTTTTTGACATTCAAAACTGACGCCTTGCAGCCCGCAAGGCGTTTTTCTATACTTAAATTTGTGAAATTTGGGCAGTTTTATTACAGTTTTTTGCAGAAATCCTTTTATTTTGTGTCAATTTGGGTGAGCACGGATAATTCCCCATAGAAACACAAAAATAGGGAAAATTACAGAAATATCCTAACATACATCTGCGGAATTATTTTCAATTTTTGCTGTGCTTTTCACAAGATTTTTGGTTATTTTATTTTTGAATAGACATACTAACAACGGAGGTAAAACATGTATGAAGCTTTATTTCAAAGAGTCAAGAGTACTGACTTTCCGCTGAAGTGCCGTGGGATGTATTACTTCTCGAAGGGCAGACATGCACATCAAGCCCGTAAGGGAAGCGGCATGCCTTACTTTGTGCATCCTCGTGGAGTCGCTTACATTGTGATGGAACATGGCGGAACAGTTGACCAGATAAATGCGGCTCTTGCACATGACCTTCTGGAAGACACTGAAACTTCCTTCCCGGAAATCATGGCTGTTGCGAACGGTTCCTACAAGGTTGCTGAACTCTGTGCGGAACTGCGAAACAACAAGTTCAAGATTGACGAAATGGGCAAGGATGATTACATGTCTGAAAAGCTCCTGAAGATGAGCTCTGATGCACTGCTTGTCAAACTTGCTGACATGGTGTATAACTCTTATGACCAACCTGCAGAAAAGGCATTACGCCGTATGTATAAGAATGCTGCGGAGGTTCTGTTGAAAAGAACTGACCTTTCGCCTGAATGCAGGGAACTTGCACAAATGGTTATCTTGGCTTAATGTAAGTGATGGGCGTAGATTTATTTTCCGCGCTCACCCGTTTACAAATTGCCGAACATTTTTTATTTTTGTATCATGGAAGAACCTAAAAAAATCACACCAGAAGAAGCATACCGCATAAGAAAACAAATTTTGCGGTCTTACCCAGATTTTGATGACCTGCCTTGGCAACGCCGTGCAGAAATCTGGAGTGAGTATTCTGACTGTCTCAACTTATAAGGAAAAACAACAATGATTAACACCGGCTGGGTACCTGGCTTTCTGCAATTCGGCGCAATGATGCGACATCGTCAGATGCAGCAACAAAGAGAACATGAGGAACGCATCGCTGAACTTCGTCGTGAAATTGAACAACCGCAAGAATCAGATCTTGCAAGAAGAAACAGAGATATCATAGGGAGATTGCTATGAGTAAATATGAAATCGCAAACATGGTCCTCATTCTCGTCATCGCTATCTTGATGAATGTGCTTGGACCTATCACTTTGCTTCAGTCTATCTTGATTGGTGCGCTTAGCGGCATATCATTCATCTTTGGCTGCTTGCATACCAAGCAACAGATTGAAAAAATCTTTGAAGACAAAGACTAAAAGGAAATTAAATGAACTACAACATCAAGAACTGTGTTTATCTCATCCGTTGCCCCGAACACGCAGACGGATTGGTCAAGATTGGCTTGACTACTGACCTTGACCAAAGAATGAATTCATTGAATGGTGCGACAGAGACACCTGTGCCGTTCAATGTCATAGCTGTTGTTGAAACAGACAAGTATAAACAGCTGGAAACTCACCTGCATCACATCTACGCCTCTGAACGCGTCAATCCGAAGAGAGAATTCTTCAAGTTCAAGGACGAAAGCGGCACATCTTACATTGATGATGTGATTGACATGATGAGGGAATGCGCTGAACTGACTGGTGGCAAATTTCACTTGTTCAATGAAGGCGATGCGGACGATTCTGATGAAAAGCAACGCCGTTTCACATTCAAGCAACTTGGACTTGTGCCGGGTGAACCCGTTGTCTTTAATGCACCTAACTGTGCAAGCACCCCGCAGACATATTACATCGCTGGCAACAGCCGTCACCTCGTTGCAGACATCAAGGATGTAGATAACAAGGATGAATGGGTTGCTGCAAGTACCGTTGTTATGGAATGCCTTAAGACTCGCCAGTGGAACGTTCATCCAGAATGGTGGTTCTATCAAGGCACAGATTGTGCTACACTTTTTGAAGCAGTAAAACATGGCTAAAAAGAAAAAAGAACCCTTTCGTGTTGAAATGCCTTGGCAATTTCGCACAAATGAAGGAAACTGGAGAGAAAACATGCATCTAGCAGCAACACTAAGGCGTTTCGCCGACTTTCTCGATTTTTTGGGCTGGGAAGAGCTTCCTAACACAAAAGATGAGACGATCTTGAAGGTAAACAAGTTACCAATTCTTATTGATGACTTTGATTTGGACTCTGAAGACGATTTATCAGTTACCATTGAGATTTTTCCTAAGTGTGCTTATGAGCCAAGCATCAAAGATAACTTTCCTAGCATGGACATGAGAATTTATTGTGAATTTCACTCAGACGGAAAAGATCGGTTCGTCATTGACACCGATGAACTGCCTTATATCTGCAAAGGCGAAAAGATTGCGGAAACTGTTGCAGCATTTTTCACGACGGATGTCACCATTCCTTATGATGATGAGAGCGATAAAGATCGTTCTATCGAGTTTAAGGTAGATACCAGAAAACAAGACTCTAAGAAAACTTGGGCTAACATCAAGAACATTGTTGAACTCCGTGTTAACCGTCTCGAATTCATTTCTACTAAGGCAGTTGCTGAAATGAAGAAGATGGTAAAGAAATTCCAACTTGAGATGGAAAAAGATTTTGGGATTCAATAAATACCCAAAAGGAGATTAAACATGGCAAGAGAAAATTATAGAAATTTCGTTATTGAAAAGGCAGAAGACGGCTTGGTTGACTGGGAAACAGTCGCTCGTGAGTGTCTTGCACAGATGTCAACGGACGATTGCTACGATGTCGCTGACGCCTTAGGTCTTTTTGACG
>Ga0265298_10006038_pt1 | contig 15048 bp, 11 predicted proteins | sample AusTroGonzalo_MG_3_FD_193486 | JGI IMG/M metagenome (GOLD analysis project Ga0265298, IMG submission 193486) | Bovine rumen microbial communities from tropical cattle in Woodstock, Queensland, Australia - Gonzalo_01 | ecosystem: Host-associated > Mammals > Digestive system > Stomach > Rumen ... | reverse complement strand
ACCATTGTAGTACGTGTGTAGCCCTGGACATAAAGGCCATGATGACTTGACGTCGTCCCCACCTTCCTCCATCTTGTCGATGGCAGTTTCCTCAGAGACCCTGTATTGCTACAGGTAACATGGGATAAGGGTTGCGCTCGTTGCGGGACTTAACCCAACATCTCACGACACGAGCTGACGACAGCCATGCAGCACCTCTACTAGCTCCCTTGCGGGTCATCACCGTTTCCGGCTTTTACCACTAGCAGTTCAAGCCCAGGTAAGGTTTTTCGCGTTGCGTCGAATTAAACCACATACTCCACCGCTTGTGCGGGCCCCCGTCAATTCCTTTGAGTTTCAACCTTGCGGCCGTACTCCCCAGGCGGTTCACTTAATGCGTTAGCGTCGACGCGGAAGGGGTCGATACCTCCCACATCTAGTGAACATAGTTTACAGCTAGGACTACCAGGGTATCTAATCCTGTTTGCTACCCTAGCTTTCGTACCTCAGCGTCAGTATTTGCCCAGGAGACTGCTTTCGCCATCGGTGTTCCTCCTGATATCTACGCATTTCACCGCTACACCAGGAATTCCGTCTCCCCCTGCAACACTCAATCCATATAGTATCCATGTACCCTTCCCGGTTAAGCCAGGAAATTTCACCATGGACTTATATAGTCGCCTACATACGCTTTACGCCTAGTAATTCCGAATAACGCTCGCCACCTACGTATTACCGCGGCTGCTGGCACGTAGTTAGCCGTGGCTTTTTCTGAGGGTACCGTCAATTTATTCGTCCCCTCCAAAAGAAGTTTACAATCCGAAGACCTTCGTCCTTCACGCGGCGTCGCTGGATCAGGGTTTCCCCCATTGTCCAAAATTCCCCACTGCTGCCTCCCGTAGGAGTCTGGACCGTGTCTCAGTTCCAGTGTGTCCGTTCACCCTTTCAGGCCGGATACCCGTCATAGCCTTGGTAGGCCGTTACCCCACCAACTAGCTGATAGGACACAGGACCATCTCGAAACGCATTGCTGCTTTGACCCCTGTCTGATGCCAAACTGTGGTCTTATGCGGTATTAACTCCGTTTTCACGAAGATATTCCCCATTTCGAGGGAGGTTTCCCATGTGTTACTCACCCGTTTGCCGCTAACTCTTACGATGCTCTGTAAGAATTCGCTCGACTTGCATGTGTTAGGCACGCCGCCAGCGTTAATTCTGAGCCAGGATCAAACTCTCCATAAAAAAATTTTATAGAGTTTTGTTTAAGCTCTTAATTACATTAATAATATATGTTTAAACATATATAAACATCAAATAAAACAACTAGGACCTTTAAATTATTTGATTGCCCCTTTTACAGGGCACTTATTTGCACATTATTTAGTTTTCAAAGAACTTTAAAGAAAAGCTTCTTCAGCTTTCTTGACGAGAAAAAACTACTGCTTTGCTTTTTATACATCTTAAGCAAAGATACTTTTCTCTGCATATTTAGTTTAGGTGTCCTTTTCCGATAAGGAACTTCGTGAACCTTTACTATTTCTTTAAATACTTCTTAAATCTTACTTTTAAATCTAACGACTAAAAGAACATACTTTATTTCTAAAGCTTGGTAATTATAGCACACTTTAAAAAATTTGTCAAGTACTTTTTTATTTTTTGTAAACTTGTTTTCCAAATATTTATTAAAGCGGAACTATTATACAACACTTTTAAAAATTTGTCAAGTAGAAATTTTGCCGTGCAAAATTTCTGTTTAGGGCTGAGTGATTAGAGCTTAGTATTAATGCCAATTGATTTTTAAACATTATTAAGCTTTTTCTAATTTTCAACCGCTTTAAAAGAGCTTTGTTGCAATCCGATTTTCGCAACGGATGAAATTGTATAATAATAAAAAAAATTTGTCAAGCAAAAAATTATTATTGTTGCTTGACATCTTAAAAATTGATATACTTACTCATTAATAGTATACAAGTTTTAAGGAGGAAGCAATGGCTTTTTACTTTTCTGAACCGTCGCATACTTTTAATGAATATCTTTTGGTTCCAGGCTATTCCGACCAAAATTGTATTCCCGATAATGTAAGTTTAAAAACTCCGCTTGTAAAATTCAATAAAAAGAAAAAAGAAAAATCTCCTTTAAATATTAATATTCCTATGGTTTCTGCAGTCATGCAGGCAGTTTCGGATGATAAAATGGCAATTGCTTTAGCAAGAGAAGGAGGAATAAGTTTTATTTACGGAAGCCAAACAATTGAAAACCAAGCAGCAATGATTGCAAGGGTAAAATCTTACAAAGCGGGTTTTGTAACTTCCGATTCAAATGTTCGTCCCGATCAAACTTTGGAAGAAGTTATTGCATTAAGCAAAAAAACCGGACATTCGACATGTGCCGTAACCGACGACGGAACAGCACACGGAAAACTTGTAGGAATTATTACATCCAAAGATTTTAGAATTTCTCATTGCAAACCTAATTCAAAAGTTTGTCAATATATGACACCGCTTGCGGACATGGTAACAGGAAAGGAAGGTATTACATTAAAAGAAGCCAACGAAATTATTTGGAACAAAAAAATTAATCAGCTTCCCGTTGTTGATAAAAAAGGCAACCTTGTTTCTTTAATTTTCAGAAAAGATTATGCAACACACGAAATTCATCCGTTGGAATTACTTGATTCCAACCACAGATATATTGTAGGTGCGGGAATTAATACAAGAGATTACATGGAAAGAGTTCCCGCATTAATTAAAGCAGGGGCTGATGTTTTTGTTTTGGATTCAAGTGAAGGTTATTCTTACTGGCAGGCAAAAGCACTTAAAGATATTCACAAATCTTTCGGTAAAAATATAAAAGTAGGTGCAGGAAATGTTGTTGATGCCGACGGGTTTAATTTTCTTGCCGAATCGGGTGCCGATTTTGTAAAAATAGGTATCGGCGGCGGTTCAATTTGTATTACCCGCGAACAAAAAGGTATAGGCAGAGGGCAGGCAACGGCAACCATCGAAGTTGCAAAAGCAAGAGATGCATATTATAAAAAAACAGGAATTTATATTCCTATTTGTTCCGACGGCGGTATAGTGCAGGATTATCATATAACTTTAGCTTTGGCTATGGGAGCCGATTTTGTTATGCTCGGCAGATATTTTGCAAGGTTTGATGAAGCACCTTCAAACAAACTTGTTGTCAACGGAAACTATGTAAAAGAATATTGGGGTGAAGGTTCAAACAGAGCAAGAAATTGGCAAAGGTACGATTTGGGCGGCAAAAAAGCTTTAAGTTTTGAAGAAGGTGTTGATTCCTATGTCCCTTATGCAGGGCATTTGCATGACGGAATATCGGTAACCTTAAGAAAAATAACACATACGATGTGTAATTGCGGAGCATTATCCATTGCAGAATTACAGAAAAAGGCAAAGCTTACACTTGTAAGCCAAACAACAATAAGTGAAGGTTCCGCACATGATGTTATTGTAAAAAACACATCAATGCAAAGCTGAAAATTTTAAAGATAAAAAAATATTGAAAGTTACAAATTGTTTAATTTCTGCAGAATTTCGGTTTTATATTCGTTAAATTTAACTTTATCTTGCCCCTGCAATGTTATGTTCGGGGGCATTTTTAATTTTAAAAAGTTTAAAAATTTTCCGTTTAATTTTATTCTAAAATCCAAATGAGGTCCTGTTGCAAGCCCTGTTGCACCTACATAACCTATTACCTGTCCTTGTCTAACCCTAACACCTTTTTTTATTCCTTTACCGTATTTTGATAAATGACCGTAATATGTGCTGTAACCGTTAGGATGTTTTATTATTACCAAATTACCGTAACCTCCGCTTTTTTGTGATTTTATTACAACTCCGTCACCTATTGTCGATACGGGGGTTCCCGTCGGTGCAGCATAATCTATACCTTCATGAGGCCTGTAAAATTTTAATATCGGATGAAACCTTGCCTTTGTAAAATAAGAACTTATCCTTTTAAATTGAAGAGGAGCTTTTAAAAAACTGCTCTTTATCGATTTACCGTTTTCGTCAAAATATGTTTCATATCCTTTTGAATCTTTAAAAGCTATTGCATTAAAAGTATTTGTTGCCGTTTTATATTGTCCAGCTAAAATTTTTGTTGAAATAATATTTTGAGTTTTTGTTAAAGTTTCCGTTTCATAAATTATTTTGAATTTGTCACCTTTTCTTGTATCGGTTAAAAAATCAATTTGCCATGCAAACATATTTGCAAAAGAAATAATTATATTCGGGCTTACATTTTCCGCTGTCATTGAGTTCCATAAAGAATTTTCTATTGTTCCTGAAATTTCATAAGTATTTTTTGTAGTTTCCAAATGAATTTTTTGCCCGTCAATTACATTGTCGGTAGATTTTGTAAGTTCATAAAAAAATATTCCCGTAGCAGGGAAATATTTAAAATTTTGCCAGGAAGAAACAACCGTCGAGTATGTTACTTCATAAAAATCGTTCGGCATACAATTATTTATATTAAGTAATTTTTTTAACTCTGCAGATATTTCGGTAATTTCAGCAGCAGTCAACTTGCTTCTGTGCATAAGCTCATTAAAAGTATTACCTTTTTCAAATGTAAAAGTTTCCGTTTCTGGTATTTCTTCAACCGGCAATTGTTCGGCTTGCTGTTCTTGCTTTTTTGAACATCCGCAAAATATAAAAAAAGACAACATTAAAAAATATATACAAAATTTTTTCATAATATAATATGATACTTAAAATATTCTTTAATTTTCAACTATTTAATCAATTCCTCTGCATGTTTTATTGCATGTTCGGTAATTTTTTCACCGGAAATAATACCGGCTATTTCTTCAATATGTTCTTTTTTATTTAAAGTTTTTACTTTTGTTACGGTATTGTTATCAATAACATCTTTATAAACTTTAAAATGAGTATCGGCAGCCGAGACCACCTGTGCCAAGTGGCTTATCAATATAACTTGCTTTTGCTTTGAAATATTTTTGAGTTTTTTACCTATTTTTTCACCTGTCAAACCGCTTACTCCCGTATCTATTTCGTCAAAAATAATAGTCCCTATACTAAAATGTTTAGATAAAATTACGGCTATTGCAAGTAAAACTCTTGAAAGTTCCCCTCCTGAAGCAACGGCGGAAAGCGGTTTTAACTGCCCGCCCAAATTTGCATTAAACATAAATTCTAAATTATCATAACCGTTTCGGCTTATATTTGCTTGTTTAAAATCTACGGAAAATTGAGCATTTTTTATATTCAAATCTTTTAATTCTTTTATTATATCTTGTGCAAGTTTTTTTGAAACAGTTTTTCTTTTTACGGAGATTTTTTCACAAATTTCTTCAACTGCTTTTGTTACGGAACAAATTTCTTTTTCTATGTTTTCCAAATTTAAAGAAGAAAAAGTAAGTTCTTTAATTTTTATTTCCAGTTCTTTTTGAAAATTCAATAACTCTTCTACTGTTTTTTTATATTTTGATTTTAATTGTTTAATAAGCTGCTGCCTTTCAAGCATTTTATTTAAAGTATCGGGATTAACATCAATATTATTTGCAATGTCACAAACTTCACTGTAAAATTCGTTCAATTGAGTAACTGCTCCGTTAATCATTTTTGAAATATTTTCCGTATTTATTCCCAAAGAATTTAAAATATCGGTTTGTTTTGAAATTTCAGAGACAGAATCCAAAACAGAATTATCCCGTTTATAAAGTTTAAATGAAATTTCGTTTGCAATGTTTATTATTTTTTCCGCATTTTTCAAGGCGGGAAGTTGTTCCTGTATTTGCTGTTCTTCATCGGGTTGTAAATTTGCTTTTTTCAATTCGTTTAATTGATAATTATAAATATCAAGTTTTATTTCTTTATCGGATTGTGCAGCAATTAAAGTTTCTTTTTTATTTTGAAGTTCGGTTAAAATATTATATTTTTCACTTAACTCGGCTAAAAGCTTTTTATTTTCGGCTATAATATCAATAAGTTGCATTTGATAATTATTATCAAACAACATATTGCTTTTATGTTGAGCATAAAAATCTACAAGGTATTTTCCTGTTTCGGCAAGCATTGCCAAACTTACGGGAGTATCGTTTATATAAGCCTTGCTTTTACCTGAAATATCAAGTTGTCTTCTTATTATAAGTTCGTTTGTTTGTTCAAGGCCGTATTTTTCCAAAACGGAATTTATTTGTTCATTTGATGAAATATCAAAAGTTGCGGTTATAGTGCATGTTTTTTGTCCGTTTCTCACCGATGCTACCGATGCTCTTTCACCTAACAATAAATCAATTGCACCTATTATAATGGATTTGCCTGCACCTGTTTCACCGGTCAATACGGAAAGCCCTTTTGTAAAATCAATGGAAACATTTTCTATTAAAGCATAATTTTTAATTGATAAATTATTAAGCAATGCTTACTCCGAAAATATTAAACTGCAAATTATAAATTCCAAACTTAAAAAATATATTAAACGATTTTTATATTATATACAATTTTAAAAAATTTTTGAAAGAAAGAAAATAATACATAATATTGAATATTGTGTTTTGATAAGATATAATAAATGAATGTGTAAATAATAAACCAAAAGGAGTATAAATTATGGCAGAAAGTATTGATATTAAAGCATTAAACGAAAAAGTAAAACAGCAATCATCTGCAATGATGGGTTTGTTAAGTGAAGTGTCGCGAGTTATTGTAGGACAAAGATATATTTTGGAAAGAATGTTGGTAGGGTTGCTCACCGACGGACATATTTTACTTGAAGGTGTTCCCGGGCTTGCAAAAACATTAGCCGTAAATTCTATGGCAAAAGCAGTATCGGGCGATTTTAAAAGAATACAGTTTACACCGGATTTGCTTCCTTCCGATTTAACCGGAACCTTAATTTACGATGCAAAGCAAGGCAACTTTACCGTAAAAAAAGGACCTGTTTTTGCAAACTTTATTTTAGCGGATGAAATAAACAGAGCCCCTGCAAAAGTACAAAGTGCTTTTTTGGAAGCCATGCAGGAAAGGCAAGTTACATTAGGCGATACAACTTATAAATTACCTAATCCTTTTTTGGTTTTGGCAACACAAAACCCGATAGAGCAGGAAGGAACTTATCCTCTTGCGGAAGCACAGGTTGACAGATTTATGTTAAAATTAAAATTAGGTTATCCTACCGAAGAAGAGGAAAAAACGATTCTTGCAAGATATTCTTCAAGAGCAAAAATAGAAGTAAATTCCGTATTGACTTTACAGGATTTGGAAGAAGCAAAAAAAGCCGTAGATGAAATTTATGTTGATGATAAAGTTAAAAATTATATAGTAAGCATAGTATTTGCAACAAGGTATCCGGAAAAATACAATTTAAAAGAATTAAAAAATCTTATAGCTTTCGGAGCATCACCGAGGGCAACAATTAACTTAAATTTAGCCGGTAAAGCATTGGCATTTTTAAACGGCAGAGGCTTTGTTACTCCCGAGGATATTAAAGACATAGGGCATGATGTATTAAGACACAGAGTACTTACTACTTATGAAGCCGATGCACAAGGTTTAACAAGTGACGATATTATTAAACAAATATTTGACGGAGTTGAAGTTCCGTAAAAATTTGCTTTGCAAATTTTGAAGACTGGAAGATTTGATGATTTGAAGATTGGAAGTAAAAAGGCGGGAAACAAAATTGTTAAGTTCCAAAATTTTATCAAAAATAAAAAAAATAGAATTAAGGTCAAAAAAACTTGTTGATGATGTTTTTTCCGGTAAATATCACAGTGTTTTTAAAGGACAGGGGCTTGAATTCAGTGAAGTTAGGGAATATGTTCCCGGTGACGATATAAGAAGAATATCCTGGACGGTTACCGCAAGAAGAGATAAAGCATACATCAAAAAGTATGACGAAGAAAGAGAACAAACCGTAATGTTTGTTACGGATTTAAGTGCTTCCGGAACTTTCGGAAGTTTAGACAAAACAAAAAACGATTTGATAGCCGAACTTACTGCTGTTCTTGCATTTTCCGCATTAAAAAACAATGACAAGGCAGGGCTGCTTGCTTTTACCGATATTATTGAACAGTATGTTAAACCGCAAAAAAACAGAAAACATATTTTAAGGCTTATAGATGTAATATTAAGTTATAAACCTAAAAATACAAAAACGAATATTGAAAATGCTCTGCAATATTTAAACAAACTTTGTAAAAGAAAAGCTCTCGTTTTTTTAATATCGGACTTTCAAGATAAAAATTTTGATAAATTATTAAAAGCAACAGCCAATAAACACGATTTGGTTTGTATTAAAATTACAGACCCTAAAGAAACCGAAATTCCCAAAAAGGGAATATTTACTTTGCAAGACGGTGAAACCGGCATGCTTATTGATGTTGATTTTGCTTCAAAAGAAGTGCAAGCGGAATATTATAAAAATTTTAACGAACATGAAAATTATTTGAATGATACTTTTAAAACGGCTAAAGCCGATGTAATAGATATACGAACGGATAAACCTTATATAATAGAACTTATAAAGTTTTTTAAGAGCAGGGAAACAAAAGTATTAAAAAAATATTAAAATGAAAAAAATATTAATTTTATTATTATTGTTTTTTGTATCAAATATATTTGCTTTTGACGAAAGTTTTGAACCTAAAGAAAATTTAACCGTAGGTGACAGAGCAGTGTTATCCGTAAAAGCAAACGGTTTAACACTTGACAGTTTGGATAAAGAAAAATTGCCAAGTTTAAATTTCGGTGATTTTGAATTGCTTGATGTAAAACAAGGTATTGACGGTGCGATTGATTTTGTTTTAACAAGTTTTAAAGCAGGTAAAGTTGAATTATTATCGGTTGATATTCCTTACATTGTCAACGGCGACAATAAATTTGTTAAAACAACGGCAATGCCTATAGAAATAAAAAGTGTTATGGACCCGCAAAAACCAAGTACCGATATTGCCGATATTAAAGGTATTTTTGTTTACGGGCATGGTATTGTATGGTATTTAAAATTGTTATTAGTATTGTTACTGCTTGCCGTAGCAGGTTACTTTATATATTTATATATCAAAAAAAGAAACAGAAAACCGACACAAGAAGAAATTATTATGGCAATACCGCCTAAGGAATATGCAATAAGCCAACTTGAAAAATTAAAAGAGGAAAACCTTATAGAAAAAGGACAAATAAAAGAATACTACGATAAATTGTCCGATATCTTAAGGTTTTATGTTTCAAGAGTATATAAAATAGACGGTATGGAAAAAACTACAACAGAATTGTATCATCTTTTAAAAAATTATGCACCGGCGGACTTTAACAGAGATTTAAAACAATATTTAATAACATGTGACTTTGTTAAATTTGCAAAAGTTGTCCCATCGGAACAAGATATGCAGGACGATTTTGTAAAAGCAAAAGGATTTGTAGAAAGAATATGAGATTTTTATATATTTATTTACTTGCTTTAATACCGATAATTTTTATTTTGTTTTTCTTAAAGGAAAAATATTATAAAAAAACTACAGTTAAATTTTCTTCCGTTTCTTATTTTAACAATAAAAAAAGTTTGCGGGTTCGGCTTTTATGGCTCCCGAGTTTATTTATTTTGTTGGGGTTAAGCCTTTGTATTTGTGCACTTGCAAGGCCGCAAAGTTCATCGAAATACGAAACTTTTTTTGCCGAAGGTATAGATATTATGCTTGTTATGGATACATCAACAAGTATGCAGGCAATAGACCCGTCGGTAAATATTTCAAGAATAGATTCGGCAAAACAACAAGCCAAAAATTTTATTTTAAAAAGAGCAAACGACAGAATAGGTATAGTTGTTTTTAGCAGTATAGCATTTACACAATGTCCGCTTACACTTGATAAAGATGCTTTAATAAATTTTGTCAATTCCATTGATACAGACATAACAAAAGCCGACGGAACAGCCATCGGCAGTGCATTGGCAACTGCCGTCAACAGGTTGTCAAAAATAGAAGCAAAAAGCAAAGTTATTATATTATTAACCGACGGTAACAATAATTCCGGAGAAATAGATCCGCTTGTTGCGGCACAGCTCGCAAAGGATACGAACATAAAAGTTTATACCGTCGGTATCGGCAGCATAAAAGATTATTATGTAATTCAGGATTCTTTTTTCGGTTCAAGGCAAATACAAGCTCAAGACGATTTAAATGAAATATTATTAAAGGAAATAGCAAAAAAAGCCGACGGAGAATATTTTGCAGCCAAAACTTCAAAAGGTTTGGAAAATGCTTTTGACAGTATAGATAAATTGGAAAAAACAAAACAGGAATGGACAAAATCCGTAAATTATAACGAACAATATTTAAAATTTTTAATACCCGGTTTTTGGCTTTTGGTAATAGGGTTTTTATTAAGAAGAACAATTTTTAAAAGGTTGCCTTAACAATGTTTGAACATTTTTCATGGCTTTTAGGATTATTTGCCGTAATATTTATTTTATTGGTAATTTATGTTATTACATATAAATTATCATCAAGAACCATCGGTAACTTTACAAGCAATTTTTCTTTAATAAATATAAACTTTAAAAGAAATTTACTTAAAAATATTTGTTTCTTTTTGGCTTTAATTTTTATTGCATTTGCAATAGCCCGCCCCAAATGGGGTTTAAAACAGGTAGAAGCAAAAAGTTTATCAAGTGATATTGTTATAGCAATAGATGTTTCAAACAGTATGCTTGCACAGGATTTAAAACCCGACAGATTAACAAGAGCAAAGATGGTATTTAAAGATTTAACCGAACATTTAAAAGGGCAACGAATAGGTTTAATTGCTTTTGCAGGTAAAGCTTATTGGCAATGTCCGTTAACTTCGGATATGAAAGTGTTTGAAATGTTTTTATCTTTGCTTGATACGGATACCGTTCCTTTTGCCGGAACAGATATTGCCGCAGCAATAAATTTGGCATGTAAAAGTTTGGAAAAAATTCCTTCAAACACAAAAGCGGTGATAATTATTACCGACGGTGAGGATTTGGAAGGCAACATTAAAGAAGCAATTGATTTTGCAATAGCAAGCGAAACTAAAATTTTTACAATAGGTATAGGAACAGACAAAGGTGAACCTATACCTACTTATGAAAACGGACAATTTAAAGAATATTTGAAAGACGAAAAAGGCAAAACCGTTATTACAAAACTTGATTCGGCAACATTGGAAACGGTTGCCTCAAAAACAGGCGGTAAATATTATAACTTAAATCAAAATCCGCAATTAACCGGTTTGGTCAGCAGACTTAATAAACTTGATAAAACAGAAGGAACTTCCAACATTTTTAATAATTTGGAAGACAGGTTTTATTATCCGTTAACTGCAGGAATAATTTTTCTTTTAATATTTTTATTTATACCAATTAGAAAAAGAGAATAATAAAAACAAGAGGTAAAACAATGTCAATAGAAGAAGCAATTTCAAAAATAAAAAGAGGAACAAACGAAATAATTTCCGAAGAAGAGTTGGCAAAAAAACTTGCCTCCGGAAAAAAATTAAGAATAAAACTCGGTGTTGACCCGACTGCTCCCGATTTGCATTTGGGGCACAGTGTTATAATAAACAAACTGAAAGTGTTTCAGGATTTAGGGCATCAAATAGTATTTTTAATAGGTGATTTTACCGCAAGAATAGGTGACCCGTCGGGAAGATCTGCAACAAGGCCTATGATGACTGAAGAACAAATAATAAAAAATATAAAAACTTATCAGGAACAGGTTTTTAAAATTCTTGATAAAGATAAAACGGAAGTTGTTTTTAACAGTAAATGGTTAAATGCATTAGGTATAGAAGGTTTATTAAAACTTGCTTCAAAACATACCGTTGCACAAATGCTTGTCAGAGATGATTTTGAAAAAAGATTTAAAGCCGATATTCCCATAAGTATAGTGGAATTTATGTATCCGTTGTTACAGGCTTATGATTCCGTTGCATTAAATGCCGATGTTGAACTTGGCGGTAATGACCAAAAATTCAATTTGCTTTTAGGCCGTGATATGCAAAGGGATGCAGGGCAAGAACCGCAAGTTGTAATAACAATGCCGTTACTTGCAGGAACTGACGGTGTTAAAAAAATGTCAAAATCTTACAAAAATTATATTGCATTAAACGATGCTCCGCAGGAAATGTTCGGAAAACTGATGTCAATTTCCGACGAGCTTATGATGGTATATTATGAACTTTTAACACAGGAAGATTTGGTTCAAATAAAACAAATGCACCCGAAAGAAGCAAAAATGAAACTCGGTGAAATTATCGTTGAAAGATACCACGGCAAACAAGCCGCACAAACTGCAAAAGAAGAATTTAATAAAATTTTTGCACATAAAGATTTACCGACCGAAATTGAAGAATACAAATGCGAAAAAGATAAAATAAAATTGTCGGAACTTTTATTTGTTTCAAAAATGGTATCAAGCAAAAATGAAGCAAGAAGGTTAATAGAACAGGGCGGTGCAAAAGTTGACAGTCAAAAAATAACATCAGATATTGAGCTTGAAATAAAACCCGGTATGATTTTACAAGCCGGTAAAAGAAAATTTAAAAAGATTAGCAAATAATTTTTATTTTATTTTTCATTAGGTTCATATCAAATTCACAAATAAAACTATCTGTTTTTATATCGGATAGTTTTATTTTTCTGCTTAAATAAAGCCCGTCTATTGTTTTTATCCTCGATAGTGCTACATACAATTGCCCGTTTTCAAAAATTCCGTTGCCTAAATCCACAAATAAATTTGAAAAAGTTTGACCTTGGCTTTTATGTATCGTCATTGCCCATGCAAGCATTAACGGGAATTGTTTGTATTGTGCAATAGTCACACTTTCAAGTTTTTTTGTTTTATTATTATATTTATAACCTATTTTTTCCCAAACTTCTTTTTCAACAGAAACAACTTTATTATTTTGTAATGTTACCTGTATTTTGTCATCACATAAACCGGATACTATACCGACTGAACCGTTGACATATTTATTATCTTTGCCGTTTTTTAATATCATTACTTTTGCACCTTCTTTTAATATAAGCTCTGCAGGGGCTTGAAAATAATTTTCTATCTTTTCTTTTCTGTCGGAATCTTTCATTTTTTCTATATTTTTAGGTTTTAATTCATAAGTATATTCTTCGGTTTCTTCATCATCAGATTGTAAAGAAAAACTTTCTTTGTCATAATTTTTTCTTTTTTTTACTTTTGTTAATTCTTCATAAGTTGCTTTATATAATATAAAAGGTTTTTGTATTTCTTTAAGCCGTTTATTGTTAATATTTGTTGCAACTATTTTTTGCGGTGTAACGACGGTATATAATGAATTTATTTTTGTTTTATCTTCAACTGCTCGTTTATTAAGAATATCAAGATCGGCTGTTGATATATTATCTTTACCGTGTCTTAATTTGTTTAATATTTTAAGGTAAGCGGTATCGTTTGTTTGCCTAAAATTTTTTGTTAAAGTTCTGACATTATATTTGTCATAAAAACTTTTATAACCGTTTTCATTTTTATAATAAGAAAAAAAGAATTTTGTTTCAAAATCCGTTGTATGATATTTATTTTTATACAATGATACAAATATTTCTTTTTCACTCATACTTAAATCTTTTAAAACGGTATCGTTTTTAGCTTCAGTTAATATCGGCGGCAATTGGCAAATATCACCGAACAATATAATTTGAATATTGTTATTTTCCAAAATTTGCTCTATGGTTTTAAAAGTATCTGCCCGAACCATAGAAATTTCATCAATAATAAGTATATCTAAATGTTTTAAATTATTTTTTAATTGTTCATAACCTTGAAATCTGTTAATTCTAAAAGATAATGTTTCCGTATAAGCATCATCTTTAACGGCTAAATTAATTTTAAAAAATTTATGAATAGTTTCACCTTGCACATTTATTGCAGCAAGCCCTGTCGGTGCAACAACCGCTATATTTTTTTTATTGACAGCCTTATCCCTAAACCATTTTAAAAAAGTAGTTTTACCGGTTCCTGCCTGCCCTGTAATAAAAAAATTTTTATCTGGATGTTCAATAATTTCTTTATATAGTGCTTTAAATTCCGGTGTTATTTCAATATTTTTGCTTTTAATGTAATTATTTTTTATATTCATAGCTTTATTATAAAATATTTTTAGTGAAAATAACAAAATGTTATTTAATTATAACAAGAGTTTTTTATTTTTGTTATAATAAAATATATGTATAAAAAAATAAGACAAGATTTATTAAATTTACAAGATAAAAAATACCAAGAATTTCATTCGGCATTATGCCCCGGAACGGATAATATTATAGGTGTTAGAATTCCTGTTTTGAGAAACTATGCAAAAAAACTTTCAAAACAAGAAAATATTAAAGAGTACCTTTATTTTAATAAAACCGTTTATTACGAAGAAGTTATGCTGCAAGGTATGCTTATAGGTTTAACAAAAAATTCCGATATAAAAGAAACCTTAAACTTGATAAAAATTTTTATTCCGAAAATAGATAATTGGGCAGTATGTGACATTTTTTGTGCAGGATTAAAAATTGTAAACAAAAACAAAGAAATTTTTTGGAACTTTATACAAAATTATTTAAAATCAAAAAAAGAATTTGAAGTTAGGTTCGCAACAGTTATGATGTTGGATTACTTTATAGATGAAAAATATATAAATACCGTTTTGAATATTTTAGATAATATCAAACATGACGGCTACTATGTTAAAATGGCAATTGCTTGGACTATATCTGTTGCTTTTGTTAAATTTCCCGAAATAACAATGAAATATTTGAAACAAACAAATATTGATACTTGGACTTACAATAAAGCTTTACAAAAAACAGTTGAATCTTTACGAGTTGATAAAAAAACAAAAGAAATGATAAAAAAGATGAAAAGGTAGTTTTATTTTTTTGAAAAGCGGACAGCAGTAAGTATTGCTTCTATCATTGAAGTTGCATCGGCTTTATTTTTACCTGCTATATCAAATGCAGTTCCATGCCCGGGAGAAGTTCTTATAAAAGGAAGCCCTGCAGTTAAATTAACTATTTTATCTTATTGATAATTTTTAACGGTGT